>JACCDT011259583.1_pt1 | contig 61875 bp, 61 predicted proteins | sample 7446291 | NCBI WGS metagenome assembly JACCDT01 (sample SAMN15323446, study PRJNA562643) | freshwater metagenome | isolation source: river surface water | place: USA:Blue River Watershed | collected 2017-08-17 | reverse complement strand
TATGTTACAAAAGAAGTAACTAAGTTGGCTCATCTTCTTAAAAAGTTTCAAGAAGAAGTTTTTGAATTTGAAAAGAATGATTATTCACAACAAACACCACCATTATGGCAAATGTAAATATGATAAAGAATTTTACAAATGATAAAGATGAGTTTCTGCGATATTTAGCAAGTGTTTCTCAAGATACTTTAGATGAATTATCATTCAAAGCAATAAAGGATTCTTCTTATTCTGAATTTTTAAAACTTCTTATATCAAAAAAATTTGTTACGAATCCTCTAAATCATAAAGGTCAAACCCTTCTTCATTATGCAGTTGTATGTAATAATTTAGATGCTATAAATATTTTACTTGATTTAGGATTCAATACTAATGAAATTGATGATGAAGGTAGAACTCCTTTACATTTAGCAGTTGCAAAAGATGTTAATTCTAAAGTAATTACAAATCTTTTGAAACATAATGCAAATATAAATGCAATAACAGAAAGACTTGAAACTCCTCTTTTTTTAGCATGTAATCTAAATAATGTAGAAGCTGTAAGTATACTTTTAAATTATGAAAATTGTGACGCTTCATTCCCTAATGATATTGGTCAAGAACCGATTAATATAGCATATAAACATAACAATAAAGAAATAATAAAACTTCTTTATGACTTTACCCAAAAAAATAAATCAACAATATAAATGTTCAGCGTAATTATACCAACAATATGGCGTTCTCCTTATATCAAAGATATTGTAGAATATTTGAATCTACATACATCAGTTGGAGAGATTATTATTATAGATAATGATATTTTACATAGTAAGGATTTTTCTTATTTGCAAAAAGTAAGACATATAAAAAATCCAAGTAATAATTATGTAAGTCCAAGTTGGAATCAAGGTTATGAATTAGCATCCTATGAAAAATTGTGTATTCTAAATGATGATGTTCTAATACATGAGGATATATTAACCTTGATGGATAATTTTATCAGTAGAGAAGTAGGATTGGTAGGTTTATCAAGTTCAGTATATGAGGGGGTAAAAGAACATATTGATGAATTAAAAAGACCATCAGAACTTACTATAAAGCCATGCACTAATAGAAATTTCGGTTATGGTTGTTGTATGTTTATACATAAAGATAATTATGTCAAAATACCAACTGAAATGAAAATACAATATGGGGATGATTATATCTTCTACAATCAGAAGAAAATTAATTATGTATTAGATGGTTTTGATATAGTTGGTAAAATAAGTGCATCACTACTTGATGAAAATTTACAAACAATCAATAAAGATATTATTAATTCTATTTGTCAGAATGACCATATAATTTTTTGGGAAAAAATGAAACAAGTGATTGATAATCATTCTTTACATTCAAATTATGATAAAGACCGCCATCAATCACTTGAATACTACAAATGGAAATCTACAACGAACTATTACTTTAAGTAATGTTATTCATCTCCATACATTTCTTCAAATCTTTTGATATGTTTGCTAGTCTTTAATCTTGACTTTCCCTTTGTATCACCTGGTAATTCTTTATATGCATTAGGATCATCATCTGGCATATCTGCTTGTTTCTTCATCATTTTCTTTTTCTTTTCAATGGTTGCTTGAGATAAACCTTTGTAATATTTATGTTCAGATTCTTCATTGACTTTTTTCTTAAAAAATTTCAATCCATCTGTATGACCATTTTTAATTATCTGTTTAGCAACATCTGAATCTGCTCCACCTTTAGGTGATGTTTTGGGACTACCCCATGTTGTAGATTTTCCTGTTAAAAAACTTGCTAATCTTGCATAACCCCATTGTTGCTGTCCTGCACCAGGTCTATGTCCTGATTTCCAAGCAGCCATTCCTCTTCTCATAATGATACGCAAATATGAAACTGGAACTCCTGTTTTTTCTGATTTTTTCTTTAGTGCCTTTTCTATATTTGCTGAATTTATTGGACTTCTATTACCCTTCGCTTTAGAAGATTCATCAATATTTTCATCATTATAAACAATCTCAGGAACTAATTCCCTCAATTTTTCATCTGCATATTCAAAGGGATACACACCCTCTGAATTCTTTAAATCTGTTTTAGCACCACCATTTATCAAAGTTTTTACTATTTCAGGATTACCAATAGACGCTGCTATATGTAGTGCATACCAGTAATCTCCCAAATCTCCATATATTAAATTCACATTTTCTCCTTCATCTATGAAAAATTTAAGTGCTTCATTATTATTTGTAACTATAGACCACATAATCCAATCATTATCTTGACCAAGAAGTCCCAATTCATCATATAAATCTTCTTCATTTGGTGGAGTTAAATAACCTTTATTTTCTCTAAAGATATCCTTTAACTTTGAAAAATCTGGAATACTATGGTTCAATTCATCTATGAACACATCATTTATTTCAGATTTATTATTTAAATAGGGAAATTTACTACGGAATGCAACATCTCCATAAGACCAAGGTATCAATCCGCTTTTATCCAAAGGATATTTATCTGCTCCAGCATCTATAAGAAGTTTAGCAACTGCTTCGCTATCATTTCCTGTTGCTAAATGTAAAGGAGTGCGTAAATACCAATCTTTAGCATCCTTATCCGCTCCAGCATCTATAAGAAGTCTAGCAACTGCCCCGTTATAATATTTTGACGCATAATGCAAAGGAGTTCGTAAATCTTTATCTCTTGCATCCTTATCTGCCCCAGCATCTAATAGAAGTTTAGCAATACCTTCTCTATTTAATTCTGCCGCCCAATGTAAAGGAGTCTTTAAATTCTTGTCTTTAGCATCTTTATTTTCTCCTTTATAAAGTAAATATTTCAATAATCCTTTTGCATTATTCATAACCGCCCAATGTAAGTCCTTATCTCCCAAATTAAATTCTATACCATGCTGAGTTTCAAGAATTTTAATCAAATCCCAATTAGGTTCATTTTTTTTTATTTCCTCATAAAACCATTCTTGTAGTTCTTTTGGGCTTAAAAACAATAACTTATTCACTTGATTAAATAGTTTAACATCATAGCCGAGAAAATCTGACATCTTCCGTTCAGCATCAAAGTTTTCAAAAAGTTTAATGTATTTCATAAATAAATAATATGTTTATCCTATATATCATTAAATTAGACTTTAATATCTAAATTTTCAAAAACTATTGATTTCATTTCTTTTGCCAAATCCATAGGTGTTTTACCATTATTATCTGTTTCGTTTGGATTTAATCCATAACGAATTAATTCTCTCGCCATATCAACTTTACCTAACATAAATGCAGAATGTAAAGGAGTTCTACCTAAAAAGTCTTTAACATTCAAATTCATACCATTAGCAAAAAGTAATTCTAATATCTTTATTTTTCCTGTTGAAGCAACCATGTGTGCTAAATTTACAAAACCATCTTCAACATTTGTCATAGCACCATATTTTAGCAACATTTTTATTAACTTTATTGATTCCTTTTCTTCTTTGATATAAATTGCTTTACAAATAGGAATACCCGAAACACAATCATTATCTATTCCATCAACATCTGCACCATATGCGAGATAAATTCTTGCAAGAGATGATTTACCTTTTTCTAAAGAATGTAAGAATGCTTTTTGATAAAATGATAATTCAGGTTGATAAATAAATGGATATTCTTTTTTCTCAATATAATCTACAAAAGCATTGAGAACATCTGGATAATTTGCAAATAGCCCTTCTGGATCTATAGGTCTATCTTCAACATCCATGTATTGAGATGTCTCAATATGAAATTGTACATTATCTTTTATACTTCCATTTTTATGATAGATTATTACAAGTGGTCCCTTTTCTGCATAATTAAGATATGTTTTTTCATTTAATATATGGGCTGTACACCAACGAGTACCAGAACCCCAATAACAAGAAGAACGATGAGTTTTTGGAACAATCACGGAATACTTTTCAGTATCAAGTAAAACATCATACTCACCATCTACGATTGTATCGCCATTAAGTTGATTTTTAGATAATGTATAATTATCATCATCTTTGTATATTTTTATAGAATTCCATAATTCACTTAAAGAATGATAATTTAATACATTTCTATCTTCAAGTTTTAATTTTAACTTAACTTTTTCAAATAATTCTAATGTTTCTTGTATCTTATACAAGTCTTCTAAAAAAATATCAGATTCATAAGTCTTAAATAAATCTGTCATCCATCGTAAATATCTACCCCTTTTACTTGGATCAGAATCCATCATTAATTGTAAATGCTTGGGAGAAAGTTCAATTCCATTTTTATCCTTTATATTCTGCTGTAAAATTCTTTTAAACCTCTCTTTAACTTTATCAGCAATATCCATTGAATCTACTAATGTTTCAAAATGATTTTTCATAATAAGAGAGTTATTTTATGTTTTCTATAATTTCTTTTATAGTATCCGTTGTTTCTTGAATATCTGAATTGACAATAGAATAATCAAAAAGATTTGACATATGTAATTCCATATCATATCTTTCTAATCTTTTTTCAATTTCACTATTTGTTTCACTACTGCGTTTTCTTAATCTATTTGCTAATTCTTCTCTACTTGGGGGTTTTAAGAAAATTAAGGTGGGTGTATTTGGTAGTAATTTTTTTATTCTCATAGCACCCAATACATCAAGAATAACAAATGAAATTTCAGATTCGTTTGAAAATTCAGATCGTGTAGTTCCATATAATTCACCATGAACATCTTGCCATTCAAGAAATTCATTTTCTTGTATCAAAGAAAGAAATTTATCTCTTGTAATGAAATAATAACTTTTTCTATCAATTTCATTAAGTCTCGGTTTACGAGTTGTTGAAGTTATAATTCTACGACTTTTCGGAATTTCTTTAAGAAGTTTAGAAACTATGGTATCCTTACCACAGCCACTTGGAGATGATATAATAACTACTTTACGCATATAACATTAGTTGTTTGAAAAAAATACTATATTTCAAATAATTCCAAACTCATATAAACATTAAAGAGAATTCAACATTTGTATGAGTTCAGGTTGTGGATGACAATCAGTTTTATCTTTACGATAATTCACATGTGTCCATAAACCCGAACCACCTTTTAGAGCCGTTTCAGAAACATTAAAAGAATCTATGCTCCAAGGTTGTTTAGACTTAATATCAATTTGAAAATCTTGGGATAACCATTGTAAAAGATGTCTTAAAGAATCTATTTGAGCATTGGTATATTTATGGAAATATCTATACCCTCTCCATACAAATCCTAAATCATATACATCATGTTCTGGCATAGGTTTTTTTACATAGTTATAGAACTTACCATCTTTACCAAGAGTAATTGGTCCATAATTGCATATTTCAATACCAATACTTTTTTTATCAAGTCTGCCATTTGTACCTTTTACTCCTAAATGCCATGCCCAATATTTAGGTTCAAAAGCCATTACAACTAACCCATCAAGACTTGCATCTGGCTTTGTTATACTTCTACCGCCTATTGTAAAAGCCGTTGCTATTCTACCTCGTGTATCATTACCCCACGAATTTACAGTCCAAATAGGATTATGTCCACCTGCTGTATGATGAAAAACAATAGAATCCTTTTTGGTTTCTGTTTTTACATATTCATTATCTGCTAAAAAATGTTGTTGTATCACAGTTATTGCCATAATTTTTATACCTCATATTATATATCGTTTTTCATACTTTTTAATTATTGATATATACTAAAACCCTAATATGGAATTTTAATATGCCAAGTATATCAATAGAAAATTTACGATTTTTTGACAAAACAGGAGCAGATATTAGTCCTGTTTTAACAAACAATGTTTGGACAGCTTCTTTAACTATCCCTAACATATCAATTGGATTACATGAGGTTGCTCATATCTTTATTGGTGAAGATGTTATAGATTCTTCAAAAATAATAAATTTAAATGCAACTACCACACTAAATTCACCGATTGTTACAATAACAAGTGGGACAACTAAAAATCTTAAACCTGGAATGTGGATTAAGGGTACAAACATTCCTGAAGGGACTTTAATTCAATCCATAAAAAATCAAACTCAAATCGTAATAGATGCTGAATTAGGAGCAACTGGAACAGGTAGTACATCTCTTGAAATGCATCCTAAACGATACGAATTGACATACCCAAGAAGTAGCAGTTCAACCATTAGAGCAAGATTTGCAGAATCTTCAGAAATATTTTATTTATTTAGTGTTGAATATGATGCAAGTATGCCACTTGTATCAAAAGTAGAAAGTTTCTCTTATGAATTAGATAATGGATCTGGGGATACAACAATATTCAATCATAGAGAATTATCTTCAAATGATATTCGTAGAAATCTTATTCAAATTAATATAGCAGCAAGTGCTAAAATTGAAGGTGCATATTCATCAAATGTAATTATAGAAGAAATAGATACAGATGGAACAATAACTCAATTAGGATTATTCACTTTATTTTTTGAAGCGATTGGAGAAGATGAAAGATTCAAGAGTATGCTTGAAAACTTTGGAAAGGTAATTGATGCAGATGATTACATTGCTTTCCGTGATACTGATATTAAAGAAGATAGAATTAACTATTTAGAATTAAATGAGAAGCGTAAAGAAATGCTTCTCGCTGGAAATGAGATTTGGCCATACTTGGGTTCATACAAAGGATTAATAAATGCTTTGAAATTTTTTGGATATGGTGATTTAAGATTAAAAGAATATTGGCTAAATGTTTCTGAAAATTCAAAGAATGAAGGAAAGATGATAACTATGAATGTTCCTCTATCCTTGAATTATACAGATAAAGAATTTAATGACTATAAAAAATTTATTGATGGGATTAGCCCTAATCAACCATCAAAGACTTTTAGAAAAACCGCAAAGTTTGCATTGTTTTATGACATAAATCGTGATACAGGGGATTTTGATGAAGATGGATTACCAATTACCGAAGATGTTTTTGAATTTACCAATGAAGAGATTTTGATTAAACTCTTTAATTTGAAAAATATCCTTAAAGAAAAATTCTTACCTCTGAATGCTCGTATTATTGATATTACTGGGGAAGGTGTTTATTATGACAATATAGGTATCAATACTTGGAATATCCCAACACCAACTATACATGTAGATGTTGAAAAAGATTTAGATTTTTCAGCAACACCTATAATTGGTTATTTAGAAGATTTAACAGATACGATTGTAAATAATTGTGATTTAAAGGCATCTACAAAATTAAAAGATAAACAAGATATAGATGTTCTTGATTACGCATATTGTATAATTGGAGAAGATACAGATAGTGATGGTAATTATATTGTTGAGAAACATCCAAGATATGCAAGAAAAATTGGATTCAAAACAACATTAACAAATTTAACAAATGATTATGTTTGGTCTGAATTGCAGATGACTTGGGATGAAGCAAGTGAAAAAACTTGGGAGAATTTAATTTATCAAGATTATCAAACTATGCGTTGGATAGTTCGTTCAGTAGATAGAAACATAATCATATTTGATAAAAAGGGTGAAATCGGAACATTAGATTCAGTTGAAATAGTTTTGCCATATTTAGGATTTTACGATGTAACTCTTGAACTTGTAGATCATTTTAATTTCCCTCATAGGCAAACAAAGAAGAATTATATTGAAGTCCGACCTAAAGAAGCTGACATTGCAATAGTTTTCAGAACACATGATTCATACGATACATGGGAAGAAATTGAAAACACAGAAGATGATTTGGCTTTGGCTGATATGCACGGAACATGGCTTGATATAACAATCAATGAAGATACAACTTGGACAGAAGTGGGTGATTTAACATGGGAATCAGTAGATTGGAATACTTATGCGAATCAAGGGAATTTATTTGATTATTACAAAGAAGGTGAAGTTAATACAATTAGTGAGGAAGTTGGTCAGGTTATAGGAATTCAACCATCAAAACATGAGGTTAGAATTAAAGGAATCAATAATTCTTTGTTTTTCAATAATAGACAACAAAATGCATTTTTCTTCAAGGACAGAACAAAAGCAGATAATCTTTTATTAGACATTATTGCAAATGGTGCTGGTTCTTTTGAATCTTCAAAAAATTTCAATAATAATTCGGTTCATTTTGTTTCTAATTTGAAAGGTTGGATTGCTGGTGATAAAGGAAAGTTTTTATCTACGATTGATGGTGGAGAAACTTGGAATACTGAAACCATTGATACAGTCAATAATCTAAATTTCTTACATTTTACAACTGAATACAATGGGTGGATTGTTGGTGATTATGGAACTGTATATGAATATAAGAACAATACAGAAAATCAAAAACTAATTCTTAAAAGAACATTACCTACTAATAATAATCTCTATACTGTTCATTTTATAAATGAAACAACTGGTTATATTGGTGGTAATGGTGTTATTTTTAAAACTACTGATAATGGTTTGACTTGGCAAGATGTGACACCAACAGGTCTTTCAGGAATTGTAACATCTTTGTATTTCCCTAAATTGTATTTAGGAATTGCTGTTACAAATAATGGTATAATTTACAAAACAATAAATGGTGGATTGACTTGGAGCATAGTCGGTACATATAGTGGTGAATTTAAGTCAGTACATTTTTACGATGATTTATATGGTTGGGCTTCGTATTCAGATGGAACAAATCACAAAATATTAAAAACAGTAAATGGTGGAGATAATTGGATTGAATCTCCCACACCTATTTTATTTAATAACATAAAATTTATAAATAGAACTATCGGTTTTGCATCTGGAACTATCTTTGGTGTAGGTGGAAATATTCAAACAGGAGTTGTTTTCAAGACTATTAATGGTGGTATGGGTTGGATGATTTTATTTTTTAGTTCTGAAAATATAGTTAAATCAATATATCCAATAGATACTAATACTATTTATGCTGTTGGTTTGAATGGAACTATTCTTAAAACACTTAATGGTGGTTTAGGTTCTCAATCATGGAGTCTACAAACTCAAAACCAACTTGATGTATTTCCAATTGGTGGTGAAGCAGATGTATGGATAACAGAAGCATATAATGGAATTATTTTTGAAAATGAACAAGCATCTATTGTTATTAGACACACACCTTTAAGTTTAGTTTGGACTGATGTGAATGCATTAAAAACAACTTGGCCATCAGGTTCTTTGCAATATGCTTTAGATGCTAAATTTATATTTTTTGATACTAATAATGGTAGAAAACAATATTCTATTTCATCAGCAAAACTCACGGTAACACAAGAAGTTGAATACACAATAGATCAATATATTTATGATAATTCAAATTTGACTTCAGGTTTTGTAGTTCAAAATTACTCTTCGGTAATTATTGATAATGTGCCGAGAAGTGAATCAGGTGGTTTAAGAATACGATGGAGAAATACTTGGACAAGTGCAAGTGTTCCTGTAATTGATAATATGATGATTCTCTTGAGACTTGAATCAAAAGATTTATATTGCAATGTTTTGGATATGCAATTTGAAAATGACGAGACTATTCTTGTTTTAGATTGGTCTTGTGATATTGTAAAAAAACTTGATCCAGATTATTTCGTTGCATTAAAACCTTATGACATCAAAGAAGCAAATAATAAAATGGGAACTATAAATAGAACATGGGAATCATTTTGTTCAGATGTTACATGGGATGATATGTCAGATAAAACTTGGAATGATTTTGAATTTAATGGTATATCCTATTGCTCGTTCACAATTAAACAAGTTAAAAGAGGTGGTGTAATTATAGTTGATGATAAACATTTCTTTCAATTCCCACCAGAAGAAATAAAGCAACTTGAAGGAACATTAACATTAGATGATGGCTTTGTAGAAGTTGGAACTTATCATTTTACTGCTGAAACTGAAAGTGGTAGTGTTTATGTTTATATCAACGATATAAAAGATTTAGAAATTGGAATGCTTGTAACAGGTGGTGGAATACAATCTGATTCATTTATAGTTGCAATTGAAGATGAAACTCCACTTCACGGAAAAAGATTCGTTATGGATAAAAATGCAACTATTACGGGAACAGTTTCTGTGGAATGTTCTATTGTTAATGTTTTGAATTTAGAAATCGGTATGCAGGTAAATGGTGATGGTATTCAACCAGGTTCAGTTATTACTTACTTGGATGGAATCACTCCTTATTACGACAATAGATTTATTATGTCTTTACCAGCAACAAAAAGTGGCAAAACATTAGTTTCATTTTCATCTACCGAATTAACACTTCAAGAAGCAGTTGATTATCTCAATGCAAGTGATATTGATGGTATAAAAGATTTTTATTATTCAGTTCCCTTACTTGACGATGGTGTAACTTTAGCTGATTATATTTTAGCAAAAGCAAAATTACCAGGTGTTTCAGGTCTTCATTATTTTGAATTTTTATTTGGGGTAGAATCAGATTGGGAAGATGATCCATCACATAGCCATTCATATCCTCTTGGAATTATGAAAGAGTGGACTAAATCTGAAGCAGATGGTGGACAACCATTAGGTTTGAATAATCCTCCCCTTTGGAATTATCTTTATAACACATATTATGAATTTGGAGAATGGTTTCCTGTTCCTGAATTATTAGGTGAATACTCTACCGATTTACAAGATATGAGAGCATTATATGTTCAAGCATTGGATGGTTCATTTAATTGGCAAGACACTAATATCAAAAGATGGAAAGCCAAAATCAATCCTGGAACAACACTTTTTATGAACTCCTTTCCTTCTAAAATAGCAGGTATCCGAGAACATAAGTGGAAACTTTATGATAGTCAAAATGTTATGATGGCAGAGATTAATAATGAATTTTTAATATGGACATTCTGTAATTCAGGTAATTATAGTGTGGAATTAGAAGTTTCAGATATAGAGAATAATTCATACAAAGTTCGTAGAAATGGATTTATTGAAGTTGGCAAACCAAAAGAAATAAATCACTATTTACCTGGACTCGGTTGGTCTCCCCCATCTTTCCCGATAGATGCTCCTATACCACCATCTGTTGTGCCAACACCACCAACTGATATTGTTCCAACACCTGTTTATGAACGACCATCTTTGGTGAGTGTCCCTACTCTAAAATATTATTCTACATATATTTTTGTAGGAAGTACTTTTGACAACATTGATCCGAGATTTTCAATATTATGTAGTTGGGAATCAAAAGAGATAAGAAATTCAGCTCTTAATGCAAGAGAATTTTTTGTTGAGTATTTAGGTGTAGATGGTAGTATTCTTACTGCAAAATTTGATATTGATGCTACAACAGATACATCAGAAATAAATACATCAGGATATTACAATGCACTTCCAAATCAATCATTAGAAGATTATCTGAATCAAGAAACAGCAGGAACTCCATTTAAGAACATATCAATTTGGAAATTCCCAAATAATTATAGCAAATTTGAAGAATTCCAAAGTATCAGAAGCAATGCTTTAGATTCATATACTCTTGATCCAAGTAAATATGTTGGTTATGATATTGGATCACTTAACTTGTATAGAATTTATTTTGTTCCAACAACAACATCAAATGTGTAATGATGTAAAAAGCGAATGAAATGTTAAAGAATGAAAACTTGGAAAAATAAACCAAATAATTAGCCATAGTATTAAACCACCGAATGATATTATGGCTAACTCTTTTCCATTAGTATCTCTTCCATAAATTTTGTTGTAAATTCCTAATGGTGTCCACCAAACCCAAGGCATATTACCATAACTATACAAATCATTTTGCTTTTTCAAAAGGTAATAAAAAAGAACATCACATAAACCAATCCACCATAATAAAATATATCCGATAGTTACCCAAACCAATCCACCAGAAACAGACATAGCCAAAGCCGCAATAATATATTGAAAAACAGTTTGGTCTATTCTATATCGAACTATGTTCATTCTATCTTCTGAATGAGCAACACTTTCCCAACCTATTGTATCAAAAGCAGTAAATGAGAAAATCGCCAATAGTAAGATAATTGGAGGATATAATGGTGTAAATGCTGAAACAATAAATCCAATCAACGAAATTAACAATGCAACAAATGCATAATCTTTAGTCGCTAACTGAATAAAAAGTTCTAAATCGGATTTTAAGTCTTTAAGCATATATTTTTGTATTTTTTTATCAAAGGTGAAATATTCTGTTTTTTATGAAAACAAGAAGTGAAAGAAGATAAATTTTGAGTTTATATCCTTCTTTTGCGGTATTGAGAAATGTGTTTCCGAGTTTATCTTTCTGAAACCATTGTTTCTGATATTGTAATAATGTCTTTAATGAATTTAAATTTCCATGACTTGATGCTATATGCAAAGGAGTTCTTCCAAATGAATCTTGTTTTGAAATATCGCAACCGATATAAACTAAACATTCTATAACATCAGGATTATCAGAAAAAGATGCGTGGTGTAGGAGATTTGAACCATCTTCATCACAATCTACTAAATCAAAACCATTTCTCGCTAAATGATGGAGTTTAGAAACTAATCCACCTTCAAGCATATTAAACAATAATGATTTTTTCTCTTTGTTAGAAAGTGTATTCCAAAGTAACACGAAATCTTCAATATCAGTATTAGAATACACCAATCTACTATTTCCGTCTTTCATGATTTATTGTAAATCCTTATTTGTTTTACAACCATATTTTTTCCTTACTTCAGGATTTTCAAGAGAATATAAAATAATATCATATTCACTCATCCTAAAAGTACCCCCCTTTATGCCTGATAACTTATAAGAAATATCACCATCTACAAGATTTCTTATACGAGTTACTGTTCCAAATGCAATAGAATCTGTTTGAAGTCCTTGACCTTTTGGAAAAACTTTAGCAAAAGAACCCAAAAATGGAATCTCATTATCTGGAAGATTTCCCTGAACACCACGATAATTTGTATAGTAGTCAATATTGGATTTACCCATATAAGAGAAATTAATTTTATTACTCTATATATTTGATATTAACATCCTTTTTTGAAAATTTAATGAAATCAATAATAAAAGTTAAATAGACCTTCAAAATCCATCTCTTTTATATTGTTTTCAATGTTTTCGGCTTCTATTAAAACATCAACACAATCTGTATATCCATAAAATTTTGCTTCGTCAATAGGAGTTTTACCCATATTTGACTTAACATTTATACTTACTCCATATTCTAAAAGGAAATTAACTGCATTTATATTTCCTTGAATACAAGCCAAATGTAAAGGATATAGACCATTTATGATGGGAATATATGGATTCAATTCAGATTTTCTAATTTTTGAATGCAAAGTCTCAAAGTCATTAGATTCAAATAATTTAACCCATAAATTGAATACATCAATTGGGGTTTTCTTAGATTTAAAATGTCTTTTGAACATACCTGATAACATAACCGCATTCCTTAAAATTGGAAATATATTTAGAATACCATAGACAAATCTATACACATTTATACTAAAAACCAAACAAATTGAGAAAAAAACATCAGGAATGGGTAAATTTAGCCCATAAATAAGGTAGGAAAAGCGAAATGGGAATAATACTCTATCTTTACAAATAGTTAAACAAAAACCCCTATAATCAATTTATAGGGGTTTTCTATTTATTTTATGTCGTTGTTTCTTTTATCTTAAATGCTTCAAAGTAATTCAAAACAACCATAGGCACATGTTTTCGGAATTCAGACCAAGAATCAGATAAAACAAAGTTGTATAATTTCTCATAGTTAGGATCTTTTACCAATTCTTTTATGTCGTTTTCAGTAACATACCAATCGGAAGATTGTAATTGCTTTTTGAAATAAGTTAAATGTTTGCTTTGTACATAGATATTATGGATAGCATAATCTTTCAAATCAAGTATAGAAAGTATTTCTCCAACATCCGATGTATTCACATTGATAACATCATCTATCAAATCTTTGTATTCTTTTTCTATTGATTGTAACATTCTCTTTTGAACATCTTCATTTGTTAGATTAAATGATGTTCTAATATTTACAAGCACAACTTTATGGTCAAATTCTTTTTTGATTTTTTCAATAGTTTCCAAATGATAGTTAGTGAAAAATTCAAATGTATCTATCAACAAGCAAATCGGCTTGTTTTGAATACTACTGCTTTTTTTATCTTCTTTGAATGCAGAAAATTGCATAAATAACTTTTCTGATGCTTCTTTTATTTTTGAATCAATAGCTTCTTCAGATTCTGTAACATCTTGAATTTTACCATAACGCTTCATTTCATCAAATGTAAGTAAGCCGATTTCAGTATCATCTGTTTCAGGTTCTTGAGTTGAACATAATTCTGAAATGTCTTGGACAATCTTGTTGAAGCAACTCATAACATAATCTGTAAAAAACTGATTGCTTCCTTTCTTTTTCTTTCTAAAAGCCGCAAGAATTATTTTGAAGACATTTTCCCAACTTTCTTCCGAAGAAATTAATTTATTGGTTTCTTTATTCGGGATATATTCAAGACCAACCTTAAACGCATTTTTACGCATAAAATTAGGTAATTCAAAATCTACTTCTTTATATTTTGAACCATATTTTTGAATAAATCCATTGAATATCTTACAAATTATATCCAAATATCTTTCTTCAGGGCTATCTCCTTCAATCTCATAATTTTGAAATTTAACGCTTTGTAAATACTCAACGACATCAAGTAAAGTAATCCAATATACATCTGATGGATCTGATGATTTTTTGGACTTGGATTCAACTTTTCTTGAATAGAAAATAGGATCAATTATTTTGGCAGTATATGTTTCGTCATCATTACCGAACTTAAAGATAACTCCCTCAATCATACCCCTATCACTATTTCTTAAAAAAGATGTACTTTTTTCAGGATTCAAAATTGAAAGGAGATGTCGTATAAAAGAATTTGTTTCAAATTTTTCTTTTAGTTTATTGTGAGGTGTTCTTACGAAATCCATAATTTTGGATTTTTGATTTTCATCTAAATATCCTTGAAAGATTAAAGGTGGTTGTTCAATATCCAAAAATTCTGACCATTCACTTAATAGAATTTTATCATCTAAAACTTTTTTTGATTTAATACTATTATCAATAATGTTAATTAGAACTAATCCATTTTTTGGCATTTCATCATAGGATATATAAACTGGGTTTTTATCAATGAAATACTCACAACAAAATCTCCAGTTTGCAGGTATTAGTTTGATTTTTTCTGTTGGTAAATTCTGAATATGTTTAATCGCATTATTATAGTATTGAGATAATGTAATATCAATTTTAGAAATAGGATTATTTTGACCCTGTTTGTAAAAACTGAAATTTCCATTCTCATCACATTCAAAACTAAATTGAGATGCGTCAAGTTTTTCATATACCGTAACTGGCATTGTAAATAAGCGATTGATAAATTCATCGCCTTTGTCATTAATTAATTCTTGTAAGGTAATCATTATGGCTTCTGCCTTTAATTTGTACGAATTTTGGGAAAAGATTTTCAATGAAGAAAATCAAAACCTTGAACAAAAAGTATATATCTTAAATGATTTTGCTTCTAAAATTAGAAAGGAATTTTTTAGAAACAATTTCATGCCCTTTCTCAAAGAACTTATGAATCTTGTTAGAGATATTGAGAAAATAACAACAACAAGAATCGTAAGTAAAGATGATGAATTATCTCATTTTTTAGATCCAAATGATGATGTCACATCTGAAATTCTTAAACAATCATATGAGGTTCTGAAAAAATTACTAATTGAAGGTAGTAATCGCTGGAACATATTAGTAGATTCAATCCATTTCATACCTAAAACAAATAATGGAACTATTAAAATCACTATGCCAAATAGTACAATTGGCTTATTTGTTAGTTTTGATATTCATGGTGATAAAAGACTTATTATGTTCAAAGATATAGGAACTGAAACTATTAAAGATTGGATTTGGGATATTGTATGGGAATATGATATACCGAAAGAAACAATAAAACACATATTAAAAGAAAAGATAAATGAGTTATATCGTTAAGGTTAAAGTTTAACATCATATATTTTATAAGGGAATCCTTGAGTATCGTATATCTCCAAACGCTTTTCCATATGTTTCATTAAAAAGTTTTTATCTCCATTGTATGAGAAATCATCAACAATATCTATAATGTTTGTCTTTGTTTTATTTTCGTGCAAACGCATTCCTCTACCGATGGATTGTCTAATTATTTTATCAGACTTAAAGGATTCTACAAAAACTATATTATGAACATTTTTAATGCTGATTCCTGTTGAGAATGTTCCAAATGATGCTATAAGAATTTTATTCTCACCTTGCTCCATAGATTGCTTAAAATATTCCCTTCTATTAACATTTGTTTCTCCATCTACATAAAACACATCTTTATTAGAAGATATTTCTAATAGAATATCTTGAATTCTTTTACCATAGTCTGCTTTAACATTATGGAAAAGTACAAGAGTGTTTTTGCTAGTCTTATTGATTAAATCACAAATGTATCGTAATCTGGTATCTGACTCAATAACTAACTTTCTTTCTATATCTAAAATTTTAGCACCATCTATTGAAGTTTTTCTTTTTCTTATCTGATGCAATTTTTCTCTTGTATCTTCATCTAAGTAATCAAGTTTTATGACTTTTACCTGAACAGGAGTAGCGTATTTATTCTGAAATAGGTATTCAGCAGAGACTTTATTTATCATCGGACCAAGATACGCTTGAAGAGTTAATCTTTCTGCCGAGTCTTCTCTTTCTAAAGTTCCTGATAATCCAAATCTATACACAACATTAGAACATTTAGCCAAAGTATCTTTAACTGACTTTGCTTGGGTAAAATGAGCTTCATCAACACAGACAACATCAAAATGTTGGAAAAATGAGGGTGGTTGCTTTACTAAAGATTGAAATGTACCTATGACAACTAAAGAGTCCGTATCTAATTCTTTATCTGTATTACCAGAAATCATTTGAATTTTTAAGGATTCATCTTTATTTGAGTAATCTCTAAAATCTTCAAATGTTTGAATTATCAAAGAAATGTTAGGAACAATTATCAACATTTTTTGAAGTAAACCTTTATGTCTTAAAAAAGACATAACCAAATACATAATAAATGTTTTACCAGCACTTGTAGCGATTTCAGAAATAGAAAGTTTGTATTTAAGAATTTGCCAAACTGATTGTATTTGATATTCTCTCGGCTCTATCTTATTGCCTTTCTTATCAAAAAAAGAAGTCGCATTTAACCAAGAGTGAAATTCCTCTTTAGTAAAAGGCGACTTAAATAAATCAAAATTTTCAAAATTTATTGCAAATCCATTCTCTTTACAAACTTCAGTCAGTTCATGCCAAAGTCCAACAGGAAGTCTTGAAGAACTATCAATATATGAGATATAACCATCCCATAGTTTTCTTTTAACTTGGGGATGGAATCTCCAATTCTTAATTCTCTTTCTGAAAGAAAATTGTAATTGTTTATATTCAACATCAGAACAATCTACAACTTGTAGAAAGTTTTTGTTTTCTGTTAGTCTTACAAGCATTCAGATAGCTTTGCAAAAGTTATTGTAATTTATTCTTTTTTTCTTCAGATGTAGTTGCAGGAGCAAATGTTGCAGATGCTTTTACGAATTGATCGTATGAAAGCAAATGAGATTTAGGTGTCTTATGAAAATAACCCATATTCTTGCCGATTTCATTAGCAGCAACATTTGCAGGTGTTTCTTGCAATTTTACTGGATTTGTTGTTGTTTCGTTTTTCATAGTACTTGAAAAATTAATTTTTTATTTGATTGTAAAATCAATCACACAACTCTATATATCAAAATTTTTTTGAGTTTTTTTATTTTCCACTCAAAAATTGTTCAATTTGCAATTTATTTCTTACTCCATAGAGCATAGAATCAAGATTTTTAACACTTTCTTTGTAATAATCAATATGATGTTCTATCAAATTGATTTTTCTTTGCAAATCAGCCAAATCCCCCTCTACCATAATTACCTTTTCTCCTTGACCTAATTTTATATCAGAATCAACTGTATATTTTATGAAAAGGTCTTTCTTTTGAGTTTTGTATACTGAACTATACAATGATAGATATTGATAGAGTTTTGTTATTCGTTCAATAATAATTTGCCTTGAAGAATACAAATCTACTTGCAAACTAGCAACTTGGTCAAGTTTATTTACTCTACTTGCCATTTCAATGATTTTATCTTTCCATTTAATCCGTTCTTCTTCAAATTCTTCAGCAATTCCTTTCTTTTCAATATTCTCCACCTCTTGATTCATAAATTTATCTTCTTCCATTTTTTGAATCCTTCTTCTTTTTTTTATTTCTAAATTCTTTTATCTTAATTTCTTTAATTTTGCCATCATCTAAATTAACCTTCCAATTATTATTGAAAAGAAGTTTTTTGCCATCCTGAAATTTCCACAAATAATCTATGGGATACATAAATTTTTCTTCAGGTGTATCAAGATAAAATTCGTCTAAAATCTCTTCTTTTTGTTTGTCTTTCCTATCCATATTGCATTCAAGAAGTTATTTGTAAAGTATTGATTAAAATCAATCTTCTTATTGATTTTTTTTGCGTATATAACAATATCTGAATAATCTACTTTAGACTTATCTAAAAAATGTTCAAAACCAATATTTTCAGAAAAGAATTTTGACCACATAAAAACATTAAAACCTTCTTTGAGAAGTTGTAATGATTTTTCAATACCACTTTTATCATAGTCAAATAAGAATCTCGTATGTTTAGTCAAAAATGGTGGTTTCTTTTGAAGAGAACATAAAGCCAAAGAATTAGGCATTAAAAAAGAATCTAAAGGTCCTTCAAAAATAGTTATAGGTGAAGATAAATCAACCGACAAACAACCAAATATTGTTGAAAGAGGATCATATCTTTTCATTAGTTCTTGGTCATAACTGATTCCAAGTTCTTTATACATTGCAGACATTTCATATGTCAGATATTTCGGACCATTTTCAGAGAATCTTCTAATTTGATAACCTAATATCTTTTCTTTATTATTATCTAAATTGAAGATGTAAAGAATATTTCTTTTTGCATCCCAGCCAAAATTTTCAAATCTTTTTTGTTCACGACCAAGCAAATATGCCATAGCTCGTTTATTGTCTTGGATTTCAGTTAATCCCATTCTTTCAAAAAATGTAGTTTTAGGTATTGCATATTCAATAATATCTTGACCTAAAATATCAGATACTCTTTCTGAAGAATTGTTTGAAAATCCAGTATCTCCACTTTCAATCTTTCTTTTTTCTACAAATGATAAAACAGATCCAGTCCTGAAATCTCTATCAAAACTTTTCAAAAAATAAAGAAGGGTTTTATGTTCTCCACAATTAAAACAATGAAAATGATAATCATTGAGATAAATGTTTCCTCGTTTTTTACTTGAATCTGCCGATGAATCTCCGCAAAAGGGACATGCGAAATTCCATCTATCATCATAAAATTCTATATGTGTTTTTGAGCCACCTACAAATCTTTCTTTAAGAATATCAAGAACATGATTCTTAATATCAATAGGATTTAATTCTTCGTTTAACTCAAAGTTATAGGTCATATTTGGAGATTCTATCATATTACTCTATCTAAAAAAATGGGGTGCAAGAAAATTCTCACACCCCTTGTAAAAGAACAATAACTTATTCTAATCCTGCGTAAAAATCATCATCATCATCATCAAAATTAATATCTGAAGAATCAGATTCAGTAGAAGAAATATCTTCTTCTATATTAATTTCTCTGGATGCTGTTTTTACAGCACTCTTTGAAGATGCACTTGATTTTGCACTTGCTTCAAAATTGTTTTCAGGCGTAATGGTTCTTGTGAGAACATCACCAATAAGATTGCCATTTGGAACGCTGTTTTTAATTACATCATTCACAAATTCACGAGTTTGCTCATCCCATGACTTAAATTCATAAGCTGACAAATCTGGAGAATTATCCTGAAGCCATTTTGTTAGTTCTTCAGGGGTGATATTATCCTCACTAATGTGCTTACCATTGATTTTGATTGGGTATGGTTCATCCAAAAAGTATGAATCATCATAATTTGTATAACCACCCTTTTTAGTAACAATCAAATGGAGTGGACGACCTTCAAACACGCTAAATGGTTTTCTTTCTCTGCCAATAGAAAGAGCTGGTTTAGCGGACTCGTTAATGATTTTATCATGGATTTTTGTTCCATATTTGAAAATCATAACTTTGCCTTCATTTTCAGGAAAATTCTCATCCTTTACAATATAAACTAAAGAATAACAATTTTTCTTTCTTTTGAACTTTTCAGCAAGTTCTTTTTCACGGACTGAATTAGACTTGAAGAGCTTGAAAAACATATCTTTCAAGACAGATTTTTCACCGATAGTAGATGGACAATCTACGCTACGCTTTTTACCTGAAATGGGATCTTCTAAGAATACACTCCATTTACTAATTATGGAATTTTTAGAATCTTTCCACCATGGTAGGAATCGAATATAAGCATTGTAAGTGCCATTTCGACCTGTTTCGGGGGTTGGTTTGAAAATACTTGCATCGTTTGCAGTATTACCACTTGTGTTTGCGATATCTTCAAATGAAACATTGAAAATATCAAAATTTGCATTTCCCATAGGAAACTCCTTTAAATAATTTTGAAAAATACGCAAAATTTGCCATTCGGCACTTATTCGCAAAAAACTCACTTGGTTTTTAATTACTTGGCAGTGATGTTTTCACATCAAAAATAAACAAATAATATGAAGATGCCAAACTTTATATTATTTTTTTCAATAACGCTGTACAACTTATTGATATATATTGCAAATGTAAGAATAAATTTCACTAATTACAAAATAAATCTTTCTAATGAATCAAGAATTAGTACAGAAAGCATTAAAAGCATGTAGAGTAGGATTTGAGTTTGAGTTTTTCACAAACTTTTCTCGTCAGGAAACTGCTAGACTTTTATCAGAAGAATTGCAACCTAAAGTTGTTATGGGGAAAGGTAAGGTATTTGATGCTAAATCAAAATTGAATGGTAGTTCAAAACCAACATCAAATTTGTTTAGATTGATACCTGATTTTTCAGGTGGTTCTAAAATGAAAGAACTTGTAACTGGTCCAATTCCCTATCAGGAAAGTAGAATAATTTTAAGAAAAGTACTACGATGGATTGAAGATAATGGTTGGACTACTGAAAAGTGTGGATTACACATTAATATTTCTTTTGATGAGTTTTATATTAAGTTGGCTTGTAAATTATCACATTTGGATAAATTGAAATTCATTCTTTCTTATGATGAAGGTATGATATTTAAAGCGTTTCCAAATAGAGAGAATAATATTTATGCAAGAGGGATTAAACAAATTTTCCCAGTTAATAGATTTATGACTTTTGATGAAGTAAAAGGAATTTCAAAGGATTTATATTTAACCCCCAATACAAAATACTATTCAGTAAATTTTGATAAAATCAAAAATAACTATTTAGAATTTCGTTCTATTGGTGGAGAAGGTTATGAAAAGAAAGTTGATGATATTCTTAACATATTAGAATATAATGCTATCACTTTGTTTGATTGTTTGAATTCCCCATCATACAATGAAGATAACTTACATACATTGAATAAAATACTTTCTGAGCATAAAAAAACAGCAGGAGCATTTAATAGTCCAGAAATGTTTATGTTGAAATTTCCCAAAATAAAATTGTTCGTGGATTTGAAAGGTGATATGGAAATCATTAAACAATATTTCCATCTTTTAAGAGATAAGATTTTTGATATAATTATCTTCGGTGGAGTAGATGCAGCTCTAATAAATTATGATTCAGATATTGCAAGAGTTCAAGTCAAAGGTGCTAAATTTCATGATTCTTTTTTAATTAGGGATTTAGATCTTGTTAATTGCAATGCTTCTGGTATTTTAGAGGATTGTAATTTATGGAATTGCAAAATATCTAAAGCCCACCTTGAGAATTGTAGTTTAGAGGTAGCAAATTCAGTTTCAGACTCAAAGATTACTAAAACAAATATGGGTTCAAGAACAGTTATTGATAATTGTTATATTGAAAATGGTTCTAAATCAATTGATGGAAAGATTACAAATTCAATAATTAGAACAGGGCAAATATCAAATACTGCTAAAATTGATGAGAATACTGAAATCATAAAATTAAAGAAAGTAAGAAAATACTCATGATAAAGAATCTTAAAGACTTTGAATTAGGATTAATTTTAGAATCAATAGTTCAATTAGGAGATGACTTTGTTTCTATGCTTAATCAAATAGAACACCCTATATCATATGATATACTTGCTATGAGTGATCAAGAGAATAGAATTGATACACAACAAGATATGAAAGATATTGAGGGTGTATTCACATCTCAAATTCCAGATGAAATTAATTATAAAAGAATAAACAAAAGTCTTAATAATAAAGATAGAATGAAAGTTGGAAAATTTCTGAAGAAGATAAATTCAAATTATAGTTCATCAGAAATTGAACAATTTGTGATTGCCTATAAATCTATTTCATTTGAAAAAGAATCAACCCCTATAATTATACAAGGAGAAGATTTACGAAAAGCATTCCTAATAGAAAATGTAGTAGCCGAAGTCGGTGATTATGCAACAAATTGTTTGAGATATGAATCTTGTCAAGAATTTTTAGATTTGTTTGTTGAAAATAAAGATATAGTTAAAGCAATCGTAATCAAAAATGAAGCTGATAAGATTTTAGCAAGAGCATTGTTATGGACAACTGATAGTGGCGATATTGTTATGGATAGAATTTATTCAGTTGATATTTCATGGAAATCAGTTCTTCGCAAATGGGCTAATAACAATGGTTATTATTATCGTGCTAAAGATGATACAAAACCATTTAATAGCACACGATTCATTTACAAAGGAAATGAGATAGAAAAGGAATTTTTCATTACATTAAAGAAATTTAAGTTTCAAACATATCCCTATTTAGATACATTTTTCCATATGAGTGAAGATGGTGTTTTATCAAATGTTCCATTTGCCAATCAAAGCTATTACGAATTGAGAAACAGTATGGGTTTAATTTCCCCATTAGTAGGATATGAATGGTGGATGAATAATAAAGCAAATAATGAGGATGAAATAAAAGAGTTTTTAGATAAAGTAGGAATTATAAAATATACTATTAATTCAGACTTGAGTGTAGATGTGCATCAAAAAGTTAATATAGTGTATGAAAATTTAAGAAGATTTCCTGTAAGATTTAATAAGATTGAAGGTAGCGTAATTTTAACAGCGAATAAATTAGAATCACTTGAGGGATTACCAAATGAAATTTTTGGTGATTTAGATATATCTAATAATCTTTTGAGAACTTTTGAGTATTGTTCTCAAATAATTCATGGAGACTTTGATGCAAGTGAATGTTATATTGATAGTATGAAATACGCACCACGAGAAGTCAAAGGTGATGTGAATCTTGAAGGTAATTATATCAAATTTTTAGACGGATTACCTAAATACATAGGTCAAGACTTAAACATATCTAATCAAAAATCAAATGCAAAATTTACTAAAACTCAAATAAGAGAAATTAGTAAAGTCAATGGTGATATTATTATCTGAATTTAATCAAGTGGTAAATATCTTCTATTAGACAATTTATAGGAAACACCATCAAATTCATAAGATAATGTAAAGGTTTTTTTACCACCTTCAGGTAATAATACAACTTCAATTTTTTCAATAGCATCTAAAGGAAACTGATATTCTGAAAAATTCTTTTCCATATAATTCATAATTTGATCACCCAAAGAACTATCTATCCATTGACGATGTAGGTTAAATGTATAACCATCATTATCATTGTTCGTAAAATAAGCATCACCTACAATTAAACCTTTGCTCTTTTCTTGATTATAGACAAGAGTTTTACCATTTTCATCATAAATTGTTATTGTTTTAATTGAACAATTTTTAGATGTTGGAATATCCCAAGAATCTTTTGAGTCTGTTTCTTTGGGTATAAATTCTTCAAAAAGTTTAATGTGTCTTTTCATAATATTGTCTTTTTTATTCTTGTTTTAGTTTATTGTAAGAAAATTCAATTATTTCTGTAAAAATTAGATATATAAACTATATATCAAAACAAATAAAGATTTCTATGAGAAACTTCAAACAATTTCTAACTTATTTAAGTGAATCAACAATCATTGAAAATGATTCATTACAAGAACAATATCAATTAGATGAGATTTTACTTGAAAATGGTTGTAATATTTGCCTTTTCAGTTCAGCAGGTATGGAACCAGATAATAGAGGTTTGGTAAATCCTGATATAAGACGGCTTAAAGGCACAATAGGGGCTGTTCAGACGCTCAATAATACAAAAGCAGGTAATCTTATCAATCACGCTGCTAAAATGTTCTCAGGGCATATGAACGATAAAAACTACGATGTTATTGGAACTATTAAGTCCATGAAAACAAATCTTGCTGGGGACTTGGTTGATAAACTTGATTTTTCAGATGGTAGAAAACCAATGGTTTTGAAGAATCTATTACATTTATCAAAATCAAGAGATGACATCAAAACAACAAGTGATTCAATTGATAAGAAAGTTTCACGCTTGTTTAAGTTCGGTGATTTTGATATTGAGAAGATTGGTAAAGATGATAAAAAGAATGTAAAGGGATTTTTGGGTGTAAATCCTTCTCTTGAGCATAAAATAATGGGAAAGAACATTGCAATTATTGATGATTATGCAGAAACAGGAACAACTCTTAGAGAAGCATGTGATGCACTAATGCAATGTGGGGCAAAATCAGTAGTAGGATATGCAATTCTAAAATAAGATATTCTAAATAAAAAAAATAAAAGGTCTCTTCTGGAGACCTTTTTTATTTTTAGGATTGAAATTTTAACTACCCTTGTGTAGAGTAAAAGGAACATTTTCTTTTTCTGGAACGATTATTTCCGAAATTTTTTCTCTATATGTTTCTTTCCAATACATATTATAGTTTAAACCGCCATAAGAGTATGCTAATTCGTTTTCATTTAAATTGATTTCGTAAATGTGATTCACATTTTCGGCATCTGAAATATCAGAAGCCATAATTTTGCTAACATTAAGCAATTGATTAAATTTGAGTTCAAAAAACAAATTAAGAGGAATGTTTGTGTTTTCTTTGTAATATGTTTCGGTTATATCTAACCAAGTTGAATTTTCATTTAACAAAGAAAGTTCTTCTCTAATTTCTTGTGAGATAGGGGAACTAAATTTGGTTGCCTCAACATTTTCTACATATTCCTTAACAGAATTAAGAAATTCAGGATTTTTAAGTTTTTCAACAAACTCAAATACCGATAGACCAACTGCTGATGATTGCATATTGCTATAAAGATACAACCCAACTTCCTTTTTGCCACTCTTAAAATAAACAATACCTGTATTCATAACTAACTCCATAAATAATAATAACTTTCAAATATTAAATTCTAAACGCAATATAATACAAAATTCTGAACAATCCAAATAAAAATAAAAATATATACAAACTGAAAATAAATAGTATTATGAAATATATCCAAAGTATCAACGAATTTGAAAATAATAGCCAAAAGAATAATATAAAAATACACAGAATCGCTTTTTATGATTTTGATGGAACAATTATAGATAGCCCTACACCTGAAATGGGTAAGTTGATTTGGGAAAAGAAGAAAAAAAGATTATATCCCCATAAAGGTTGGTGGTCTAAAAAAGAAAGTTTAGATTTTGATGTTTTTGAACTAAAACCTATTTCAGAAATTATTGAACGATTGAATAAAGATATAAAAGATGAACATTGTTGGGTTGTTCTATTAACTAATAGAATGGTAAAACTTGAAGATGAAGTTTCAGATGTTTTGGATACATTAAATATTAGATTTGATGAATTTCAAATGTATACTGATAGGAATGAACCTAAATCAATCCGAATCAAAAATGTTTTACAAAATTACCCTCAAGCACATTTCATAGACATTTATGATGATGATTTAGATAATCTGACAGCATTTGTAGAATTAAGAGATGAACTACAACAAGATGGATATGCAGTTCAAGTTTTTCAAGTTCTTCCTGAAAACTATAAACCAAGTAGAATTAATGCTGTAAAACAGAATTAAGCATTAGGAGAAGTCCAAACAAGTCCTCTTGAACGATTTACATAAAAGAAATCAGGAGAACCATTATAATACTCCATAGTTTCACTCATGTGGGAATGCTTAGGATAATAAAGCATTGAATACCATATTAATTCTTTATCAATTATTTTCATATACTCACCAATAGCATATGAAATTTGCTTATGCTTTTCTACCGTTCCCATATCAAAAAAATCGTGAGCAACTAAATATCCATCAGTTGCTACATAATTTCCATAATCTTTGAAATCCTGCAAATGTTGTTCACCATTCGCATCCCAATCAATAAATACAAGAGCACAATTTTTTTGAATATACGGAGTCAAATTAATATGTGCATCTGTTGATCTTCTTTCAATATGCACAATCCTTCCACTTTCTATGTATTCTTTACAATTTTCATAAAAAGATTTTTTTATAGATTCATTGTCATTATCTAACATATCAAAAGGATCAATCGCAATTATTCGCTTATTTGTATGTTCAGCCAAAAACTTTGTTGTTTCTCCTCTTAGCACACCAACTTCAATTATAAATTCACCATTAGATGAATTTGCAAGTTCAACTAACTTTCTTTTTTCAGATGGCCAAAGAGAAGCATTAAAATAAGCGTACATTTCTTCAGATACTTGCATATTACTTTATCTTTTTATTTGATATATTAAAAATTTGATTTTTGTTCAAAAGCAAAAAGCCTATTACAATAATAGGCTTTTTTAAGATATTTAACAAAAAATTAAAGATATTTTCTAACTTCAAGCATTAGTTCAAATTTTTTGAAATCTATAATCTGAGACATATTTTCTGAATACTTTTTCAAAAGTTCTCTTTCTTCATCAGTAAGAGATTCAATACCATAATCAGAAATCTTATCAAGCAATTCATCTAATGTAGGTTTATTTTCAGAAGTCTCACTTTCTTTTGATCTTTTGATTATTTGTGATATTTCATCTTCTTCAGATTCACCTTCTTCGCCTGTAGCATAATCACCATATCCATCTTCTTCACCATATAAATCCTTACGGAAAGCATCATTTGGACTTGATTCTTCTCTATCAACTTCTGTTTCAATGATTCTTTTATACATTTCTGCTACTTCTTCAATAGGCCATTGTTCTTTGTCAAGCTCAACATTGAAAATACCTTCAAAAATTTGTATAAATTTTCTACTTGGAGTTATCGCAGGATCATACATATCTCTTAAAAGACTATACATAATTGTTTCATCATGCTCTGTTATTATGTCTCTTTTAATTAAATGATTTTCTACCTCATTGTAAAAGTCTTTGAATATAGATACCATAATTGGTCCATATACAAAACCTTCTTGTTCATTGTATAAACTCTCTGTTTTAGATTTAACTTTTCTCAAAGTTTGTAAATCCATACCAGAGAAACCAAAATGTGATATAACTTCAAAAATACCCTTTACCATTTCGTGAACCATCAAAATCAAACAAATGGCTTTTACTTTAATAACAACCATATCATTCTCATATTGAACATTCATCACAGATGGAATTATCATTCCAGGTGGATTAATCTTTGGTTCATCTTCAGGTTGGTTTTCTCTTTGTTGTTGGAAATAAAACATAATCTGTTTGAATTGTTCCAAATCCATATATTTATGACCTTCAAGTGCTTTAGTCATAAACTCAAAGTATTTGTTAAACAATTCAGTATCAAATTGGCTCATAATCTCATCAAGATCTTGATCAAACATACGACTTTGACTTTGAATAGAAAATCCTTGAGTTAAAGCATTTATAATTTTTCTTTTATCTATCTCAACAATAATATTTTCATCAGTTTCTTCTTCGCCTTTTGGAGATAATGGTAAATTTTTCTTCATTCCCTCTTCTGATTCAGAATCTCTTGTAAATTCTAAATCAAAATTGAAATCTTCAAATTTCATACCTTTCTTTACTAATGCACTCCCCTCAAAAATTTTACGAACTATATCGGTAGCTATTTGCTTTAATTCTTCATCAGTAAAATTTTCTTTCTCTATTTCAGCAATCTCATACATTAAAGAATATGCTTCCATTGTAAGTTGCATATGCTTTCTTGGATTAGTTTCAGGTAAAGAAGATTTCATTTTAGAATATCCAGGAAGTTTTTCCAAACTTTCCTTTATAGATACATTCAATCTATTCTTCTTCAAACTATTATATCTCTCAACACATTTCTTCAACATTTCCATCCATGCCTTTGGGTCTATTTCTTCAGCAGGTCTTGGAGGATTACCTGGTGAAGGTCTTTTAGATGGTGTTTGTGTTGGTGTAGGTGTTTTAGTTGGAACTGTTTCTGTCCCACCTGAATAATATGCCTTTGGGTCTATTTCTTCAGCAGGTTTTGGAGGATTACCTGGTGAAGGTCTTTTAGACGGAGTTTGTGTTGGTGTAGGTGTTTTAGTTGGAACTGTTTCTGTTCCACCTGACATATTTACATCATATTCATCTAAACGCTGTAGATATTTTAATTTTTTCATAATTCAAAAGTAATTTGATTTATCTTATATATCGCAATTTTTATACGATTAAAGGATTTTTATTTTTTGAGAAGAACATTTCTAAATAACCGAAATACTCTTTATTGTTATATTCAACAAGTATAGGTGGTCCATTTTTATCAACATGTTCTAAACCATCAATACTTAGAGTATTCCATGACCAATAAGGTTCGGGATTTTCTATTGTACCTTGCTTACCTAATGTAATAGAACCTCTTATTTTTGAAGCGAATTTAATAAAACCTTCCTGATCTTTTGGTGAATAAAAGGGAAACATAGGAAGTTCTTTCCAAGGTGTAGTTACTATAAATAATTGACAATTAAAATTACTACCATCAACAGATACAATCATATCTTGTTTTTTATCAATTACAAAACCATCTTCTATATTATGATATTTCTTCAGTTCATTAAGAAATATTTGTCCCACATCAATTTGAATATGAGTATTGAAATCTTCTTCCTTTCTATAAATAGGTTTATTCACAAAAGAATTTTCAGTTTCTCTTGAAGACCAACCACCAAAAGATTTCATAGCTTCTGGAAATCCAGAATTTAAATTCCATTCTTTATTGCTCATTGTATAATTCTATCAGTTAAATCTAAAATGTTTTTATCAAAATCCATAGCATCTTGAATATATCCATCTTCACTTTCATTGTACATATCCTTAGTCCATTGATTATTGAAAAATAGTTCTTTTGGCGTTTCAAATCCAAACATTGAAAGAATTTCCTTTTGTTGTTGAAGAACTTCTTTACCTCTCCAATTATGACCTAAAACAATAAGTCCTGCTGATTTTCCTTTAACTGGATTCTCTTCTTTAAGTGTAGATTGTCTGTTTTCAATCCATGTCAATCTTTCTAATAATTTTTGATATGTTGAATTCATTGAACCCCAACGAATAGAACCGAAAAATACTATACAATCAGCATAGTATATTTCTTTTGATATTTTCCAAAGTTCATCGTCTTTATTATTAAGAGATGCCCAGCATCTCATAAAATTATCAGGATTTTTATCTGCATCTTTCAAAATAGCAGATTCAGTTCCACAATGGTTTCCATCTCTATGTGAAACATTACCCTCGCATGTATGAATTTTAAGATCAAAAGCATCTATGATTTTTATATCAGATTTGATTAATTCCGATAAGACAAAAGCAAGTTCTGTAGATTTTGGAATCTCATCATCCCATCTATTAGAAGTGGTTATAAAAACAGATTTCTTATCCTTTAAAAATTCTATTGTTTTTTCAAGTGGCTTAAACACCCCTGATTCTGCTTCAAATAGATTATATGGTGTTAAATGTTTCATTTAATGAACTTTTTTTTCTATACCAATATATATCAGAAAATAAGAGGTATTTATGAATGATGCTAAAAAAATAAGAGAGATTGAAGGATTGTATTTCTATGAATGTAAAGAAAATGAAGAGAATAAAGTAATACTCTTTAAAACACAGGAAAAATATAATGAATTGAGACAATTGTGTGAGAATTTATTAAACTCCAAAACAACTGATGAATTTGATATTAATATGAATTTAATTGAATATCATCTAACTCAAAAGTGATTGTTACTTATCACCTTTCATTCTTTTGAAGAAATCCTTTTTAATTGCACTCAAGTGTTTACAAAATTTAGGTATTCTCTGAGGATTCATCCTTTTGAGAGGTTGTTTATTTGAAGAAATAAGATTAGATGCATTTTTTTTCCAAAGTAACCACTCATTTTCATATCTAAAATCGTTACAATCACAATGGACAATTACATGTTTTCTTAAATTTTCAAGAGTAATGTCATCTTTGTTTTTATTCCATAATTGTATCCATTGTCTATGTTTATTCCCATTTGACAATGTTGTAGTCTCATAAAAGTATTTATCTTGTTTAGTTTTTGTTAAGAATCTGACTTTAATACTTTTAGCTCTATCCTTATATCGTTTAGGTGTTTTTCTATAAATATAACTAAATCTCAATTCATTGAGATTATTTTGCATACTTTCTAAAAATTCCCCAAATGATTTTTTAATCATTTTTCTTTTGCATTTTTATGTAATCTTTATAGATTTCACCATCATAATTCAAGACTTCATTATCCATTAATGATTCTAAAAATCCATCTTCAAATGCATCTGAATCTATATCTGCCCGATTCCATGCACGTTCCAAATCAACATCAGCATAATAATCGTTATCTTCCCAATCATAATAATACATATCCAATCTATCAAAAAAAGTCTGACCAACACCAAATAAAGAATCTATAACCTTTTCTTCTGATATATTTTGTATCATATAACCTTCATCTGACCCTTCCCAAGATATAGGGTTTTCAGCTTTATTGAATGTTTTACCTGTTAGCCATTCATATGCTTCTGATATAATAGTTTTCCATAATTCACTTTCTATACCACTATCTTTTCCCCTATTATATGCAATTACAATAGAATCTTTTATTTTTTCAGCCAGTTCATCATCAGAATTTTCAATGTAAACTTGTATTGAATCAAAATCTTCGTAATCTGAATTTTTATCATTTTCTATTATATTCTTTAAAAGACTTTCTAACTCTTTTGTTATCTCACTATCATACATATATGATTCATATTCTTCATAATCTGAATCAACAAAAAAATCACCATTAATTATGTTTTTGATTGTTCCTTCAAATTTGCTCCTATGAAACAAAGTATAAAAATCTGAATAATCTTTTATGTATAAATTATAACTATCAGAACTCTCATCATATTTTAAATCTTTCGTCAATATACTTTTAATGTATTCATCATTTTTTATGTATTCAAAAGGAAAATCTCTATGTTCAGGAAATTCTATTTCACTAAAATCAATAAAGAAGTCACAACAAGTATCTACATTTTTTAGAATTTCTTCTCTTTCCATATAAACCGTTTCTTCAACATCAAATCTTGTTACAAAGACATAATCATTTTTTTTATTGTAAAAGATATAAGGAACATCAAGAGGCAATGGCAAAACTTTCATACTATTAGAGAAAATGTTTTCTTGGACATTTGGTAAATCTAAAAATATAAGATTATTATCCTTTTCTTTAGATATTTCACCTCTATCTGAATGAAATATAATCCAATTACCAACATCTTTGATATATGTAAAATAATTTGATTTTAATTCTTCTAAATTGAAAATCTTTATATCATCTTTAAGTATTATTCTGCTTCTGCCTTCTCCTTCTATTAAATAATCTTTCAACTCTTTATTTTTAATTGAAAATATATCTGAAAATGAAACTTTAATTTTTTTAACTTTAAGTAAATACTTGATAAAATCAATATCAAAACCTGTTACATCACCAAATGAAAAAACACAATGTGCTATAAAATCTCTCTCCCCCATTACAAAATCTGTATCTGCCCCAGCATCAATAAGATATTTTATAAATTGAATATTTTGATCTGCAGCACAATAAAATAATGGTCTTCGTTTACCTAAATTTAAGTCTGCACCATTCTCTACAAGTAATTTCATAACATCTTCACTTCCCCATGTACAAGCTATACTTAATGCAGTATCCCCATTTTTAGAAAATTCATCTAAATCTACTTTTTTGTTTTCAATTAAATATGTTGCAATCTTAACACTATTTAATCTACTTGCATAATGAAGTGGATTTGAATAAATAGAACCTCCCCACTTTTTAATAACTTTATCAGCACCAAATTTATAGAATAAATCTATTATTTCAACTAAATCTTGATGATAAATTTCTCTTTGTTCAAAAATATTATACTCATCCTTCAATAATGAACTTAAATCAAATATTTCTGTTTCTACTAAATCTTTGATTAATTGCACATTAATTTCAGAATTTTGTAACTCTGAAAAGAATAAATCTTGAATCTCTTTACTTGATTTCGTAAAAAGTTTAGTAAGTCTTTTAATTTCTTCATCCTCAAAGAAATTTTCAAATAATTTGATATATTTCATAGAATATATTTATTATGTTAATAAAGAATTTTTACATACATCCATTCTTTATAGAATATTCTTTAATCAAATCATATAATTTCTTATGTACTTCTGGACTAAGAAAATCTATTGCTTTTTTATCTGATTCATCAGTTGTTGGTTTTAGTTTCATACCATAACATGGGTTTGCTCCATTTTCAAGATATATTTTCGTAACATTGTAAAGATTATCTCTCAACTCTTCTGATTCTAATCCTGAATAATTAAATACAACCAACAATAAAGTTGGCATATCTCTTGGTCCATATTTTGATATATTCAAATCAAGCCCACGCTCAACCATATTTCCAATGATTGTTGAAAAATCATCATATCCTATTCTATTACTATCTGTCTCTTTTGCTAATTTAGTATTCAAAAGGTAAGCATTCATACTATTTATTTCATTTCTGTTAAATGCTGAACCATTATTTGGATTATAATTAGGCAATGAAGATAAAAGAACTGCTGTTTTGAAATATTTTCTATCTTCCATCAATGCTTCTACTACAACATTAGAAGAACCATTTTCTCTTGTTCCACTTCCATCTGCCCCTAAACTAATTAGATATTCACATATCTCATAAACTTGTTTATCAGTTTTGAATCCTGAACTAACAACAGTCATCAAAGGAGTTTTATCATTTGACAAAGGTTTATTGATAATATCCTTATTGTTATCTAATACTAGTTTAATCAATTTTAAATTACCTATTTCAAGAGATGGTACAAGAAGAGAATCCAATTCTTTCTGACCCATATTCATGCTAGAAAATACAATATCAAAGCCTAATATCATATTACCCAAAATTGAATAATTACTATTTCGTGCTGAATCATTTTTCATAAAGTTTTGAACAAAACCAATTAAAATTTCAGCTAATGGCCATTTATTTTTAAGATTTTCATAACGAGAAGGATTCTTGATGTAATCATCCCAGAAATTTAATAATGCACCTTTAAAATCATGCTGACTATTATCAGCAATAAATTTGTTAAAATTGTCTGAACTATTTTCATAATTCTGAAACTCCCATCTACCACCTCTTCCAAAGTGAAGTGCTTTATTCTTTAGTTTATCTTTCTTATTATGGAATATGTAAATAGGTGCTCCACCGCTATCCAATGAATTACAATAATTAGCAAAATGACCACCACCTCTCATATTTTCTTCACTATTTGCCGCAATACACCATCTTGCACCAGCTGCCCAATAATGAGATTGTGCCCAAGTTAGTGGGATAATTACTGCCCATTCTTCATCATCAAAAATTTCAATATAGTCATCTGCGGTTTTAATTTTTCTTGAAGCCTTGAGACTCATCTTAGAAATATGATATTGATTTTCTACGATATGATTAACAACTTTTTCAAATTCCTCAAAATTTTTAATCTTATTAATATCTTTGAAATCTTGAAATTCATCTTTTAATTTCTTCTTACCTAAATGATATTTTGTGAGGTTGTCCTGTATTTTCTCAATAATTTTGACATAATCATCAAGATTGTATTTTTTATACATGTTACCCAACCATCTTGTGTACATTTTATTTTCACTTGGGTCACTATCAAATATTGTTTCGCCAAGTTCATCAGTCATTACAACACCATCAAGAGATTTAAAATCTACAAAGTATTTTTTGAAATCTTCCCACATTTTTGCTTCTAGCAAAATATCATAACTTGATTCGAAAATTTTAAAAGATGTAATCATAATTAAATAATTATTGTTTTTTTAGGTTTCCCATCAGCATCAGATTCTGCTTCAGGCCATAATTTTTTATTGTTTTCTGATTTTTTAGATTTTTTCTTTTCAGATTCTTCATCTTCAGAAATATAGGGAATGTAAGATTTAGACAAGTTTTCCAAAGCCCATCTTGTTTGTTTTCCTATTCTTCCATCTACCTTTAGCTTTTTACCATTTTCATTGTAAGAATTCTCTTGAAAACGTATTATAGCATTATGAGTAAGTTCACCAAATTTACCAGTAACACCACCTTTGAATAATCCCATTGATTGAAGTATTCTTTGGATTGTTTTAACGATAGAACCCTCTTGAATGCCACTATAACCTATCCATGTCTTTGTAGAAGCATGAGACGATAATTCTTCAGAAAACTTCTTTGCAAGACGCTTGCTAATCTTCTCTTCCTCAATTAAAATACAATTATCAATTAACACTTCTAAACAATGTACTATAACTGTTGTTCTCCATGCATTATCTGCACCTGGAATCAAATCATAGTATCTCATGTGATAATATGTATCTTCAATTGTTTCTGACATTTTCTTTAATGGTTTTTGCATCACATCAATAAATTCAGAAAGATTAGGTATTTCATTGCTTTCTCCAAATATAGAATGGAAAATGGACAAATCTTGTTTTTTTACAAAGTCTGAAAGACCCATAAAAGTTTGTGTCGGCTGATAATTACTAATTAAATTAGTAAGAAAAACTCCAATCATATAAATTGGATTTCTATATTTTCTAGTTTTGATTAGAATTTCTTTTTGAACAACATCAATTGGGCTACTTGCATCTGTGAATTCAGCATCAGATTTTTCAATTTTTACTTTACTTAAATTTTGAATCTGATCCTCAAGAATTGTTGAAAGAAATGATTTGTAATTCTTAATGTCTTCTTTCAAGATTTTTGCTGCACTCTTGATTTTTTCTTTATTTTCTTTCATATACATAAGGTCTTGATAGACCTCAACATCTTTCAAATCTGTGGTTTGCTCAAGTAAAGCCATCATACCGCTAGTACATGACTTGTAACCAACTTCTATCATACTCCATAATGAAGATGTCGGCAAAAGAGCTTCCTGAAATGTTTCATTTCCATTGAAAATTTCTATGGTAGATTGTGCAGATAAAGCGGTTATTTGATACAAGTCAGACATTCTAAATTCTTTTAGTGTAAGACCATAATAACCATCATAAATGCCAGAAACCTCATTAATTCGCTGTTCTCTGAATATGTCAAATCTTGTTATCACAGATGTAATTTATGTTTGCTTGTATATATCAAAATTAAAAACTCTCTTTTGATAATCTTAAAAAAAGAGAGTATTATTTTTGAAAGTTTAATATTTTTTTGAAGAAACTGAAGTAGCATCAGGTGGAGATGCTTTGATTGTCTTATTTATAGTTTTCAAATCTATTGGAGATACCTCGTTTTTTTGTTTTTTTGCCAATTCCATATCATCTAATGCACTTGGCAATTTTTTCAGCCAATTGTAATAAATTACATATTCCTGAAATTGCCAACAATATAAAGAGATATAATAAGTAATTATGTATCCGAATTGTTCAGGTTTTATATTCTTCCCTTCAGTTTTATTCCAATTTGACCAATTTGGCATACTTTCCAAATTTCTGTAAAAATCAGAATTTATATTCCAATCCCATGTTTTTTTGAAATCTGTATGACTTTCTAATCTACTCTTTACTTTGCTTATAAAAGCGTTTTTATCTTCGTGACCTTGCTCTAATTTATCCGAAATATTAGAAATACCCATTGCCTTTATTTCAGGTTCTTGCATTAGTTGATTTACAACCTCACCGATAACAGATTGAATACCACCTGCAAGCAACACAGATTTAGGAGATGCCCAAAGTTTGTTATATGTATTTACTACAGCAGGAGTAATATCTGAAATCTTATCATAAAATTTTCTGAATTTATTCAAGTATTTACTTGCGGTCATAGTTAATTCAGCACTCGCAATAGTAACTCCAGCAGCAGCTGGAGGGAATTCCATCATCAAAGCTATAACACAAAATGCTATTGCCTGTATAAGCGTATCTTTAACAATTTCACCACTAAATATAATTACATCTTGTAATGTATCATTAATTTCATCAGTAGAGATATATTCAACAGCATTATCACAATACTTATCAATATCTTCCCACAACAATGAAAATACCTGACCACTCGTTGTTTCTATGCTTTCATCAGATATAGGATTTAATCTTCGTCTTGTTATTTTCTTAGAATCTTCTAAAGGATTAGATTTGAAATCTTTACCATACAATATTGATACTACTTTATTCCAAACTCTCGTTTTAACAAAAAATTTCAATGTAAAAACCAACTGATTGTATTCTATTCTATAGTGAGTTTTTTTTACATCTACACATAAATAATTCTCAAGTTTTTTTAATTCAATATTTATTAGTTCTCTATTATTATTAAACTCTGATAATTTTTTATTTTTATCGGGTGGATTTTTAACAAATTGAGTTAGCCAATATGTATTAATAGAATTTTGTGAAATTCTTTCTGATTCATTTAAAATATGAAATCTATAAAAACTTTGATAATTAGTTATCACAATTAAATATCTTCATTTTTGATTTCATTTACAAGTTCTGAAACAGTCAATGCTTTACTGATTTGCATACGCTCTAATATAATATCAGCGAGCCAATAGCAAATATATGTACCTAATTGATTTTTATATTTATTATCTTTAAATTTCATGGTATCTAAATTTAAACCCAAATTATCATTAAAGTTTTGCGTATTATCTCGTATAAGTTCTGCATATAATTCTTTAGTCTCACTACTATTTTTTAACAAATCACTAACTCTTTTCATTTCAGGATTTTCATCATCAAATATTTCAGTTAAACTTGGATTATTGAGGAGTAAATAAATTGTACCTATACCTGTTATAGCAGAAGAACCTCCAAAAAAAGCCTTTATTTTTTTATCAACTATTGAACTAGGTTTAGAAGTTTTTAAATTCAAACCCTTGGCTTTTGCATACTCTATGAAAACATCATCTGGCTTAATTACATCTTTAGGAATATTGCTTTTAACTCTATTTGTAATTTTATCAAGATTATTCACAATTTTTTCAAAACGAGTAGAAATAAGAGTATTTCCTCTTTCAATAGGTTTCAAAAAATCATTTATAGAATTATCTATCTTTTTACTGAAATTTTCCAATCCTTTACCAAATTTACTTTGTAAATCTGCAAATGAAGATTTAAAGTTAGAGATTGATTTGTATAAAGACTCTAAATCTTTAACTTTATTCAAATCGTTTTTCAAAAAACCCTCCATTTGATTAACACTACTTCTCATTTTATCTAATTCTTGAGAGAAAGTTTGTATGTTAGTTTGATACTTTAATACATTCGGATTTTTTGATTGTAAAATAAAATTTAACATTTCGTCTTGAAATTTATCAATACCTGATCTAAGTTTTTCTATGTTATTTTCAATAAGAATAATTTCGTTTTTTACAATATCAGGATTATAAACTTTAAATTTTGAAACTAGATTTTTCAGTAATTGACCATATTTTAATTTTTTAGTTAAGATAATAGTCGTTACTGCCGCTGCAATCGTAATCGCACCAATAGCAAGGTCAGAAATTGATTTTAGAAATGTATTAGAACTTTCACTATCGTCTAAACCTAAAAGAACATTTTTAGCAGCAAGAATATATGAATTTGAATTTTCTACTATTGAATTAACTGATGACTCATCATCAATTGCAAAATATTTTATCTTATCTCTTAATCTATCTTTAGTATGTTCTAAAAATGATGTAGGTTTCCCCTCACCATATCCTTCAAATAATTCATAATTATTTGATAGATTAGTTTGTTTATTATTTTCATTTAATATGAAATCAGAAAATTTTAATATAAATTTGTTCATATTCCTATTCTTTTTTTATAATCCCGAAAATCTTTCACCAACTGCATTACGATCAACATTTAACCTTTCTCTTTTTGGACTACTTGTAGTAGAAGTTGTTGAACTAGAACTTGATTTGGTTTTAGAACTTGGAGCTGTAGTAGAAGCTGTGGATTGCGGTTTCCCTGACATTATTAAGTTAGCAAATAACCAAAAATGATAATGACGATAATATTCAAAAAATTCAAATTTTAATTTCGCATCCAAATCTTTCCAAGGAAATGTTCCGTCTGAAATTTTTACATCCTTTAATTTTTTTAAAATACTATTATATTCTTGGTCTGAATTTATTCCAGATTCACTAAAAATTGAATCCGTTTTCGTTTTGTAAAAAGGTGACTTTTGCCAAAGGAGTGTATCTAATACTTTCCTACCTTCTCCCCATGTAGTAGATTCATAAGCACCAATAACTATATCATAAGAATTTTTGAACCCATCAGAAATCAAATCATTTCTTTTTGAATTTTTAATAGTATCATATCCACTCTGCAAATCAGAAGTGAAATTCAATCTTGATAAAATCTTATCATTCCATACTTTTTTGATTTTATCACTTATTTCTTTATATGTAGATTTACCATCGATTTTTTTAGCAATTTCAGAATCATAATAACTACCAAATGCTCCTGATTTTGATGAACTGAATAAATCTTCATCTCCAGTCAAAATAATATCTATACGCTGAAAGAACTTATCTTTCAACTTTTGATAAATATTTTCCTTTGTTATTTCATACATAGATTTAGTTTCTTCAGGAGTCCAACTCGGTTGCATTTCATTCAAAACAAAGTCTCTATTACTCTCATCAAAATGATTTACATTTTCATTAGTAGTCTTTTGGATAAAATCTGTGTATGTATAAAGTCTTTTCATCTGTGTGTTTTTTTATTAAAAATTGGGATTAAAGTGAACCCATAACACTTGAATCAATATTTTGTATATTGTATTTAATCTTTAAATTATTTGCAACTTCTTTAATTTCTGCTTTTGTTTCATTACCTATCATACCATCAACCATTCTCAAGCCATAATTTTCTTGAAATTTAGTAACAGCACTTGCAGTCGCTGTGTCATAATTACCATCATTTAATTTGGTAGATGGAAGATATTTAAGCAAAACCAAATAATTATTAATTAATTTAATATTATCTGCTGACATTTTTCTTGAACCAACTTTATAAACTACACCACCTCTTTGAAAGAAATTCATAGATTCAAGTTCTTCTGTTATCACTAACAATTTCTTAACTCTATCAACCTTCTCTTGATATTCTTTTTCTTTCTCTGATTTCTTAATTTCTTCTTCTTTTTGAACACCTGCTACTTCTACTTCAATATTCAAATTGATGAGTTTAAGCGCAAGTAATACAATCATACAAACAAACATAACTTGCAAAGCAGGAGTAAAGATATTTTTGAAATGTTCTTGAGAATCAACATATACTCTTTTTATGAGAATAGAAGAAACTTCATTTAATAGTTGAGATAAAGGTTCAAATACAGATATATCAGCCGAAGGATTAAATTGTCTAAGTGTAAGAATAGCATCTGGGCCAATTGTATAACCACTTAAATTTATCAGATTATAGTTTTGACCAAATTTTTCTTTTAAAGTACCACCGAATGGGTATTTTGAAATAGCAAATTCTAAAAATGCAGAAAATCTATCATAAACATCAGTAGATTCCAACATCTTATCAAGATCAATATTTGCTCCAATCAAATTTCCAGGAAAAGTTGAAGCCGAATCAGATTCAATTTTTTGTAAATCCTTAGCATCTATTTTAGTGTATAAATCTTTCAAACCAACAGTTTGAGCAGATTGGTATAAACTTTCTAAAGTAGTATCAATAATTTTTATAACATTAACCCCATATAATGACAAGAAACTCTGTTTCAATGATTCTGAATTAAAATCAGCCATTTTATTAGTTTTTGCCAACTTTACAACTTCATCAATTTTCGGTATAATTGAAGAAATCCCACTTGGGCTTGTAATTTGAGATACCCTTTTGGTTGAATTTTTTATACCCTGTGATTTAGTAGCGTTAAGAACTTCTTGAAATCCAGTAGCAAGTTCTCTTTCATAATTAGATATTTGGTTTTTAATATAAGTAAATTGGGCACGAATCAACTCAAATGAGTTTGTTCCTGTTGATTTACTTTTACCCATAACTTCTGAAAGAGATGGGATATTAGATTTTATAAAATTATGCATAGCTTCAGATTTTTCTATATCCAAACCTTCAAAAAGTTTGTCAATAGTTAATTGACTTAATCTGAATTCAGCATCGCTATCAATTAAACCAAAAATATCACCAGAAATGAAATTACCTTCATTGATGCTATAGTCTAAATTTGGGTTGTTAAAGTTCTTGAAAAGCATATTTCTTTTTTATTGTTTTGAATTTTATACTACTATATATCTGAAAATAGTAATCTATTCTTAATTAAATATAAATAGTTTCATCTTGTTGCTGACCCTCATCCTTCAATTTACTATATTCTTTTCTATAATCAATTTCAGATTCTCTTTCTTTTGATTTATCAGAAGATGATATGACATTAGGATTTACATCTATACCCAAAAGAGCATATAAGTCTGTAAAATCAAACACAATATTATCCATTTGATAGGTATAGACTTTAGAATCTTCTTCGTTTATTGTTTTACCTAATAAATGTTTAGTGTGTAATAATTCACTTTCATTCATTTGTATAAATTTTTGGAAATTTAGTATTCTCATAGTTTTGTATATTTATTTTTTTCCTAATCTTTGTTCAAAATCTTCCATAAAAGCTGTAAGAGCAAGACGAGTATTTTTACCTATTCTACCATCTACTTGAATTCCACCCCCACCAATCTTGACAGCACCTTGGAATTTTTTCACAGCATTTCCTAAAATATTTTTATCAAATACTTTACTTTCCAAATACGAAGTTGAACGATTTTTTAATAATCCAATAGCACTAAAGAATTTTTTAAGTTGAACTATCATTTCTTCTTCTTTTGCTGTGTATTTTTTATTCTCATAAAAAACTTTATCACTATCCAAAAATCCAGATGCGACTAAAGAATTATATGTTGTTAAACTTTCATTATATTTTTTCTGAACCTTTTCAGAAATTTCTGTTCTTTGTCTTGCTTCTGAACTAAGTTTTTCAACTCTTTCAACTAAACTTACAATCATCTTAAATGTTAAGAAAGCATTACATGATACAAAAAGAGTTTGTAATGTTGGGATAGTAACATTATCCCATTTTTGAGATGTTGATTCAAGAGTTTCTTGAAAAAGTAAAGGGAATGTTTCATTTATCAAAACTTTAAGTTCATTTAATAAACTCAATGGAATTTCTTCAGAACCTGAAGCATCTGTAAGTGGGGTTAGTATCAAATTTAAAAATTCTGATGCATTATCCTTGTAAACTAAATTAGATAGTCCAGATATTTTCAATGAATTCAAAGACATTTCCAACATCATAGAAATTCTTTGTACAGGAGATTCACTAACAATTAGTTTAGAAGCATCTACATCTTCTTTAATCCAAAATCTTTTTTCAGCCGTAGCAAATGAACTTGGTTCTAAATCTTCTAAATCCATATCATCAATTTTTGAATATACAGATGATTTAAGTCCCGTAACATTAGAATCAATTTTCTCGATTATACCATCAAGAAACTTTTGAGCCATACCTGTAGTATTTTTAAGAGTCTCACTATTACTAATTAATTCCTTTACTTTTGTAAAATCAATTCCTGATTCTTTTATAAGTTTAATAATCTGCTCATTAGATTTAAGTTTAGTTTCTTTATCAGTTATAGATTTTTTGATATATTCAATTTGCTTAATAACAATTTTATCAGCAGTATTTTTTTCTTTTTCGCTTTCTGTAAATACTTCTTTACAACTTGGAAACATCGTTCCTATACTTGTAAATGATTTTGAATCATCATCTATTTCAAGACCTCTAAAAAGATTTGAAATAGTTAGAGCACTTAAATTATCTTCTGCACTCTTTTGAAAAATATTACCTGAAAAACTTTCATTTAGAAAGGAAGTAGTTGAAAAACTCTTGTTTAGTGAAGTTTTTACATCTTTTACTTTTTTGTAGTACGAATTATCAAATTCCATATATTTAGTATTTTTTTTATCTATTTGCTAATGCTGCTTGCATTTGTTGTATATATCCTTGTACTTCCCCTCTTGAATTAATTTCTTGTGGACTTATAGTTCCAGCTAAATTTGTTGGAGAAGTCATATTTAAGAATTCAATTTGTTTTGCTAAATAAGCTAATGTTAAAACATCCGCTTTACCATCAACTTTAATTTCAGCATTTGTTGGTTGAGCATTTGTTTGAATACCTGCTATAATTTTTGCTAATTCTTCGTCATATTCACCATTAATCTCACCATCGTATAAGTTGAGTTTTTGTAAACTCTGTTGAAGCAATTTAACATCGCCACCACTATCTCCTAATTGCATATAATTTCTTTCTTGACCATTTGAATCAAACCTTTTAATAAGACCTACAGGTTTATCTAAATTCTTTTCATCTGCTGTTATAGGGATTTTTCCGCCATATAAGTCATTCTCAAAGCGATAGAATACACTTGCATATGCAGATAAGAGACCAATCGTTTCAAGCCCTGGTGTCGGTAATTCAAATGAATTAGCCCATTTGTTCTGCATCGCTTCAACCATAGGTTGAGATACTTTAGATTGTGCATCTAAATACAAATCAAATGTAGGACTTTTAATTTGATCATAGCATTTTTGAGCATCACTACTTGACATTATTCCATTAGATTCTAATCCCTGAACCCAACTATTGAAAACATCTTTAGGATTACCACTTGTTGCTTTTTCTTGCATTATTTTACTTGCATTATGAAATGTCAAAAATGGTTGAAGATTATCTTCAGCCATATCTAATTCTAAAATAGAAAGTAATTCTTTAGAAGGAGTTTTTCCACTCTTTTCGTCATTTTCATTAAACCAAGAAGCTAACCAATAAATTATACCACCATAAATTGAAAATTTTATCAGACTTGGAGCAACTGCCACAAAAATAGATCTATAAAATTTTCTTCTATCTTCCACTCTTCTTTGTCTTTCTGCTCTTTTATTTTCTTTTTCAATTTCTCTTTGCCTACGCTTTTCATCTTTAATTCTACTTATTTCATCCTTCTTGGCTTGTTTTTCTCTTTTGAGTTTCTCAAGTAAGTCATCTACATTTTTTTCTTTAGGAGCATCTGCATTATTTAATGCCTTTGTTTGTTTGTCTTTAGGGATATTAATGTCAAGTTCAGGAACTCCTCTACCCTGAACAGAACTTGTTGTCGGTTGTTGTATTTTTCCTGATATCCACGCTTCTTCACCTGCGTTTTTAATACCACTCTTTACTTGATTAAATTCTGGTGTATTCCTAACTACATCTGATATTCCAGAAGTGTTAAATGTATTTGCATTTACATTTATTTTATCCACACCCTTTGCTATTGAAGTTACTTCATTGTCTAAAGCAGAAAATGAACTCTTTACCCCTTCTCCTGATTTCTTAAACAAACCTTTAAATAAACCCCTTACAGTTTCAAATCTTTCATTTATTTCTTTATATTCTGATGATTCATTTGTACTTTTATTATCAGGTTCTAATACCTTTTTATTCAGAGATTCAACCATAGAATTAATTGGAACTTCAGAATCATACCAATTTTTGATTGAATTTAGAATTATAGTACCAAGTGTAATTGGATTTCCTTTAAGTTCATCAATGGTTTCTTTTGTTAAAGTATCTACTCCAAATCCAGCATTTGAACTTGCAATCTCATTAATGATTTCTATTATATTTTTAATATAATAATTATTACTTACTTCAAGCATTGTGCTATCTATAGTCAAAGGTTCTTCTAACTTTAAATTAGAAAGTTCTTCTTCTTTCAATAATCCTATAAGCTGTGCATATGCACCAACTTTCATATCTTTAATTGGAGAATTGTATAATGCTGTTATAGTTGCATCAATATCATCTTCTCCTCTTATTGCCTTTAATGCACCAGAAGGATCTTTTTCTGAAAATAATTTTTCAGAGGATTTGGCTAATTTTTGATCTACCCAATCTGGAAAAGCCGAATCTTCATTCAATTTTCTCTCATACGCATTAAATCTTGTAATCATAGTATTTATTTATTAAGTTGTTGCAGTTGTGGTTTCTGAATTGCCATCTGAAAAATCAGAAATCAATTCGTAAATAGCTTCTCCCAAAACCCAGAAAGCATAAATTGTCAATAAAAACATAACAAGTTGGCTTATACCTGGTATAGGAATAAGAATCCCAGCCATACCCGCAATAATTTTATCTATAAGCATAAACTTACCAAAATCAGATATAGCTGATATTAAAATAGCAAAAGTAGGTCCCATAACCTTAAATTCATAAGGACCTGCAATTCCAAAGTTATCATGTAAAAACTTTGAAGCGTATTCCAACGATTCATTCGTATTTGTTTTTATACTTTCAGAGAATTCCTTTATCCAACTAAATGGTGGAAGCATATCAAGTTTAGAACACGCCCATTCATAAAATTTTTCAAGTATTTCAATAGACTCATTAATTTTTTTCATTTCATTAAATGAACCTATTTTTAATCTGCTCGTATTTAACATTTTATGATTATCAATATCTATAAGACCTTCTTTTATAGCACTTGGGAGTAATTCTGCTATTGAATTTTTAATAGAATCTTGAATATGATAAGAATCTTTGGATTCATTGATAGCCTTATTTAATGACATTGTAACTTTTGAAGCAAAAACCTCACCATTAATAATTTTACCAACACTATCAACAAACATAGAACTTAATTGTCCTGTTTCTCTTGATAACATATTCCAAAGTTCTTTATATTCATCATAGTCTTTTTCATTCAAAGATTCTTTTACACCATTTATCTGCTGATTCAAAGAAATAGTAATTTGTCTTTTCAAAGATTTGTTACCAGAAAACCACTTGTTAGTTTCTATTTTTACTGATTCCCAAGTTCCCTTTACTCCGTCCATTATCTTGCTTACAACAGAACTAACAGCACTTGCTAAATTTGAACCTAGTTCTACTACCCAATTAATAGCACCTTTTAGGGCAGTAGCAGTTTTATCAACAGTATCTCCCAACCAAGTATTTAATTTTGAAAACCAAGAATCTTCTTCTAGTAAATGCCAATCATAAAAAGATAAATTCTGTTCACTTACAAATAAAAGGATATATCTTTGATCTTCAGTAATATAAATATTCTCTGATTCTAATATAGATTCAGCAACTGGAATATAAGATGATGTGATATATCTGGAATTAGATATTGTTTTCTTTTGAAAATAATCATCAAATGATAATATGGGTTGTCTATTTTTCAATTTAGATTCTCTTAATATTTTGATATTCTATATATCTTTGTTTTTTGTTCAATTTATTACCAAGTACTTTTTTCCATACCAATAGTATTCCTAACATCTACATGAGTAAAATTATTTTTCATATAAAGTCCTATACCACCTTGATGAAAACTATTTACAAAATCAAAAACTTCTTTTGGAGAAACTCCCGATATTGTAATATCGGCTGCATTTCCATACATGTGTTGTGAATTTTGTGCAACGCCTTTACGCCCTTTTTTACGAAGTCCCGCATTATAAGCTGGTGTTCTATAACCTGAATTGATTTTTACAGGTTTTCCAAAATGTGTTCTAATTTTTTCAAGTAATTCTACTAAAAAAGGATTAATGAGTACTGGTTCGGAATTATCTCTACAAGCAAAATCAGAAACTTTAAAATTTGGTGATACATTCTTATCACCATCTTTAGTTCTACTGAAATGAACTGATACCGCAGCATATTTCTCAGTTTCTTGTGATGGAAAATCTACTCCTCTTTTTACACCCTCTCCTCGCTTTACAGATGGAGTTGGGAATGTTATAGAACTTGGCATTGTGGTTGGAACAATATTTTTCTGTTCCTTATCTTTTGGTTTCTCTTTTGATTGAGGTTCTTCTTTTTCTTCAAATTCTAAAAGAAATCGGATAAAACTATTGGGTACAGAACTTGTAACTTCTATTGTTAAATTAAAATCTTTAATCATTAATTTAACAGCATCTAAAGTTTGAGAATCAAGTACACCATCAGGTAAATGATTTTTTAAGTAATCATAAGAAATAAGTATAGCTTGTAAAACAGATACATCTTGATTTTTATCAGAAAGATTCAGAGTCTTATTACCATTTATTACATCATCGGAAAAATAAGTATTGACTATATCTTTAACTAATTCTTCTTTTTTATTCTTGTCTGTTTCAGATTGAATTAATCGTATAGCTTCTTCTGCATTTTGAATTTTAACTTCATTCAAAACGAAATCTGAAAATTTTAATATAAATTTGTTACTCATACAATTTCATATAATTATTTTAGCATAACAATTTATCAGACAATATATTGTGCAGCTTGAGGATTTTTAAGTTCAAAATGCATACCATCTTTACGATTCTTATAGTGACCTCCCCAAAAGAATCCCCATTTAAGTGCAGATGGAACAAGTTCTCTCAATGATCCCTTTTCTCCAACAGCAGGTGGCGTTTGATACAGACCATTGTATTTTGTATTAATGTCAAATGCAACACCAAAAGCATGATTACTTAAAGTTGTTTTACTACCTCTTATAAATCTTGGGTTATACAAACCATTGAATGTTATAATTCTTGATAATAGTCCTAAATTTTCCCATTCTTGCCACAATCCAATAATTTGACGAGCAGCAAGTTTATGACATCTTTGTTGTGTTGAACGAGGATGTTGTATTTTTGCAAGTTGAGGTATAGTAATAGTGATTATATTATCTCTTTCAAAATTATTTGTGATAATTATACTATCACCTGAACCTTTAGGCTTATACTCAATCGGTCCGTATATTTTTTGAGCTTCTGATTGTGATAAGTAAGTTAATTGATCGGGTTTAGGTGGCCAATTATATTTATCTTCATATGCTTCTTTAGGTAAATTTGAAGGATTATATTTTATCGTTTTTGAAACATCTGTTTGAATTTTATATGTAGTAAATAAGTCAATGATACTTTTACCAACTGGTTGATTTACATCTACACTAACACCAAAAGTTTGAGCAAATGATTTCAGACCATTCATTGTTACCTGATCTAATTTCCCTGTCATATCATTGTTTTTAAGGAAACTTAATCCAACAAGAATAGTTTGTAGAGTTTTTACATCTTGACTTTCTTCGTTTAAATTCATTGACAAAGAGCCAGATAGCAATTCATCAGAAAAATATTCTTTACTTACATATTGAACAATAGATTTTGTATCCTCGCTTTTTTTTGAATTGCGAAGTGCTTCAATAATCTGTTTTGGAGTTTCTAATTGAATTTGCATTATTACCTATTTTCTTTTAAAATATCTAATAACATCTTTGCATAATTATCAAAAATAACTTTAAGATAAAAAGTAACTGCTTCTGATGTCTTACTCATAAAGAAATATTCGTTGGGTTTATCTTTATATGGTATAAATACTTTATTTAGTAATTGATTTTTGAAAACATCATCAGGACTTTCAATTAAATCCATAATGAGCAATGAATTTCCTTCAATTATTTGTTTTTTATTTGAATTTTTTAATACCTCCATCAATTCTTTTTGAATCTCATTAGGATTTGTAATAATTTGTTCAATTATTGTTGATTGTTCAAATAATTCTTTAAGGAAATTACTGCTATTATATTGACGACCTGCATCTCCCTTTGGTCCTCTTTTTTGTTCATCTTCTACATTAACAATTAAATCGGATTTAGGTTGAACAGATTTTTGTTCAGGTTCTGTTATTTCTTTAGATGGTATCGCTTCTTTGGATGATGCTATTCCTTTGGAAGCATCTTCAACTTCAGATTTATTGCGATTCTCCATATAAAAATTAAAGAATGAATCTAATATTTTATTGCTATTGTTTATTATAGTACTCAATTCAAGACCAAGTGAGTATCCATCCTCACTTTCCATAAAGTAATAAAAATCATCTCTCTTTTCAGATTTATTAATAACTTTGTTAACTAATTCATTTCTTTCAATAACATCTGAACCATCAATAATTGCTTCATCAAGAAGTTTAGTAATAAAATTAGAAATAATCCTTCTTGATTCATCATACGTGGATCTTGATAAAGGCCCATATACTCTTGTCAATTCAGGTTTTACTGATTGAGCATTTTTGGGCTTGTCTTTCATAAGTCTTATAATTGCTTCTGTTGTTTCTTTGACTATTTCTTCCTTTCTCTTTTGATTTTCTTCATCTGTAATCTCGTAAGGAATATCCACATTGATTATTATCTCATCTGATTTAGAAGTCTTTGTTGTTGGAGTTTCAGTTGTTGGAGTTTCTACAACATCGGTTGAAACATCTAAATCAATAGGCATTCCTTCTTTCGGTAATTCAGTAGATAGTTCTTTCTCAATCTCTTTTGATGAATCAATCGCTTGATTTATTTCTTCGGGAGACATATTTTTAATTTCAGTTTCCCATGAATTCAATAATTGAATACGATTAAATGGGGGATTTCCAAATACTACAACTGGACCCTCAATTCCAGAAACAGATATTTCAACAACATCCGCATTTTCAAATTTTTTACTTTTGAATAGTTTTGAAAGTGTTTTTACAGGTATTTGTATATTTCTTGAAAGACTTGATAAAAATATTAAACCAGGTGTATCTGATGTTTTATCAAAATCAAAATAAGGGTATTTAACCAAAAATCGTGTCACTTGTACATAGGCATTATCCATGTTAGATTCTACCGCATCTGCATCTGAATCTGAATCACCACTCAAATAATCAATAAAATCTGAAAATATAGATTCATTAAATGATACTCCAGTCTTTCTTTTTCTTTTTGTTCTATAAGAACCATAACCATAATCTTGAAGATGACTTGAGAAAGCACTCAAATTGTAGTTTTGAGTGTACTTACCATATTCTTTACCAATTTTTTCAGATGGCAGAACAACTAAAACATCTCCACTCCAAACTTTTGAAGATATTCTTGTAATTTTAAGATTTTCAATGTTCATCTCTCTAATTACTTTCTTCAACTGCTTTTCACTCGCAACAATAGTTTGTGAAAGTTTTTCTAATGGACATAAACCAGGAAGACCTGTGCTTATTTCATATCCATATTGCTGATTATTTTTTAAGAATATTTGAATTCTCTCAAGAGTTTTCTTGTATTCCTTATTCTTTCTATCTTTCAAAAAGTCTAAAAAGGATTCATGTACATTAGAATATTTCATAGATTAAAATTATATTTCTTCGTGGCTAACAATAGCGAATTTAGATTCTCCAACTTCTTCAATAGGCATATTCTCTTCATTACTGATGAATCGAATTGAACTATCTTGCAATGTATATTTTCCAGCAGGGAATGAATTGTTCAAGTTGTTTTTGGTTGTATAACGAATAAGAACTTCAATTTCTTTAGCATTTTGTTTTCCTACAAGATTAGAAACAACTAAATTTATTTGTGCATATTCAATAGCAGGTCCAAAAATACCTAATGAAGCACCTGATAAAGGATTTGATGTGAATGTTTGACTATCTCCATAATCTCTATGTAGAGAAAGAATTTCCAACTTTACTTTATAGGGTTTCAAAACAACACTATTAAGATGTTTTTTGATTGTTTCTAAATCATCTTTCAATGGTTCGCCAGAAATCATCTTTGCTTCATTGACTTTCGTTTTTTTGTATTCTTCAAAAATTTTCATAAAATTGATTCTAATTTTTAGATAATCTATATATCAAAAAAACCCCAGACAATTCTGAGGTTATTTTGATTTATTTTTATACTTGGGGTTGTCCACTATCTTCACCGCCACCTTCTTCACTTGAAACTTCTTCATCACCAGGCTTATCCCCTGCTTTCTTTTCCTTTTCTTTAATCATAGACCTATTTTCTTGCAATTCTTCTCTTGTCAAATTCAAGAAATTCTCCATAGCAAAATCTAAGTCAAAATAAGAATCTTCCTTTGTTTTAGGAATATTAAGAAGTTCATTAATCGCAGCAACTCGTTTCTGCATAATTTCAACCTTTCTTTGAGTTTCAAAACTATTATCACGATTGAATTTAATACCAATACTAGATTTAAAAAGGTGATCTCCGTGAAATTCTGGGAATTTCATCAAAATTTGCAAAAGAAGAGGCTTTAACATAATTTCTTGAAAACCAGAACGCAATCTATTTACGAAATTATGAAAACGAATTTCATCTCTTTGAATACCTTCTGCTGATAAAGATAGAGCAGAACCACCTTCAGCAAAACGACTCATAGGAATTTTAGATGCTCTTCTTAATTTAGATTCAAAGTATTTCAAGAAATCTGTACTTGATAAATCAAGAGTTTGACCTGCAATAACCTCAACATTCGGAGAATTTCCATCTTTTGACGGAAACATAAAATGTTTAAAGAATGGTATAGATGGTCTGCCGTTCACACTTAAAGTTCCATCTGCATCATTAAAGAATATTTCTTCTTTATAGTTATTCAAAATTTCAGAAAGTTCTTGTTTTGCTTTTTGAGGAGAATTACTACCGATTGGAATAGTCATTTTCAATCGCATCTGAGCATACATAATATGCCACATAACTTTTGAGTTCTCAATCAAACGGAGCAAATTCAAAGGTCTAACCAAACGCTCTACATAACTTACACGATCCATTTGCATATTTTGAGCATATGCAATATAAATAACAGTAGAATCATAGATTATCCTTTCCATATCATTACCTATCTTTTGAATCCATACTATGTATTCTTCACCATCATCACCTACCATTGTTGATAATTGCAATGTAGCTGGATCAAGTTTATTAAGAGCTATTACTTCTTTTCCATCTTCATCAGTAACAATTTCAAATGCCAAAAATCCATCTACAAGATATTGTCTAAAAAGATTCCATGCTTTTGTGTTATTATTGAATTCAAATTTTACATAAAGTTTTTTGAACTCTTCATGAATAGTGTCTACTATTTCTTCTTTCTTTTCTTCGTTTAAGAATGATTCCAATCCTTTTGTATCTGGATAACAAAACCAATTTTTTTCATCATAAACAATAGCTTCATCTGAAATTGTATCTAAAATTTCTACGATTTCATCATTAAGCGAAAATGAACGAAGAAAATCTCTCTTGGTAATATAATTTGAATCATAAACAGCTAACGCTTTTAATCCACCAATATCTTGAATAGCCATAGCAGAAAGCAATCGCTGATCCCATTGAGCCGATGTATAACCACCATACACAGAATGCCCAAGTGGTCCAGCACTACCTTGTGTAGTTTCTGTTTCACCAGCACCCTGCCTTCTTTGTATAATTAAATCATCATAATACATTCCAAATGATGACAATTTTCTTACATTGTCTGCTGGTCCTGATGTGAAACCATAAGTTTTGGCTCCGTCTTTTGATACAAATCCTGCCATATTATTCTCTTTTATTTATCAAAGTGATTGAATTTCTGAAATACTTTTATTTCCCAAAATTCCAAATGGAACTAACAATGGTAGCCATTTCCAATCTTCATAATCTATTGGAATAACACTTCCCATTCTTAGTTTAGACCAAATATAAGATTCTCGTGTTTTTGTAACATTCAATCCCATATTTCCTATATATCCTTTTACAAATTCATTCAATCCTTCCATTGAAAATTGAGATAAATCTGATTTCTCTAATCTGGTTTTATTTTCATCAATATATCTTTGATAAAAATTATTTATAGCATCTATGAACATTGCTCTATTAGAAGAATTCCAATAATTTAGATTCAAACCAAAGAGCATCATATCAACATTTTTATAAGGCACGGCTTCCAAATGAAAAACTATGGGATATACATCATAATATCCTTTTTTAGGAACTGACTTATTATCGTTTATTGCAAAATAAATCTTACCTTTAGGAATAGAACTCGCTTGAGTATAAACTCTTTCTTTAAGAGGTCTTGTTTGCATAAAATACTTTTGTCTAAACCATTCTTGCAGTTCTTCTCCTAATTCCTTACGAGCTTCAATTAAACCTTTCTTTAATGTTGTTATTGCTTCTGTATTCATAGATTTTTTTTAATTATTGTTTTAAGGGAGAAAAATTAAATGGAGTATCCACTAATTCAAACTCATATCCATGAACACAATCTTTTCCTAAAAATGGTCTTGAAAATGAATCCTCAATCAATTCTTCCCATCTTCTTTCATTCTTATGTCCCCACCCTGAAACCTTTTTAAGAAGTTGTGCTTTTGTTCTTACCCATGAAAAATGATGAATATAGACATTATCCTGATATTTCACATTGAATAAACTTGTTACATTATCAATAACAGCATGACCACCTCTATCATATTTTGTAAAGACATTTCTTTTATTTAGAACATTCCTTGCAACAATCATATGTGCTTGTTCTAAAGTTTTACTTCTATATTTGAAATCTCTAAAATACCAGTACATACTCAAAGAATAACTTTTATAGGAAGTCCAAAACTCATTGAAATTCTTTCTATATGAATTTAAAAACAAATCACCATCTATAATTTCATCAGAATCTATTTGCATAATGTAATCTGTTTTACATTTCTCAATCCCTATCCATCTTGAATAGCAATTCCAATAAAAATCAAATGGTATATTATCATGCCATTGGTATTCAAGAATATCAATGTTTTTATATTGAGAGCAAAATGATTTTAAGTTATCTATACTTTCCTTATTTTCAGGTTCTCCATTGTACAAATGGCTTGAAACTGATATGAAAATATTATTTGCAAATTTTTGACACTGGCGTATATTTTCTTCAATGAAAATTTCATCAAGAGTGCAATAAGGTATAACAACATCTATCATAGTTTATCTCGTAAATGGCCAATTCTCTTCTGTTAAGACTACATATTTCATGTTTCTATCAAGTGCCCACTTCATAGCGGCTATTTGCTTTGCTTTGTTTACATGATACATTTTTGTCAGTTCAGCATGTCGTATCAATTTTTTTTCAGTAACTCTACCCTCTAAAATAGGTTCTTTACTGATTTGATTACTAGGTTTAATTTCTACAATATAACGATTTATTTTGTTTTCATTATCTAAAACCTCAATAAAAAAATCAACATTATAGATATGTTCTTTATGGTCAATAGGAGAAACATACTTTATTTTTACAGGTTCTGAACCCCATCTTATGATTTGTGGAGTCAAGTCGCAAAGAATCATAAACTTTCTTTCCCAAGATGAACGAAATATAACAACTCTTGGATCACCAGCATATTTTTCGGGATTATGAACTTTGTAGTAGCCTTGTACAAATGGACCCTTTGAGTTCGGTTTTAATTTCTTAATATCTCTCATAAAATATCGTTTTTCTGTTTTAGATATATATTCATTATATGTTTCACAATTATTTTTTATTATATGTCACAAAAAAGATTTCTTAGAGATGCCAAAAGTGTTTTTAAGGAAATACAAAAAGAATTAATAAGTCCAGAAGAAGAAGAGGTTTTCCAAAAGGTTGCCGAAAGGTTAAATGTTTCCTATGAATCTGATAAAATAAAAGAAGAGGAAGCAAATAAAAGAAAACCAAAGAAAAAAGCAGTTACATTAGATGAAGAAACTCTTACATTTGCAAATCAAACCCAATTGTTAAGAGCAATACTTTCAAATGATATGGCTAGAAGGGAGAGTTTGGGCGAATTCGTAAAAAACCTTATTAAAGAAGAATGGAAAAGGTTATTCTCAACATACGAAAACTTGAGAAAAGATATTGATAATGAATAACAAAGTAAATTCTGACTAATAATTTGATATATAGATAATATCAATTAAAATATATTTCACTATGAAAACATTTACACAAACAACTGAACAATTTCGTAAGCGAATCTATGAACAAGATGCCGATGCTGCGAAAGAACAAGCTGCAAAAAACTATTTAACTAAATTATATGAGTTCAACATTAATTCAATTACCGAACTCAATGAAGAAGAAATAGTTGAATTTATTCATGGACTCAAATCTTTAGAGAGATAATATGTTACAATTCATTCGACAAATTTTTAAGAAAAAGTCGAAACCACTAAAAACTATTGAAATAATTGATGATTTGGAAGATAATAGTCCAAAGATGCACAATTTTCAAGAATTTACAGATAAAAAGTATTGTACAATTTTAGAGAGAGTAAATTCAAAAAGCGATTGCAGTTATGATACCTTAAAAATTGCTTGGAGATGTCAAAATCGTATAAAACCTGGTGATTTAATCATATTGAATAGAAATGGAAATTTCAAAACTTTAAGACTTCTAAAAATCCTAAAAGAAGACCCTGACGAAAAAATAGGAATAGTTTCGACACTTAAATAAAAAGCCCATCAAATGATGGGCTTTTTTATTAGATATGTTTAACAATTAGGATATTGTTGCACCTAATACATTTGTCAAAATCCAAGTAGTTCCTGTCCAACGAAGTTGAACTGATTGATAATCATAAGGAGAATTACTGAAATTCACAGTCTCAGTTGTAAGATTAGCAATATTTATATTATCCAAATACACACCTGAAACTACGCCAGTTTTAACAATAATTTCAAGTGTTTGACCAGTTGTATTGCCTACAGGTAATTCAAATGAAATTATATCTTTTGTTGTACCATTATATGTAGTAAAGTCAAGCAAAATTGAATGAACACCTGTAACTGCAAGAGTTGCCTGTGTTCCACTTACAGTCGCATATGATGCTGGATCTGCCGCTTCTATAAATGAATTACCAAAATCTTTACAAACAATTTCTCCATCTAAAACAAGTTTACCACTAATGTCTAATTTATTTGAAGCATTAGATAGTAATACATCACCGCCTGTTACAGTAATTCCTGTTGAAGCTGTAATGGAAGTAGAAGTCAATCCACTTGTTCCACTTATAGATAAATTTCCACCAAATACACCAGATGCCTCACATGTAAAAAGGGTTGTAGATGTTGGATTTGAACCTCTTTCTACATAAGATGAAGTTGTTGTCAAAGCACCCGTAGATGAATTCAAATAATCTTCAATTGCATCAATAGATGTCTTTACTGCTGTAAAGTTGTTATTTATTATTGTTCTTGAAGCCGAAAATGAATTCGTAGCTAAAATTGTTTGTAATGTGATTGCCATATCTTTATTGGATTTTTATATTTATTCTATATATCTGTTCTGAAAAAATATTTTTTTATTGTTGAACGACAAACCAGCTATGTCCTGATTTTAAGTCTATATCTTCGCATTTTTCATATGACCATTCAAGATCCGAAGAACTTGATGATGTCCATTTTTTTGATTGAATTAAAATAACTTTATAAGTGTTTTTAGAAATTACTTGGCTTGTCAAAAATTGATACTGAATATAAGGTTCAGTCTCATTATAGACATAAAGATATCCATTCAATTTTACACTTATTGACTCACTAAATGTCAAATTAAATGAAGAATCCTCATTTTTAGTAATATTTACTTTAGTATGAGGTTTTTTATATTCTTTGGGTTTTTCTTGAACTTGCGGATTTAAAGAAGAATCCTCAAGCAAACATTTTAGTAATACAAGATAAATAATAGCATCATTGATTCTTTCTTCAATAGGTTCAGATGTAGTAGAAGGCATTTCAGGATTTTTTCCTATTGCTCCTAATATTGACATGGCTTGTTTTCCAAAATATACACCCCACTTTTGAAAGGGAGTAAGTCCTAATACTTCCGCATCTTGACTTTTGAAATTTGATAAGGCATCAACATTTGTAGCATAATCTTTGGCTTTACCGTATTGTAAATTCAAACAAGAATCAAATACTTCTTTGAATATTTCATTTTTTCTTTCGTGTATCATTTTCGTCTATATGGAATGTAAATAAAACTATTCTTCAAATATACATAATTTAATTGAAATCTCTCCATTTTTTTGAAAGAGCAAAATTATTATGTTTCTTAATATTTTTAACTGAATCTATCAGATAATTGATAAGTATTTCCATCATACTTAATAATGCCACTCTTTTTGTTTCTGCAACAAAGGTTGCACTTATACTCTTTTCAAGAACATTATTTCTATAATCAAAACCTATATTTTTGATTTCATTTTTTCTTGAAAGAGCAAAGTCCTTTAATGTAGGTCTTATGTCTCCATCTGTGACATCTAAATATTTTTCCCAAAATTGTGAATTAGATATTTCATCTCTCATAGTGTTGGTTCATTTGAATCTATATATCAATTATTCTTCTTCATCTAAAGAATCTTTAATTCCTAAATCAGCTAAATTTTCTATTCCTGACTTTTCATCTTCGTTAGAAATCTCAATTTCTATCGGTGGAACATATTCAATTATGCTCTTGCATATGAATTCATATAATTCATAAGGAATCTTTGATTCTTGTAATGCCTTTGGCTGACCATTTTCATCTACATTATCTTTACCTATACAATTCTCTAATTCTTCTCTATAATTAACAGATATTTGATAAAGAATCGTTCTCATTGCACTTTGTTTTAGCATTTCTTCAATTTCATCAGGAATTATACCATCTTCAATTTTTATGGTATTTAACTTATCATCATCTAATTGCATCCATACATTAGATGGGACATTATTTGGTGTTTCCATATTTTCCATAATTTTATGTTATGTTTGTAAAAAGCGTAAGTAATAAAATTCAGGTTTATATCCAACTTTTTCAAGAGCATACTCTTGTCTGAGATTTAACGATAATGTTTTATTTTTTTCTACAACATTGATATTTGTAGAATTATAGATAATTACAATACCAGGTGTTAAATCTTCTGCATCTTGAGAACTCGCAATTAAACATAAAGAATCATTCTCTAAATAATTAGGTATAATTTCAACTTTAATTCTTTTATGATTAATTACTATATATTCTTCCTGAATATGTTGTTCTAATTTTTGATAAATACTTTTAGATAAAAGAATATGTTTTAACCCTACATTATTCAATTCTTTAAGAACTGAATCACAATATTCCAATCTAAATTTAATTGCATCTGAATTGGTTAAATCAGAAATAGTAAAATTACCTATGGTTTGTTTTATTTGACCATATCCACCAGCAGTAATTCTGCCCATATCTGACATCAAATAAAGAACTTCTTTATTTAATTCTTTTATCATTTCATTGTGCAAAATAGTAACACCACTCTGAATAAGAAAATCTCTATCGTTTGAAGATAACTCTTCTTCACTAAAATGAAGTGTTTTCTCAATTTTTTTATTAGTTTGAACAACAGAGTATAAATCTTCTTTTCTAAAATTTATAGTGTTTTTGAATAGATGCGGTATTATATTTTTTGTATGTATTCTTGCTGTTTTATGACCATCAAGATAATAATGAGCAACATTTTCAAAAGAACTCATTATTGGTCTTAATTTCAAAACATCTTCTTTATGTTTAGAAAAATACTCCGAAATCTTATTTGATATTTCTTTTATCATTCTGAAAGCGGATCAAATGTATAATTAACAAAGTTTTCTTTTTCTGGTTTATTTGTCCATAAATTCGCAGACCATCCAAATTCATCTGACCAAGCATCGTCTTCAACTCCCAATTCTAAAAATCTTTCATGAATTTGATAATCATATCTTTGTCTGACAAAACGAACAAGTCTTTGTATTTCTTGTCTTCTATAATTTTGAGTATTATCTCCACCAGCATTCATCCATTGAATATAACCAAGCTGAGCAATTCTGACGAATTTTGTTTTTAAGAATGTGCGAATAATAATTTCATAATCATCACAAACTCCGAGCATCGGGCTATGACCATTTATATCCTTATAAATATCAGCTCTCCAAGCCCGAATATGATTCGGAACGCCTACTATGTGTCGGATTGTTCTTGGATTTATATTACAACTGATGTGAGTCAAATATGACCTTCCTTTATACCAATCAACTTTATATGAGCCATAACCCATTGCAAAGCCCTCACCATATACAACGCATTTTCCATCTTCTTCATAAATTTCAGTACAATCTGTATAATAAAATCCTGCATCTGGAAATTTCTTATATGCTTGACTAATCCACTCTAATGCGTTTTCTGTCAATTCATCATCATGATCAAGTTCAAGAACAATTTGTCCCTGACAAAGATTCGCTGCGTAAAACTTTGTTTCTCCAACTCTACCACTATTTTTTCTACCTCTAAATATCTTTACTCTATAATCCTTACTTGACATTTCTTCAAGCATATTCCAAGTTTCATTATTATCATCGGAATCATCATAAATTATCCATTCCCAATTATTAAATGTTCCATTTTTAAGTGAATTATATGGTCTTTGGAGTTTTTCCCCAGTTCTATAAACAGGAGTAAAAATACTAATCAAAGGAACTGCATCTAAACGATTAACTGAAGCATTGATAAAAACTTTATATGCGGATTCACCTATATCTGTTGGATTTGCATTTTCATCAAAACTAATCCATTTTCTTCGTTCTTCATAAGGTAAATTATTCAAACCCTGCCATTCACTATCATCTCCTATTGAAACGATAACTTGTGGTCGCATTTCTGCAAATATTTCGTATAAATTATCATCATCAGTAAATCTCCTAATGTCAAAATCTAATGGTTCCCATGCACCAATATCTCGTGTTTTTATAGAAATAGTTTCTCCTTCTTTTTGAAAGAGTGCTAAAACTGGAAGTCCTCTTTTATTATCCATATTGATTTAAGATAAATGTGAAATTTTATGTGTTGTAATTATTGTAGAAAAATTAAGAAATTTGTTTGAAATTATAATACTTCTTCTGCTTGAGGTACTCCCCACTCTCTTCTTGTACAACGATATTTTGCTATAACTCTACCTAAACTTGTATCATAATATAATCTAAAACCCTCAACAATATAAAATCCACTCAAGAATCTATCAATAGTTATAGTTTGATTTCCCAAAGGTTCAGTTATATTCTGTTCATATTTTTTAATCTCATCTGCATTCATATATGGTCTATTTGTCTGTAAATTATTTATTAACATAATCATAATAGGAACTCTTTGCATTTTTATTATTGCAGGATTCCAAGCCCATAATTCAATATCCAAGTACATTTTTTCAAGTTCTTTATTATTTACATAATTTTGATATTGAGCAAGAGCAAAATTTTGATGAACATTACCATTTGGTAAAGAATATTGTATTCCATACCAATTATTTTTTAAGTGTTCCTTTTCAATTGTTTCATCTTTCAAACCTCTCAAGCGTATTTTTGTGTCTTCTGTACCTGGTGTAGCCAAAGGATTGAATTTTATAAGATTTTCTTCTCCTATGGTTTTAAGAGTATGGTCATAAAAATAAATCTTCTTACCATAACCTTGACTATAAGAAATAGCAGATGAATTGTTAATTAATTCATAATTAGTAATTTTTATTGTTGAACTTTCTGTAATATCAAAATTAGTAAGAACCAAATCTATCTCAACATTTGGTTGTTCATCAATTGGCATATAAGGATCAGAGATATTAATTATATTATTTTGAAATATAGCAAGTGCTTTGTCTAATTCTTTTGTCTGATCTAATTGTTTTTCTACTTCTATAAAATTCACATTATAAAAAATATCTATAAAAATCTTGTAGAATGTATTTTCATTTCTCCAAGCATAATTTGAGATATGTATGAGAAAATCCTTATAAGATTTCCAATCACATAACCACATCATTTCATCATTAGGTGGAGTATCTATATTTGTAGCAAATCCTAATTCTAATTCAGTTGCCACTTTTTTTATTACATCAAGAGAAGTTCCTTTAAATGCTTTATTTTTTTCTATCCATATATTTTTGATGTTTAATACACCTGTAATTTTAATAAATGTATATGGAGTCTTCTCTGTCAAACTATTTGTCTCAACATGAGTTATCAAATAATCATTTCTAATTGGCTTATAGACATCATTTAAACTACGAATAAAAATAGATATAATATCACCATCTTTCGGAAGGTCTTGTGCTATGATAGATTGTCTTGTAATTATTAAATTAATATGTAAAATAGGTAGAAAGTTTGAACAATCTATTTCCATACTTTCTATTTCTTCTTGTAATAATCGGGTATCTTTAATTTTAATATACGGAAATTTCTGACCTAATAGTTTATCCGTTTTATAACCTACACCATGTGTTAAATCTATCATTTCTTGGTCTGTATCCATATCTGCTAAAATAATAGTAGGTTCAGATACAACTCTTATTTTGTTTTTTTCGGAAGACATTTTATGAATTCAATTTGTTTTTCAAAACTTGACTTATCAATTCTGCTTTACTTATAGGTTCTGTAGAACAATCGGATGCGTTTCTTCCAGTTCCAGGTGCAAACCTAACTTTGTTATTTATAACTTCAACCTCTCCCTCACCAAATTCATTGAAATTAGGAGGTAAATTACTTGGTGATGGTGATGGTGTGTCTTTTGCCAATTCTTTAAGGAAATTAAATTTATTGGAAAGTTTCTTGATATTTGCATCAGGTGTCGCTGCTTTATCTGGATTTACATATTCATTTCTTATATCTGCATCAGAATCATCACTCGTATCACTCGGTGTAATTACAAAATTTTCTACACTATCTTTTACAAATATGACATCATCTGTATCCAAAGTAAATGGATTTGAAATATAGTTAGTTTTAAGAAGTTCAGTAAAATCAATTTCTCTATTCAATTCATAAGCTAATAAATCAGGTCTCATAACATGATTAAAATCAACAATATATCTTTCAATAAAATTATAATTTTCAAAATCTGCAATAGACCTTGATGTTAAATCTATAATAGATTCATCAGCTTTTTTTATCTCTAATTTTTCTTGTAATATTTTGAATTGTAGAGCCATATAATTTTTTATTTTTAATTATAATAAATAAATTCACTATTTATTAATTATAGTTTTAATAGGTTTAAACAAAGATGTTGCATATTTGTTTTCAGTTTTTGTTTTTACTAAATCCGATACTTTTTCACCATTCCTATCAACACTAAACCTATTTGTTGCACCCTCAGCTTGATCACTTTTAATACCGACTATTCCTTCTGTGTTGTATGTAGAAGATGAAGCATTAACATCTATTCCACTTTCTCTAGGATAATAAATTCTTCCTCCACCTGAATTGAATATAGATTGTATGTCACTTGCATCTCTTTGACGACCAGGTTTTAGTGTACATGTAAATTTCAATTCAGTTGGAAAATCATCTACTGATAATTCATTATTAAATTCAAAATCACATTGTGTACACCACAAATTTCCTAACATCATAATTGGTGCAAATGGATTACCT
>JACCDT010197722.1_pt1 | contig 61924 bp, 53 predicted proteins | sample 7446291 | NCBI WGS metagenome assembly JACCDT01 (sample SAMN15323446, study PRJNA562643) | freshwater metagenome | isolation source: river surface water | place: USA:Blue River Watershed | collected 2017-08-17 | reverse complement strand
GTTGTTAAGTTGTTCCAAAGGTAGGAACCTGGATCGTTGGTAGTACCATTGGCTGATCTAGCGACACCTTTGTATAAACTTGATGGATATGTTGGCATATTAAGTACTCCTTATACCTTATCTATTTCTTCGAAGAAACATAAACTAAAACAAATTATATTTTTTGTTTTCAATTTGTTATTTCTATTACTTTTTATTTTTCACCTTCAACGCTTGTTTTGGGCAATTATTTTTTATTTATGAAAAACTGTGCGTTGTTCCTCTAGAAATTTTGTAGTTATTTCTTACTCAAATAATGAATATAAAAAGTATGAAGTCCTAGATGCTGTAAAAAAATTACAGCTGATAATGTTGCAGCCCGTTTTTTCTAAATTTTTATGTCAGATTTTTACATTGTCCCCCCCAGGTTAATAGTTGGATCGCTGCAAAGATCTAATGTAGTCACGTCTTTAAACACATTAAAAGGTGATTTATCATTTAAGGTCTCGCCCGATACTGGCTTAACCCTAAATATTAATAGTGGGGTTTTCAATTTATCTATTCAACCAGATTTTTACATCAAAAAATCTGGAGACATTGTTCCTTCAAATATAATTTTCCAACCAGACCCAGGTAAGTATGGACTAGCAGTAGGTTCTGGATTAACTGATCCAGGCGTTGGCGTTGGCGGTGCTTTATTTTTCAATACTACTTACAATGTATTAAAAGTATATGATGGCTCCACCTGGAATGAGATTGCTTCCACTGGCACATCAGGAATAACCCAGTCTTTTGCAGACAATAGATATTTAAGATTAGATGGCGGAAATGTTCCTACTAGTGCATTATCTATGGGGAGTCAATTCCTTAGATTTGCAAATCTTACAACAAGAACTCTAGCAGGTATTGCTGGACAAGTTTATTATAACACAGACACAAACAGATTAGATCTTTACAATGGTTCTTCTTGGATTGCTGTAGGTTCTGGTATTACACAAATATCTGCCGGAAATGGTATTAGTCTTTCTAGCAACCCAATAACCACATATGGGTCAGTAGCTGTCAATGAATCTTACAACTTCAATTGGACTGGATCTCATACATACACACAGCCTATAACATTTTCTGCAAGTCAGACATTTGACGCTTCAAAGCTGACTATTGCCTATGAAGTAGCTGGAGATCTTCTTAAATTTGATGGAGTAAATTGGGTCAGATTGCCTAAAGGCTCTCCACACCAAATACTTTCAGTTGCTTGTTGTTCGGATGATTTAGAATATGTTAGTCTAGTTGCTGGCAGTGGAATTTCTATAACATACGCTGCTGGTCAAGCAATATTTTCAAGTATAGGCGGTAGTGGTGGCACTACAATTATATCTGGAACTGGAAATTCTGTATTTATTGGCATTACTCCACCTCCATATAGTGTAAATGCTGGAGATCTTTGGTACAACTCCGAAAATGGCGCATTAAATATATACTATGCTGATGTAGATACCTCGCAATGGGTAGAAATTAATAGCGCATTTGGTGGAGTAGACCCTCCTACCAATTTTGGTATTGGAATTACACAGATAAACAATATTGGATCTTCTGCTCAATTCTTATATGCTGGGTTTAGTGGTAATACGTTCAATATCTCTTCTACTGGTAATTCACACACATTTAACATACCAGTTGCGGGTGTTGGAATCACTGGTCTCGTTTCAGGATTTGCGCAAACATTTGGTGGGATAAAAACTTTTCAAAATGGGTTGATTTCTGGAAATGGAATCACAGTTCTTGGAAGTCTTACTTTACCAAATCAACCATTATCAAGTATTTACGGTGGTACAGGTAAAACTCTATACAATTTAGGCGATCTTCTTGTTGGTGCTGGATCATCTTTTATCAGTTTGGCAAGTGGTCCAAATGGTTATATTTTACAATCTAATTCAGCTTATCCAAGTGGTTTAGGATGGACTTATGTATCTAATGTAAATGTTTCCGAAACTGCTCCTACTCCTGCTATAACTGGTGATCTTTGGTGGAATTCTATTGATGGATCTTTAAGCGTCTATTTTGTTGATGTTGATAGTACTGCGCAATGGGTTGAAATCGGAAACGCACCTTCTACAAGTGGTGGTAGTGGCGTAGTTTCTGGAATTTCTTACTTAAATGGTTTATTTGATAGCTCTCAATTCATAAATGTTGGAATTGGTAATAGTTTATATGTAGCTTCTTTTGGAAGCACTCACTCAATTCAAATTCCATTAGCTGGTTCTGGACTAACTGGTTTGATGTCTGGAATTGCGCAAACTTTTTCAGGCAATAAAACTTTTCAAAATGATGTTGTTGTTTCAGGAATGCTTAATTTTACATTTGCAACAATTGGAACGGCTGGAATTACAACATCTCCTTCAATTGCTTTTATAGGACAAACAAATAACCCTATTACCTTAAACGTTTTACCAGATAATTCTTTGTCATTTGATAGCGCTTCTGGTCAATTGTTTAAAATTTCAAATGATCTTCTTGCTGATTATATTTACAGTGTGAATGATGTGTCTGGTTTACCTATATTGAGAGCTAAATCAGATTCAACTTTAACTATGGCAGAATACGGTAGCAATGTTGGTATTGGTCTTTCTAATCCTTCATACAAATTGCAAGTTTCTGGTGATGTTTATTCTACTACATCAAAGGCAGCAAGAGGATTTATAGAAACTGTTTATGGCTTTGGCACTACTTCTGGCACAATTACTCCAAATTGGAATAATGGAAGTACCCAAACTATGACATTAAATAATAATTTGACCTTAAACGCTCCCATTTCAATGCCTACCGGATCATCAATGCAACTTGTTATAACTCAAGATGTTTCAGGAAATAGACTTTTATCTCCTAATGGTGCGTATAAGTTTCTTGGTGGAGTAAATACTTTATCAACTGCTGGAAATTCTATAGATATTATAAATGTGTTTTACGATGGAACAAATTATTTATCTGAAATAAAGAAGGGTTATTCATAATGGCCATAGTTCAAAATCCTTCAATAGTTACATTAGGTCTGCAAGCTTTTTTAGATGCATTAAATCCAAGAAGTTATTCTGGATCTGGTAATACCGCTTACGATTTAAGTGGTTCAGGATCGACATTTTATTTATTCAACACACCTGGATATTCTTCAACAGGTTATACCACTAGTTTATTTTTCAATGGTACTGATGAATATTCAGAAGTTGCAACCTACTTGAATAGATCTGAATATACAAAAATTGCAATATTTCAAGTGAATGAATTGACCTCTGCAAATGTGTTAATTGGAGGAGACGCTACATTTCAACATGTTTTATGGATGGCAGGTGGTAATAAGTTAGCTGCTGGACATAATAATAGGTCTGGTGGAAGTTTTACCAGAGTTCAAACTACTACATCTTTAACAATTAACAAATGGTATTTTGGTGCAGTAAGTTTTTCAAACACTTCAGGTTATAAATTATTTCTGAACCAAAATTTAGAAGCAACTAGCGGTGATACATCTATGTTTGCTTCTGGTAATGCAATAATCCATTTAGGTGCTCACCAAGATGGTTTGAATTTGTTAAATGGTAAATTGGCACAAGCATTAATTTACAACAGAGCTTTGAGTGAAGCTGAAATACTGCAAAATTATTATGCTTTTAAATACAGATATGGAATTTAGTTAGATTCATTTATAAAAAAAGAAATAGAAATTATGTTAAATCAAGAATATTTAATAAGCACCCACCAAAATTCGGATAAATAATGGCAGCACTTAATTTTCCCCCATCACCATCGACAAATCAGATTTACACAGCAAATGGAAAATCTTGGAGATTTGACGGCACTAGTTGGAAGACTTATTATATATTAAATGTTCAAGGTGGTGGAACAGGTAATACTTTTTATAATCTTGGTGATATTCTTGTTGGCGCTGGTACATCATTATATCCTCTTCCAGTAGGTTCAGATAATTTTGTACTTACAGCTGATAATTCTGCAGCATTTGGCATAACTTGGAAATCAACTGCAGCTACTGGAATCACGACACTTAATTCCTTAACTGCTACTAATCAATTTTTTTCTGTAGGTTCTTCTGGTAATTTATTTAACATATCTTCCTCTGGTTCCACGCATACATTTAATATACCAATTGCTGGAACAGGGGCTACAGGTCTTGTCTCAACATTAGATCAATCATTTGCTGGAATCAAGACTTTTACAAATGATTTAGTCATTTCAAGTTCAACAGTTTCTACTTCAGATTCCACTGGTGCATTAAAAATAACAGGTGGAGTTGGAATTGGTGGAAGTTTATTCTTAACCAATTCTCTTCCATCAAGTCTTTCTGGTGTTGTAGTAAATAATGGAGTAATTACATCTGGTTCTTGGGCTGGAAATGTTATTACATCTCTTTATGGTGGTACAGGGCAGAACTCATATACAACTGGCGACATTTTAGTTGGTACTGGAGATACTGTATCAAAATTTCCTGTTGGCACTGACACATATGTTCTTACAGCAGATAGCTCATCATCAACAGGCATTACTTGGAGGGCAGCATCTGCTTCAGGAACAACAGTTATAGGCACTCCAACTGATGGTGTTTATACAGACGGTTTTTTCAACTCTTGGACAAATAATACCACAATTTCTAATGCATTTGACGATGTAAATGAGTTGTTAGCTTTGATAGCTCCAGCTAAACCAAATGAAATGACAGGTTTGAGTTTGACCACAACTGCAGTGCCAACATATTATGACGCAAGAATTGCTGGTGGACTTGGAACTGAATGGTATCAAGCGGGTTTTGGCACAGGAAGCTTAATATCAGCTAAATATTTTGTAACTGGAACACATACTCTTACAACACCAAGTACATCAACAACATTTTATGCTGGAACTTTGGTTACTTCAACTTACGGAACATTAAGTTTTAGTGCTTCTCACTATCTTACTGGTTCCGGTGCAACAGTCAATCAAATCGATATGACTGTAAATTATACTCCAAACTTTACAAGTGGAAATTTAGTTTTGACTGCCATGGGAGTATATAATAGCATATGGACAAAAGCAAATGCAAGAATAAATGCGTATACTCCAACTCATGCAGGATATGAAGCTTTATTTATTTCTCACTCTACTAATAATCAAGTTTCTGCATCTTATACAATGTGGTATGACCCTTGGTCGAGTGGGAAATCACCATCATTTTCACAATCAGCTACAGCTTCAACATATAGCCAATCATTGAAATGGTTATCAGGAATCGGATATTACACCACTGGAACAGGATTTAGTGTTTATTTTAAGGGTGCAGCTGGAATATATAGCTCTTGTTATAATGTTACTCAAACGTATGCGATTTCTGCCACTGGATTGGTCACTTCAACTGGTCTTCCTGCAAGTCCTCCTTTATATACTGACGAATTAGATAAATCAGGTGTAAATCACGTTAGAGTTTCTTTAAATTCTGCAAGCGCATCTTCATTCAATAAATTTTTAACTGTTACCTTATATAAAGCTCATAACACGACGGCTGCTTCTAATGCAAGTATAGCGAGATCTATCAACACTTATGGAACTGTCTCAACTGATACTTATGAAGGTTTTCAGGATGAGGCTAGAAGATTAGTGATAGGTTCTGGTATTGCATTTACTTCAACTATAGATATGGCTAACGGAAATGCTCAAGTTAGATCTGGAACATTACAGTATCCATTAGCGGCTGATTACGACACTGAATGGGGAGGTACACACACATTCACTGGCGATCAAGAGTATCAACGATATTTCTATAAAACTTCTGCTAGTACTGGATCATTAACATTTACAGGATTTACTGCATCTAATATTGCTGCATATGGAACTGGAAGTGTAAATGTGCTTTTGTATCTTGAAGGTGATGCAAAATGGTTTGATCTAGGAGTGCTTCAGGGCTCTAATGCAAACGACGGATCATCTAGAGCACAGGCAATTTCAGCAAAAACCTCAACATCTTCTGGGACTGTAAACTGGTCTTTAGGAACAAGTACTACTGGTGTTAGTGGTGCTGGTAATTCTGGAAGATATAGAGCAGTTGTAATTTTAAGAAATAACACTTATTCAATGACAAGTATAACGAGCGCATAAGATGCCCTGGACACAAACAGATACAAGCTTTAAAAAGCTATCAAGCAAAAGAATCACTACAAGCACTGGGAAAGGGTTGCCTGAAGAAAAAGGAGCTTCAACTCTTGAATTATATCTTCCTGATATAAAAACAGGAACAATTCCAGGCACCCCTCCAAATGCAACTACAGATGTACTTTATTACACTGGAGCTATTGGACAAACTCTTGCTGTTGATACATCTGTTCCAGGAAATTTAACTTGGTTTGCTACATCTGGGTATGGTAATACTACAAATGCAAACGATGGATCTGCTCTTTCCGAATCCCAAAGATTAGGAAACTGGATATCAGATAAGTATGACGGTTTTGGCACTGTAGCTGGTGCGGGTTATGAGATTAAGGTTTATGATAAAAATAACAATCTTATAACTAAATCTGATAACTCTAACTGGTTATTTGATTATCAAACTGGCATCCTGATATTTAACAACAATGTCAACTCTTATGGCACAGGTATTTCTACAAACGGTCCATATAGAATTGTTGGACACAGATATATTGGACCTCAAGGCATAATTCCAGCTTCTTATGGTGGTCTTGGATATACATCTTACACATTAGGTGACATTTTAGTAGGTGCTGGTTCAACATTTATCAAGTTAGGTGTTGGAACAGATAGTTATGTTCTTACTGCAAGTTCATCTTCGTCTACAGGTTTGACTTGGTCACCAACAGCTGCAACTGGCATAACTAATTTTAATTCCCTAACTTCAAGTATTCAATATTTTGCTACTGGATCTTCTGGTAGTTTATTTAATATTGCCTCATCTGGTTCAACTCATACTTTCAATATACCAATTGCTGGTACTGGATCTACAGGTCTAGTATCAACTTTAGCACAATCATTTGCTGGAATCAAAACATTCACTAATGATTTGGTTGTATCTTCATCAACAGTTTCCACATCAACATTAACTGGTGCGTTAACTGTTACAGGCGGAGTTGGAATTGGTGGAAGCTTATACCTTACTAGTTCTTTACCATCAAGTTTGTCGGGAGTTGTAGTCAATAATGGCGTAATTACTTCAGGCTCTTGGGCAGGAAGCATTATCACTGGTTTCTATGGTGGCACTGGATATAATTCTTATACTAAAGGTGATATTTTAGTCGGATCAGGTAGCACATTTATTAAATTAAATGTAGGTACAGATAATTTTGTATTGACTGCTGATGCTACGTCTCCTAGTGGTGTTAAGTGGTCTAGTGTGGCTGGGCTTTCGATTACTTCAGTAAATGGTCTCACTGCCTCTGCTCAATTTTTCTCTACTGGAACATCTGGAACTGGATTCAATATTTCATCCTCTGGTTCTACTCATACATTTAATATTCCAATTGCAGGTACGGGTGCTACAGGTTTAGTCTCAACACTAGCTCAATCTTTTGCTGGTACAAAGACTTTTACTGGCGACGTAATTGTTTCTTCAACAACCGGATCTACTGCATTCAACACTGGTTCGCTTACTGTTTATGGTGGATTAGGTGTTTCAGGGCAATTATCTTTCAATCAAGCTGCTTTAGGATATACAGGCGCAACTAATCCTTCTATGGCGTTTATTGGAAGTACAACTGCTGCTCCGATAACCCTCACTGTTCTTTCAGACAACTCACTTCTTTGGGAAGGTACATCTGGAAAACTATTTGGCATAAACAATAATCTTTCATCAGGTTGGATTTTTAATGTTGGAGATATATCTGGTCTTCCAATAATTCGTGCAAATGCTGATGGAACAATTGCAATGGCTGAATTTGCAGCCAATGTAGGTATAGGTCTTTCAAATCCATCTTACAAATTGCACGTTGTTGGAGATACAAATCTTTCATCAGGATACGTTTATAGAATCAATGGTGTTCAAGTTCTTTCTTCAACATCTTTGGGTACTGGAGTAACAAATTCATCACTAACTGCAGTAGGAACGATCTCTACTGGTGTTTGGGCTGCTACAGCCGTTACATCTTTCTATGGTGGTACAGGTTTCCAAACTTATAGCACTGGTGATTTGCTCGCTGGTGCTGGTTCAACATTAACTAAAATATCAGTTGGAACTAATAATTTTATTTTAGTTGCTGACAGTACTGTTCCAGGTGGTATTAAATGGGCTAGTGCATCCGGTTTAGCAATTACCAATATCAATGGGCTCACTGCTTCAAAACAAGATTTAGCTTTTGGCTATACTGGAACCGTACCAGCATTTTCTTCTTCTGGAGCCACACATACACTCAATATCCCATTAGCTGCTACAGGAGCTACAGGTTTAGTTTCTACTCAAGCACAGAGTTTTGCTGGAATAAAGACTTTCACTAATGCTGTAAATATTACTGACAATACAGGTTCAGGTTCATATACATCTGGTGCATTAGTAGTTACAGGTGGAGTAGGTATTGGTGGAACACTTAATGTTCAAGGCGACCTTAACGTTCAAGGCACTTTCACCACTATAAATTCAACAACAATTACTGTTGCTGACAAAAATATTGAGTTAGGTGTAGTTGCAACACCTTCAGATTTAACTGCTCAAGGCGGTGGAATAACTTTACGTGGTGGGACAGACAAATCTATAAACTGGTATTCTGGGGTAGGTTGGTCTTCTTCAGAGAGTTGGAATTTAGCTTCTGGAAACACATATAAGATAAACGGAGGCATTGTCCTTTCTGCTACATCATTGGGCGTTGGAATAACGAATTCAAGCCTTACAGCATTAGGGACAATAACTACTGGTACTTGGTCTGCTACAGCTATCACGGCATTGTATGGTGGTACTGGTTTAGTCCCATCTTTTACAGTTGGAGATATTCTTTACGCAAATACAGCTAATACTTGGGGAAGATTAACTGCAAATTCAAATGCTGGATATGTTTTAACTTCTGCAGGTTCAGGTGCCACTCCAACATATGTAGCCCAATCCACTTTATCAGTGGGTTTAGCCACAACTGCTACATATGCTCATCAATCTGGATACGCAATAACTTCAGGAATTGCTACAACTGCAATAAGTTTGAATGTTGTAGCAGCAAGTACAAACACAAATCACCACATTTTGTTTACTCCAACATCTGGATCAGCATCTGGCATTGCTGTTTCTTCTGATGCTGGATTGTTGTTTAATCCAGCTTCAAATACACTCACAACTAACACATTTTCTGCAGGTGTATCTGTAAACACTGTTGCAGCAAGTATTACAGGATCTACAGCTTCAACAAGTCCATCATCAGGTGCATTGATTGTCACAGGAGGCGTTGGAATTGGTGGTAGTTTGTACGTTGCATCTGCCACAGCAATTTCTGGGGTAACCATTAATAATGGTATCATTACGGGTAATCTTACAGGAACTGCAACCACTGCTACAACTTCTGGTTTTGCTACAACATCTGCAAACTTAAATGTTGCAAATGCTGCCTCTGGAACTTTCTTCCCTGTACTTTCAAATACAGCATCTTCAACAAGTGGTATTGGCGCATCTGTAAATGGTTTCTTCTCATTCAATACAGCGACTGGAGCATTTGGTGCAACTTCTGTAAATATTCTTGCTGGTCAATCTTATAGTGTTGGTGGAAATAGTGTTCTTTCTGCAACTTCGCTTGGTACAGGAGTTACAAATTCTTCTCTGACAGCAGTAGGAACAATTTCTACTGGTACTTGGTCAGCAACTGCAATAACTGCATTCTATGGTGGAACTGGATACAATTCATACACAGTTGGTGATTTACTAGTTGGCGCAGGATCAACTTTATATAAATTACCTGTAGGAACAAATAATTTTGTACTTACTGCTGATAATACTGCTCCTGGTGGTGTAAAGTGGACAGCAACAGCAGCGACAGGCGTAACAACCCTTAACGGATTAAATGCTGGATTACAATATTTTGCCACTGGGATTTCTGGATCTGGATTTAATATATCTTCTTCCGGGTCTACACACACATTCAATATTCCAATTGCTGGCACTGGTGCTACTGGTCTTGTTTCAACACTTGCTCAATCTTTTGCTGGTGTAAAAACTTTCACAAATGACACTATAATTTCTTCAAGCACAGTTTCAACATCTACTGCCACTGGTGCTTTAACTATCACTGGTGGAGTGGGCATTGGTGGAAGCTTATATACTGGAACTTCAACCGCTAGTAGTATTTCTGGTGTAGTTTTAAATAATGGTGTCATAACTACTGGAAGTTGGTCAGCTACAGCAATAACAGCTAGATATGGTGGTACTGGAAACACTTCCTACACTCTTGGTGATCTTTTAGTTGGTGCTGGATCAACATTTATCAAGCTTCCTGTAGGCATAAATAGTTATGTTTTAGGTGCAGATTCATCTAAACCATCAGGAATTGGTTGGACTACTGTAACTCCTTTAACTGTTTCAGATACACCTCCAGCAAGTCCAAAAAATGCTGATCTCTGGTTCAATTCTTTAGATGGTGGTTTGCTTGTTTATTACAATGATGTTGATACGGCTCAATGGGTAGAAATTGCTCTTGGTAGTGGTATTGATTTATCTCAACCTGTTCATATTACTAATACCACACCTTCTACATCAACTTCTACTGGCGCTTTGATTGTTGATGGTGGAGTTGGGGTTGCAGGAACAGTATTTGCATCTTCATTTAGTATCAATGGAGTATATGATCAAATTTCATCTACTTTAGTAACATCAGCTACTACTGTAAATCAAGTTGCATTATCTTTAGATGCATCATCATTTAGAACGGCAAAAATGTTTGTTCAAGTGACATCTGGTTCAAATTATCATTCACAAGAAATTTTGATGGTCCACGATGGTAGTCAAGTATATATGACTGAATATGCAATGGTCAATACTGGCGCAATTGGATCAACATTTGATGGAGATATTTCTGGCGGAAATATGAGATTTTTAGTAACACCAACAAATGCAGTAACAACTTATAAAATCGCTTGTTCTGCTATGAGGATTTAGTAATGGCAATAAAGCGTAGTTTTATATTATCTAGTGGACTTGGGGTAAGTGCTGATAATATTTTTGTTGTCAATAATACGAATTCAGTTTCATCCACAACGGGAGCAATCGTATCTACTGGAGGAATTGGCATTGGTCAGTCTGCGTCTATAAGCGGAAGATTACAATTATTCAATAGCTCTAACTACACTGCATTTGTTTCTTCTGCATCTGGAAACACAGTATATACATTGCCTGCAAGTTCTCCAGCAACAGGAAGTTCTGTTCTGCAATCAACTTCAGCAGGTGTGATGAGTTGGGTACCTATGGTTGCTTCTAGCGCTGGATCAGGCTCAACAGCAGATTCAGTAAGTGTAAATGGCGCCTCAACTAATGCAAATCATTATATAATATTTTCTCCATCAGTAAGTGGAGCAGGTATTGCTTTATCTTCTGGAAACCCATTATTATATAATCCTTCAACAAAAATTTTATCAGTATCAGGTCTTGCAGTAACATCAACAACACCTTCAAGTTCTTCTACTACAGGTGCTCTAGTTGTAGCTGGTGGTGTTGGTATTGGTGACAGTTTATATGTGGGTTCTGGCCAAAATGGTTTAATATTGCAACCTTTTGTTACTGGTGGTTATGGAGCAATATATTCAACAAATATCACTCCATCTACAAGTAATGCATCATTTTTGACCAATGGATCAGCAGCTTTACTGAATGGTGTTACAAATGTTCACCTTTCTATAGGTGCTCAACAAAAATTATCAGTTGACACAAATACAATAACTATCAAACCAACAACAGGCACAGGAAGTTCAGCATCTGGAGCCTTAGTTGTTACAGGCGGGGCCGCTGTTGGACAATCATTGAGTATTGGAGGGAGACTGCAAATCTTTAATGCTACAAATTATGCAGCATTTAGATATACTGGTTCAGGTTCCACAGTATATATATTGCCAACTTCTTCACCCGCTACAGGAAGTTCAGTGTTACAATCAGATTCCGCTGGTGTAATGACTTGGGTTCCAATGATTGCAGGGTCAAGTTCAGGAAATACAACTCAAAATATTGCTATTAATGATGCTGGTTCTGCAAATGTTTTTCATCCAGTTTTATTCACACCATCTAGTTCATCATCTGGTTCTGCTATTTCTTCTGATTCAACAATATCATTCAATCCATCTTCAGAAATATTGTATGTTTCTGGTTTAGCAATCACAGCCACCACTGCTTCTACTTCAACATCTAATGGTGCTTTACAAGTTGCTGGTGGAGCTGGAATTTCAGGCAGGTTATTTTTCAACCAAGCATCTTTTGGAACAACTGGTATAGCCACAAATCCAACTATAGCTATGATTGGTCAAACTGGTGATCCAATATATATGTCAGTATTAGAAGATAATTCGATTTCTTTTGAAGGGGCTCAAGGTCAATTATTTTCTATCACACCCAATCTTTCAACAGGCTATATTTATTCTGTAAATGACATTACTGGAATTCCCCTAATTAGAGCAAATGCAAATGCAAATGTCACAGCAAATGAATATGCTGGAAATTTTGGTATTGGTCTTACGAATCCTGGGTATAAATTACACGTTTTAGGTTCAGTTGGTTTTACTAGTACAACAGTTTCTACATCAACTACAACTGGTACATTAGTTGTTGGAGGTGGAGTTGGAATTGGTGGCAGTTTATATGTTGCTTCTGCTACTGCAATTTCGGGTGTAACTATAAACAATGGAATTATTACAGGAAATTTAACAGGAACAGCCACTACATCTGGATTCGCCACTACTTCAAATTATTCAAATCAATCTGGATATGGTATTACGGCTGGATTTGCTACTACTGCCTCTAACCTCAATGTAGTTAGCGCAATAACAAATTCTAATCATCCAGTATTATTTACTCCAACTTCTGGATCAGCTTCTGGTGTTGCTGTTTCTACAGAATCTTCATTTGTTTATAATCCTTCCACTGACATTCTTTCAGTTTCTGGTTTAGCAGTAACAGCTGGTACATCTTCCACTTCTTCATCAACAGGTTCGATAATTGTTTCTGGTGGTGTAGGTATTGGGGGTACATTATTTGTTGGAACAACCATTGGTGTAAACTCTGGCACTTCTGGATTATTATTACAAAAGTTAGTTGGTGGTAACTATGGTGCAATTTACTCTTCTGGAGTTACACCAAGTGCAACAAACTATACTATGATTACTGATGGCGCTGCTGTTAATTTCAATGGCACATCTGGAGTTTATTTCAATGTCAGTAATACAAATAAAATTCAAGTTACAGCAAATAACATCAATATCGTCCCAACTGCTGCTTCTACATCAACGTCCACTGGTGCATTTACTGTAGCAGGTGGTGTTGGTATAGGAGGTAGCTTATATGTTGCATCAGCTACAGCAATTTCTGGTGTCATAATCAACAATGGAATTATTACAGGTAGCTTAACAGGAACAGCTACTACAGCACAAAATATCAATGTAGCTAATGCTTTATCAAATTCTGCTCACCCATTACACTTTAGCCCTTCAGCAACTGGGTCTGGACTTGCTACATCTTCAAATACAACTTTATCATTCAATCCGTCATCAAATATTTTATCAGCATCGGGATTAGCAGTTACAGCTTCTACAGCATCAACAAACTCTACATCTGGAGCTTTAGTTGTAACAGGCGGAGTTGGAATTGGTGGTAGTTTATATGTAGCTGGTGATCTGACAATAAATGGCACTACAACCACCATAAATACAGTTACATTAACAGTTGACGATAAAAATATTGAATTAGGTTCTGTGTCCTCTCCGTCAGATGTAACTGCAGAAGGTGGAGGAATTACACTCAAAGGTACAAGTGATAAATATATAAATTGGTATACAGGAACAGGCTGGTCATCATCTGAATCTTGGAATTTAGTTTCTGGTAATACATATAAGATAAACAATACCACTGTCCTTTCAAATTCATCTTTAGGCACAGGAGTAACAAACTCTTCTCTTACAGCTTTAGGGACAATTACCACTGGTGTTTGGTCTGGCACCTTAATCACTGCTCTATATGGTGGAACTGGTTATAATTCTTACACAAAAGGCGATCTTTTAGTAGGTGCTGGAAACACATTTGTTAAATTACCTGCAGGTAATGACCTTACTATTCTTACAGCCAGTTCAAGTTCTGGTTCTGGATTATCTTGGAAAGGATTGCTTACCCCAACTTATGGAGCATTTGGAAGCACTACAACTCAACTAGTAACTGCAGCAAACACCATAACATATGTAAGCTTCAATACTGTTTTTTCCGCTAATAATGTTTCAATAGGCACTGGAATTACTAACAGAGTTTATATCAATGATTCTGGCATATTTGATGTTCAGTTTAGCTCTCAAATGTCATTATCAACTGGATCAGTACCTAAAACTATTGATATGTGGTTTGTTGTTGATGGTGTTCCTGTGCCAAATTCAGGAACTAGACAAACTGTAACAGGTAAAGATCAAGAATCAGTTTTAACTGTAAATTTAGTTCAACCATTTGTTAGTGGACAATATATACAATTAGCTTACAGTTCACCAGATGAACATATGCAATTGGGTGCGTTCAGTAATCTTACTTCACCTACCAGACCAGATATTCCTAGCATAATTTTGACTGTTGAACCAATTTCAAGCATTTTGCCTGGAAGCGGTTTAGCTATAACTGGTTTAGCATCTTTGAACTTGCTTACTTCAAATACTCAAACAATGGTTACAGGCACATCAGGAGTTGATTTTAATATCAGTTCTATTGGAAGTGTTCATACATTCAATATACCAAATGCAAGCGCAACTGCTCGTGGGTTAATTTCAAATACAACCCAGACAATTGGTGGAGATAAAACATTCGCCAACGATGTGGTGATGAATTCTAACACTGTATCAACATCTTCTACAACAGGAACTTTGACTGTAATAGGTGGTGTTGGTATTGGCGGTAGTTTATATGTATCATCAGCAACTGGAATTTCTGGAGTATTTATTAATAACGGAGTAGTAACAGCAAGTCTTTCTGGTACAGCAACAACAGCAAGAAATATAAATGTTGTTTTAGCTTCAACAAATGCAAGCCATCCATTATTATTCACTCCAACTTCTGGCACTGCTTCTGGTTTAGCAGTATCTTCAAACACAACTTTAGTTTACAATCCATCCACAGACATATTGAGTGTTTCTGGTATGGCTGTAACTTCCAGTACAGCATCAACTACAACTACAACTGGATCATTTATTGCTACAGGTGGAGTTGGAATTGGTCAGTCAGTAAGTGTTGGTGGAAGATTACAATTATTCAACGGTGCTAATTATTCTGCTTTTGTTTCTTCTGCTGCAGGAAATACAGTATATACATTACCAGCCACTTCACCAGCTACAGGATCATCAGTATTACAGTCAACTTCTGCAGGTATTTTAAGCTGGATACCTATGACAGCTGCTGGCAATACAACTCAAAATGTTGTCATAAATGCTGCTGGAAATGCAAATGTTTTCCACCCAATTTTATTCACACCATCTTCATTATCTGCTGGCTCTGCTGTTTCAAGTGATTCTACTATAACTTTCAATCCATCTACAGAAATATTGAATGTATCTGGTTTAGCAATTACTTCTGGCACTGCTTCAACAAATACCACAACTGGAGCATTAGTAGTAAGAGGTGGGCTTGGAGTTACTGGTCAATTATCATTTGCTCAAGCTTCATTTGGATTTACTGGAATTACTACAAATCCTACTATGTCATTTATTGGAGCAACAACATCATCTCCAATAACTCTTACTGTTCTAACTGACAATTCACTTAATTTTGAAGGTTCACAAGGATCAGTATTTTCCATTGATAGTAATTTGTCTTCTGGTGAAATATTCTCTGTAAGTGATATATCTGGTTTACCAATTATTAGTGCTTCTGCTGGTCAAACTGTAAATATAAATGAGTTTGGTGGTTTTACACAAATTGGAAATGGCACAATAAATTCATCGTCTACATCTACTGGCTCCCTTGTTATAGCTGGTGGATTAGGAATGACAGGCAATGCAAATATTGGCGGAACTGTAAGAATTACTAATACTACAGCTTCAACTACATCTTCTTCTGGCGCATTAGTCGTATCTGGTGGTGTTGGAATTGGATTATCTGCTTCAATCGGTGGAAGATTACAATTATTCAATGGAGCAAATTACACAGCTTTAGTTTCATCTGCTACAGGTAACACAGTATATACATTACCTGCAACATCTCCGGCAACAGGCACATCAGTTTTAGTTTCTACTTCTGCTGGTGTATGGAGTTGGGCTTCTCCATCTAGTGTAGGTAATTCTTCTGGTGGAACTACTGATGGAACTGTTCAATATAAATCTGGCAGTGGATTTGCTGGAACAAGTAGTTTCTTCTATGACACTGCACTTTATGCGTTGAGATTAAGTAATTTCCCAGGAGGAGAAACACCTTCATCAACTTCAGCTGCATTGAAAGTGGAACAAACTACAGGAAGTTTCAATGGTAGCTTGAACGGCACTATGATTGCTGTAAATGCTAATAGTGGATTCAATGGTGATTTGCTTAATTTACAAACAAATGCAAATACAAAATTTAGAGTTGATGCTAATGGCGCAATAGGAACTAGCTCTGATATTGTTTCACTTTCTACAGCAGCATCCACAAATACAACTTCTGGAGCTTTACAAGTCAGAGGTGGTGCTGGAATTGCTCAAACATTATTTGTTGGTGGAAATATATCAAGCACAAATTATCTTTATTCTGGTGGTAATAATTTTACTAAATCAGGCCAAGCTCAAGGCGATATTTTCCTTGACAATAATACAAATGACACACCTGGCTTGCTTTATTATTACAGAAACAATACTAACTTTGGAATAGATGTTTATGCAGTTGGTATTGGCGCTACAAGATTAAGAATTGTAAGAGACTTAAATGAATCAGCAGGTGCAGAAATTTGGAGTATTGATAGAACTGGTGTTGTTACTCGTTCTGCTTGGGATGTTGGAGAAGTAATCAACACAAGAGTTTATAATAACTCTGATCTTGGAATGAGTGCAACCACAACAATCAACAGCACAACATACACTAATGTGGCAGTGATTACTTATACTCCAAAGTCCTCTACTTCTCATTTGTGGATTGAATTTGATGCTAATTATGATTATAGTGGCGGAACAACTACTGATGACTTCTTCTCCAGAATTACAGTAGCAGGTTCAGTAATTTCTGAAAGAAATCAAATTATGGTAGGTCAAGTTGGTGGTGGTACAAGATCAGGAGTAATATTCCCAATCTCTGGAAGATATACAAATTCTTCAACTTCTGGAATTGCTATAACTGTTCAAGCAAGATGGGGAACTGCTGATGATGCTATTAGGGTTTATGGCTCATCCACTTCTGGTTATATGAGAATTCAGGAAATTGGCAGATAATGGGTACCAAATATAATCCAAGTTTGGTCAGAAATGGATTATTGATGTATGTAGATGCAGCTAATCCAAGAAGTTATCCTGGCACTGGCAACACTTGGTATGACTTGTCAGGTAACAATAATCATATGACTCTTGTTAATGGAGTTGGATTTAGTACAGCATTTGGTGGAGTACTTCAAACAGATGGGACTAATGACTATATTTCATTGTACCCTTTTAATCTTACAACAACAAACCATACAATAATGGGTGCTTCAAGATACTCTGGTGCAATTAGAGGAAGAATTTTTACTTCAAAAGGGGGAAACTGGTTGCTTGGACACTGGAATAATTATGTTCGTAATTATTATGCTAATGGCAATATTCGTTTGGCACCAGATTTTGGAGATCCTTCAGATGCTGGCAACACAAATTGGTATATATCGTCTGCAGTTGAAAATTACAGTTCTGATGTTTGGACATCCTATAGCAACGGAAGTCAAGTAATTACTAGTAGTAATGGTACGCAAGGGCCTGATGGATTGTCTTTTGGAGCTTGGCAAGATGGTGCTGCGGGAGAATTTTCAACAGCAGATATAAGTTTCTTTATGGTTTACAACAGATTGCTTTCAGTCCAAGAAATTAATCAAAATTATAATGCCTTGAAGAAGAGGTTTGGATTGTAATGGGCATAATAGCTGGGGCAAATATTAATGATAATGGCTTGATCTTTTCTTTAGATGCTGCCAATTTTAGATCATATTCTGGCTCTGGCTTAACTTCAAATCCTCTTGTTGGAGGTATTGGAGCAACCCTTGTAAATGGAACTGGTTTTAGTACTGAAAATGGAGGTTCATTCTTCTTTGACGGAACTAATGATTATATAGACACAAATCAATACCCAAGTACAATCAGTTTATCATCATCAGAATTTTCCGTTTGCTTATGGGTAAAAGTAGCAGATTACTCTTTGTGGAACTCTTTTATTTCTAGGACTACTTCAAATCTTCCAACTCCTTTAGATATCTATACAGTTATAAATGATGGAAAAATAAGAGTATTTCTTGGAAGTGTAAATGGTCAAAATTTTCTGTTGTCAAATACTCCAATCCCTCTTGCTTGGACATATGTTTCTTTTACTTTGGATTCTAATTTTGTAAGAATATATTTAAATGGAATTGAAGATAATTTTTCAAATACAATTGGAATTCCACAAAGAGTCGATTCATCAAGCTCAATATGGCTTGGAACCAGAGCGGACAATTTTACTCGTATGAAAGGGAATATTTCTCAAGTAAAGATCTATAACCGAGCCTTGACAGCTAAAGAAATAAAACAAAATTACAATGCTACAAAGAAGAGGTATGGATTGTAATGGGACTTGCACATTCTCCTTCTATTGTAATGGATGGTTCAGTTTTATCTTTTGATGGCGCTAATTCAAGAAGCTATGTTGGGTCTGGAATAACTATCAACGGACTTGTTAGTGGTATAGGATTTACATTAGTCAATGGTGTAGGTTTTGGTACTACAGGAACAAGATATTTTATTTTTGATGGAACTAATGACAATGTACCATTCAATATACCTAATGTTGGAAACACTGTATCAATTGAAATGTGGGCCAGAATAAATTCATTCAGTAATGGAATGCCTTTTGGTTTTGATCGGTATGATGTTTGGGCAAATAGTGGAAGAATAGGTTTCAACACTGCAGCTTCTGATATTTATGGATTAACTTCAACTCAAGTAACTAATCTTGGTCTTTTAAATCAATGGAAGCACTATATTTTTGAAATGCGAACTGATGTATCTTATTCAAATAATAAGATTTATATAAACGGACAAAATCAATCTTTATCTCAAGTTGCTGGAACAGAAAATGCAAGTCTTAGAAATTTCAATAGTGGAAATGGAAGAATAAGCTCTTGGCTTTTTAGTGATGTATTTTTTATTGCAATGGATTTAGCCCAATTTAGAACTTACAACAGAGCTTTGACCCCTCAAGAAGTATTACAAAATTTCAATGCTACAAAAAAGCGATATGGATTATAATGGCAATTTCATATAACACATCTATAGTATTGGATGGCCTTGTATTTGCTCTTGATCCTGCTAATTCAAGAAGCTATAGTGGTTCTGGCAATACAGTTTACAATGTTGCTTTATCAAGTGCAATAGGCGCTACAAAAACTGCTGGATTGACAAGTACTTCTTCATATCCTATAACATTTATTGCTCCCAGTGATGGAAATTATCTTCTTTCTGATTACACATTAGCAAGTGGTTCATCTTTCACTGTATGTATGTGGTTTAGAAGACAATCTTCATCATTTTGGTCAGCCTTGTTTGGTAATGAAGTATGGAATAGTGGAACAGGTTATGTAGCTATGTTGACTAATGCTACTTCTGTTACTTTTACTAGAGGCGGAGCTACAGAACTCAATTATTCAAATGCTGGATTTGCTTCAAGTAATTTCAATTTCTACGCTTTTGTCAAGAACCCGTCTGGAACAAATTCTATTATTTATATTAATGGAATAGGAGTAACAAGTGGTTCTATAAGTGATGTTTCAATTACAAAACCATTTCTTTTTAATAATAGGTGGCTTAACACTGGAACCGCTCCGTCTTCTGGAGATTCACGACAAAGTCAATTTTCAAATATAGCAGTATATAACAGAGCCTTAACAGCACAAGAAGTATTGCAAAATTATCACGCTACAAAGAAGAGGTATCTATAATGGGCCTCAAACATCATCCAAGAATAGTAACAAATGGAATGTTTCTTTATTATGATGCTGCAAATACAAGAAGTTATAGTGGTAGTGGTGTAACTATCAATAATTTATTTTCTGGTTTTGGATGTACTCTTGTTAATGGCCCAACATATTCATCAAGTAATGCTGGTTATTTTTCTTTTGATGGTACTAATGATTATGGACAATTAACTCTTCCAGCACTTACAAATTGGAGTTTTTCATTTTGGATTTATAATCATACAATACCGAGCTCTGAAAAACAATTATTGTCTACATCCGGTGATGTTGTTGGCTTAAGTATGCTAAGTAGCAAATATAATATATGGAATGGCTCTACAAATACCACTAGTGCTTCCGTAGCACAAAGCACTTGGTCTAATGTTGTTTTTATCAATGTAAGCGGTACAGCAAGCACTATTTATATAAATGGGGCTCTTGACACAAGATTTTCCACAAGTAACAGTATTAGTGCTGGTTCTGCTCAACTTTTAGCTATACTCTCAACTTTTAGAAACACACAAGCTCATTTGGGTAGTTTTTTGGGATACAACAGAGCATTGTCAGCTCAAGAAGTTTTACAAAATTATAATGCCACTAAAAAGAGGTATGTATAATGGGAGTTAAAGCTGGGCCGAGAATTGTCAAAGAAGGACTAGTGTTTGACACTGATGCTGCTGTTTCAAGAAGTTATTCTGGCACTGGTCTTACTGCTAATGGATTGATCAGTGGGATTGGTGCAACACTTGTAAATGGTGTTGGATTTGGCACCACTAATAATGGATATTTTATTTTTGATGGTTCTAATGATTATTTAAATGCTGGAAACGATACCAGTATTCAAGTTTCATCAGGAACAATTTCAGCTTGGACAAGATCATCTTCTCCTGGTGGTGGTTTTAGGGGAATTATTGCTAAACAATTTGCCTACGGTATATTTTATGTAGATGGTGTATTAGCTGCATATGATTGGCAAGCTCCGGCTACAAGGAGTTCAGGAATTAATATTGCTGATGGAGTTTGGAAAAATGTAGTGCTTACATTTTCAGGCGGTTCAGGCAACCTTTATTTGAATGGTTCTTCAGTTTCAAACTTTACTTATAATATAAGCAACAACTTAAATAATTTTTTTATTGGAGCAGAAGCAAATGCAAATCAATATGCTGCTTGCAATATTGCTCAATCTCTAGTTTACAACAGAGCATTAACAGCTTCAGAAATTCTTCAAAATTACAATGCTACAAAGAGGAGGTATGGTCTCTAATGGGCATTGATATTGGACCTATTGAAGTGGTAGATGGATTAGTATTTCATATAGATGCTGGAAATACAAGAAGCTATTCTGGTTCTGGTATTACTGTTAATGCTTTGGTAGGTATTGGAGCCACTTTAGTAAATGGAACAGGATTCAGTACTTCAAACTCTGGGTATTTTTCGCTTGATGGTACTAATGATTATATTAATGTACCAAGTGGATTTACTAATTATTTCAAAAGCAATGACTATTGGACTGTTGATTTGTGGGTCAAGCTTCTTTCGCAAACAGCAGGTGAGCCAGTGTTGGTTTCAGCAGGACCTTCAATAGGTTATTTTGATTTGTTTTTAGAAGTTGGAGATAATCAAATTTATTTTGCTGCAGGACGTGGTTCAAGTACTGGATATATTCAAAATCAAAATGTATCAAGTACTTTAGGATACAATTTGACTACTGGTTTTTTCAATATAGTATTTATAAAAAATGGCACTTCATCTGGTAGTGTTTATGTTAATTCAATAAATATTCCAATGTCAGTAAGCGGCTCTGGTCTTTCAAGTATGCCAAGTATCAATGAAGACTTAAGAATTGGAACATTTAAACAATCAGGTTTTGAATTGCATGGATTTATTCCTCAAGTTCAAATATATAACAAAGCTTTATCAGCCTCAGAAGTATTGCAAAATTATAATGCCACAAAAGGGAGATATAGATAATGGGTTTAGATCATTCTCCTATTATTGTCACTGATGGTTTATTAGTATATCTTGATGCTGGAAATAATAGAAGCTATTCTGGTTCTGGAATAACAATATACGATTTAAGCGGACTAGGTAGAACATCTGAATTAATCAATGGAGCATCTTATTCTTCAACAAATTTAGGCACATTTGTTTTTGATGGCACAAATGATTATATAAATATCAATTCTCTAGCAAATATTTTGCCAAAAACAGCCTACACCAAAATTGCATATTTTTATGTATCTGATTTCACTTATTCTAATAATATCATAAGTGGTGGATTTTCTGGGCAACATGCATTTTGGTTGCAAGCATCTAATAAATTATATGCTGGACATAATGGCGCTTGGTCCACTGTTTCTGGAAATACAACTCTTTCAACAAACACTTGGTATTTTGGTGCAGTTACGTATAGCAACACAACTGGCTGGAAACTTTATCTTAATGGAAGAGAAGATGGAACAAGTGCTAATACAACTACTTTTGTTGGAAATCAAGAAATAAATATAGCTTCTTATGGGGGCGGTAATAACTATATAGGAAGAATATCTAATGTTCAAATTTACAACAGAGCATTATCTGCTACAGAAATAGTACAAAATTACAATGCTACTAAAAAAAGGTATGGACTTTAATGGGCATTGATTATAATTCTATTATTACCACTGATGGATTGGTGGGATATTGGGACGCAGCAAATCCAAGAAGTTATTCGGGTTCTGGTAATACTTGGTATGACTTAACTCCTAATGGAAATAATTTAACCTTAACAAATTCTCCAACTTACAATTCTTCAGGCTATTTCTCAACAGGCAGCACAGGTTATTTTACTGGCTCTGGAACTTCTTCAATACCAAGCGGAAGCAATTCATATACTATGTCTTGTATTGCTCAGCTGCCGACTTGGGGATCCTATAGAGGAATTATGTCTATAGGAGGTTATGGCTCAGTTAATGGTAGTAATGCCATAAGAACTGGAGATTCTAATGATCTCGGATATTTTTATAATTATTGGTGGTACAACGACCTTTATGTAACCAACAATAACGGAAATACAGCAAGCAGCAGATGGTTTAACATTTCTGCAACTTATGACGGCTCAACAAGAAAAATATACGTAAATTCAATACTTGTTGGCTCTGATACTCCTACTGCTCCTAATGTTTCTTCAACAACAATTCAGTTAGCAAAAACCTGGAGTACAGAATATTTGAATGGATTAATAAGTTTAGCCAAAATTTACAACAGAGCCTTGACAGCCACAGAAATTCTTCAAAATTACAATGCAACAAAGCGAAGATATGGATTATAAGAAATATTTTATAACATTGATGCAGAATAAATAAATAGATCCCCTAATTTGAGATATTAATGGCACTTAATTTTCCTACATCCCCAACAACAAACCAAATTTTTTCTGACAATGGAAAAACTTGGAAATATGACGGCAATGCTTGGAGATCATTAAATGTTACTGGAATTGCTAGTGGTGGTACTGGACTTACTAATATCAATGCTAGTAATTCTTTCTTATCATCAAACTCTGCTGGTACCGCATTAACTTATAGAAATTTTCTTGCCGGTTCAGGTGTATCTTTCACAATAGATGCAAGTTCAGTTACATTTTCTTCAACAACTACAGGAACATTAATAGGTGTAGGTACTTCAGCATATGTTCCTCTTTGGACTTCTGGGGGAACAGCACTTACAAATTCATTGATGTACCAAAGCGGGACAGTTATAAATGTAGGTGGAAACTTAAAAGCACACACAAAAAGCTTCTTAATTCCACACCCATTAGATCCAGAAAATACATTACTAGAACACGGATCTTTGGAAGGCCCAGAACACGGAGCCTATTTAAGGGGAACAGCTTCAGGAAAAAAACAAGTTGAAATTTTATTTCCCGATTATTGGCAACCACTAATAGAAGATAATTACACAGTTCATATTACTTCTAAATGTAAATATCCTCTTTTTATACACTCGCAGTCATCTTCAGGTTTTGTTGTCAGAAGGTGTGGAGTAGATTTATTTAGTAATTCAATTATAGAGTTTGACTATTTAGTTATTGGTGAGAGAAGAGACACCAAAATTACACTAATCCAAAACAGGTAAATATAGGGAAAATCAATTATGGCATACCAAGATGATTTTAGAAGTAAGGTTTTAAATGCGCTTAAAGCTAAAAACCTCGCAGTAGATATATCACAAGAAGCGACACAACAGGCAATTGTAGAAGAAGTACAAAATGTAGCTAAATCTGAAGCACTTTCAATGTCTGCTGCAGAAATGAAACAAGTTCTTCAAGACGTATCCAGAGAACTTTCTGCAAATAAAAACCAATTTATCGCTCAAAATTATGACTTTACTGCGTTTGAGGGTGCATTAGAAGGACCATTATCAGGAGGAGAGGGTTCTTATTCTGGTGGTGGTATAGCTGTTTCAGTAGCTAATAAAGATATCATTATTATACCTGCTAATGGTGGACTTGGAGCTGCTGGATCTGCAACATCTGTTAACTCTATATCTCAAATTGATTTCAAGTATATAGCAAACCCTAATGCTTATGCCACTTTTGATCCAAGAGAAGTAAAAGCTTCATTATTTAACTGGGGTGAAAGAATTGTTGGAAACACATACGATACACCAGTATTAGGAATTGGTGGTGCTTGGAACGGAGTATCCTATGCGCCAACTCCTCAATGGGGTGTTGGTAACAGTTTTGGATCTGGTATTGGTGGAAGTATCAACCAAATATCAGGTTTTGGACAAATTATTTTCTTCAAACCCGCATCTTCTACAATTTATGCATCTTTATATAATGACGTTGCTATAAGTTCAGATTTTGCAGGAAAATATTTGACATTAATAGGTTACAACGCTGCTGTACCTGGAATTTTCCCTTCTGCTGGTTTTGCGGTTTCGTTTGGTGGAATTGGTGGATCAGGATCTCTTGCTATTTCTGGAGCAGCATCTGGTTCTCAATTAAATAGAATAAGATTTTTATCTCCTCTTACAATTTCAAACTCTACCGTAACAGATACATTGACTTTAGGTCTGTCGGCTGCAACTTCAACAGTTCAAAACTTTGTTGGTGGTGGTACTGCCCAATATACCCTTTCAACAACTACATCTTCATTTGCTCAAGGTGATCTATTCTACGCAAGTGGTACAGGACACGTCACACTTACAAGATTATCGATAGGTGGCAATAATACTTTCTTGACATCTAATGGTTCTGTACCATCTTGGACCAATACAATTTCTGCCAACACTGTTGCAGTAAATGCTGCTACTGGCAATACACTGCTTTTCCCATTATTGAATAACTTGGCAGGAGCTGGGTCAGCTGTATCTACAGATGCTCAATTTTATTTGAACCCTGCAGCAAATATACTTTATTTTGAGACAGGATCAATCTATGCTGGAACTGCAGTTTCTGCCCCATTGTATACTTTTTCAGGCGATGTTTCAATCAGACCAGGTGCAAACTCAACAACAGGTATTCAATTAGATAACTTGGCTGGTCAACCTGTATTGAATGTTGATACCACAAACAGTAGAGTAAGTATTGGTTCGAATGTTGCTGTTCCTAACTTTACCCTTGAAGTTGCAGGCGACACAAATATTACTACAGGTGTTTATAGAATTGGTAGCACATCAGTTCTTTCAAACAATACTCTTGGTACTGGTGTTGTCAACTCTTCGCTTACATCAGTTGGAACTATTGGTACAGGTACTTGGGCTGCTACTGCAATTACTGCACATTATGGTGGTACAGGTTTACAAACTCCATTTGCAATTGGTGACATCATATTTGCTAATACTACAACAACTTGGTCCAGATTAGCAGCAGTTGCCGTAGGATCAGTTCTTGCATCACAGGGTACAAACACTGCTCCTGCTTACTCTCCACTTTCTACTTTGACTGTTGGATTTGCTGGTACTGCATTCCAATTGAGAACAGCAGAAACAAATGTAGCTCCAACATTGTATCCGTTATTTGCTAATGCTACTACAGGTTCTATTGGTGCATCAATTGACACTGACATTGTTTACAATGCTGCTGCAAATATACTTACTGTCCCTAATGTATATGCTGGAACTGCTCTTTCTTCACCAGTTCACACTTCTTCAGGTGATGTTGAAGTTAGACCAGGTGCAAACTCAACAACAGGTGTTCAATTATCAAATTTAGCAGGGCAAGCCGTCCTTAATGTTGATACAAATAACAGCAGAGTAAGCATTGGCTCTAACGTAACAGGTGCTGCATACACCCTTGAAGTTTCAGGTGATACAAACATTACCACAGGTGTATATAGAATTGGTGGTACGTCAGTACTTTCAAACAATACTCTTGGCACTGGTGTCGTCAACTCTTCACTTACATCAGTTGGTACAATCGGCACAGGTGTATGGCAAGGTACTGCTGTTGGTACAACTTACGGTGGAACTGGATCAAATTTAGGTGGCAATACAGCTAATGCGTTCAAGATACCAGTTCTTGGATCATCTGCAAGTGGTTATGCTGCAACTTTGATTGACAATGCTACATCTGGAAACTTACTTGTATCAGGAGGTTCTGGAGCAGCACCAACATTTACTAATACTTCAAGTGCATCATTTACTTTTGGTGGATCAAGTACACTTACAATCAACAATGCTGTAATTACAACTGGTACAATTACAACACCACCTGTAGGTGGAAATGATATTGTAAATAAAACATATGCAGACTCAATTTCTGCTGGTTTAGACATCCATGATTCAGCTAGAATAACAACAGTTTCAGCAATTGGTGGAAGTTATAGACAAGCAGGTGTTGCTGGCACATTGTCAGGTTTTGGCGATTACATTATAGCAACAACTCCGGCTGCATTGATCGGTTCTGACGCTGGTTGGGACACTGTTGGTATTGCCCTTACTAACGGCCAAAGAGTTCTCGTAAAAGATGGTGTATTAGGTAATTATGCTTCTGGTTCTGGAGCATATGGCGCTTTCCCAACGACATACGGTGGATTTGCATCATCCTGGGTTGCAAACGGAATTTACGAAGTAGCATCATTTGGCGGTGCAGCAACATCAGGTTGGGTCCTTGTAAGAGCTACTGACTCTGATAATCAAAATGGTTTCCAAGAACTTACTGGTGGTACATTCTTATTTGTAGAAGAAGGAACAAACTTTGCTGATCACGCTTTTGTCTGTACCAACGATACTCAACTTAGGGGTTCTATTGGATTTGGATCTACTCAAATTGCTTGGTCATTGTTTGCTGGTGGAAACACTCTTATTGCTGGCCAAGGTTTAGTAGAATCTGGTAACAATTTAGCTTTATTAGTCAATCTTGTTCAAGCTGATGCTGTAAACTCTAATCTTTCAAGAGGATTTACTTTAGGTGGAACAAGGGCTGCTTCATTAGGATCAAGTACATATGCTACATTTACTGTAACTGGTCAAAATGCTGCTTTATCAACAAATACATATCAAGCAAATTCTGATGGATGGCAATTAGTTGGTGGTCAAACTCAAAGAACTCTTTCAGTAACTGGATCTAATATCACTCTTACTGGTGGTGGATTTACATTTACATTAGGTTCTAATAGTACAGCTAGTTTCAACGGTCAGACGCTTGCACTTACAGCAAGTATGGGTAACCTTACATTCAATGCTGGAAATACGACCCCAACTGCTAGTACACAAAATTTAGTACAAAGTGGTGCAAATCAATTTATCTTAAGCACAAGCAATTCAAGCTTTGCTTTGGGAGATCTTTATTACGGCGCTGGTTCTGCATATACAGCCATGACAAGATTGCCAGTAGGAACAGGAAACTCTGTTCTTGTTGTACTTGGCGGAGTGCCATCTTGGAGTTCAGTAACACTTTCAAGTGCGAATGCTGTAAACGGAATTCTTGCTATTACCAACGGTGGTACAAACTCTCAAGCTACTCCTACATCTGGTGCTGTTGCTTACGGTACTGGTACTGCATATGCATTTACATTAGCAGGTACTGGCGATTCTGTATTGATTTCAAATGCAACCATCCCAATTTGGTCTTCCATCAATTTGGCAAGCACTAATGCTGTAAGAGGTACTTTACCTGTAACAAATGGTGGCACTGGAGCTGCATCATTTACTTCTAATGGTATCTTGTATGGAAATGGTTCAAGTGCTTTACAAGTAACTGGAGCAGGTACAGGAAACTCTGTCTTGATAGCAGCAAGTGGTGGAGTACCAGTTTGGGGTGCTGTAGTCTTAAGTAGTTCATCAGCAGTAAATGGTTTACTTGGGTTAGCAAATGGTGGTACAGCTGCTAACTTGACTGCTGTCAATGGTGGAGCAGTTTATAGTACAGGTTCAGCTTTAGCAATCACTCCTGCAGGCACTGGTGGTTCTGTACTAATGTCTACTGGAGCAGGTGCTCCAGAATGGCGTCCAATTACACTTACTAATACCAACTCGGTAGCAGGTATCCTCCCAATTGCAAACGGTGGTTCAAATGCTTCATCATTTACTAATACAAATGGTGCAGTAATATTTGATGGAACAAGATTAGTAACTGCCACTGGTACTACAATCACAAGTGGTGTTGGTATATCAGTTGTTGGAACAATCAACTCATCTGGTGGATTCTTTGTTGGTGCAAATTCACTTGTAACTTCTGTAACTCCATCAGGTGGATCGGCAATTTATGGTGCAGTCACAATCGCTGTTGCAAATACAAACCCTGGAGCATTCTTATCAGTGTCTGGAAGTTCACAGACATTAACAATTACAGGTCCAGGAACTGGTATTACAGGTACTGGTGCTGCTACACAAGTTCCTTATTACAATGCTACTAGAGAACTTACTGGTGATGTTGGATTAGTTTATTCTAGAACAGCAGCCACCGGCATTGGTCTTTCATTGAATATCAATGCTACAAGTGGAACAATCTTGAGAGTTAATTCTGCTCAATCATTCACTTCAGGTGCATTACTTGATGTAGACAACAATGGAACTCAAGCATTTGAAATTGACTGGAAGGGTATGGGTACTCATGCAGCTGCTTCTGGCAATACTGCATTGATTATGACTGGTGGTAGAACTGTTCTTGCTCCTGCTACTTCAAGTTATGCTTCTATCGGATTCAACGCTACAGGTACTAACCCATCTTCTCCAAATATTGGTGATCTTTGGTTCAACGGTACAAACCTCTTCTTCAGAAGAGATGGATCTACAAACTTTGACTTACTTGTAGGTTCAGTATCTGGTTCTGGTACAGCAAATAGAATTGCAAAATGGAATACTTCAACAGCATTAACAGATTCAAATATATCTGATGCTGGAACTGGTATGACAATAACTTCTACCAGCTCAATTGCAACTGCTGGATCAGGTGCAACATCTCTCTTGACATTGCAAACATTATCTGGTGATAACTCACTTACAGACAGATATTTTGTACGTGGTGTAACCTCTGCTGGAGCTAGATTGTTCTCAATTGACACTGCAGGAAACTTGAGAGCAACAACCAAGAGCTTTGATATTCCTCACCCAACTAAAGAGGGTGTGAGACTTGTGTACGGTGTTCTTGAAGGACCTGAACATGGTGTATATCATAGAGGAACTGTTGAAGGAAAGGGTATTATCCAAGTAAATCTACCTGAATATTGGCACAAACTTGTTGGAGATCAATACACAATTCAATTAACTCCTTGGGGTAATTACAATGTGTCAATTGATTCAAAGACAGATAATTACTTTACAATACAATTGGTTGGTGATTTTATTTCCAGAAAATACAAGAACATCAAAGTAGACTATATTGTCCACGGTTCAAGACTGGATGCACCACTTGACACAGAACAATAATGCATAAATTCTCAATATTCAAAGAAAATAACCCTGGCGTAAGATGGATGATCATTGAGGAGGGCAACATAAATATCGAAACAGGCATTCGATTTATGTATGCTCTTCTTGATGAGGATGGAAATGTGCTAGAAAAAAAAGTTTTCATTATTAATGGAGATGATTTTAGTAATATTGGAATAAGTGGCAAAGATACTAGAATAGCAATAATTGAACTATTATTACAAACTTGTGGAGCTATATTAGTTCAAGAATAATTAAGAAAAATAAAAGATGCCAGCAGATGTTATAATTGACCCTACTAATGGTCAAATTTATTGGAATGATGGAGGTGGAACTCCACAATCAATTTCTATCAAAGGAGATGCTCAAAATGCCATCTCCTTTGTTGGATATAGTGGTTCTTATTCTCCAGGATCAACACCATCAGGAGCTTTAACTCTTGTATCAGTAAATGATAGTTCTGGCACTGCAGCTTTAGTTCCGGGCACAAATGCTTATGAATTAGGCAGTGCAACACTACGTTGGAAATTTTTTGCTACTACGGGTAATTTTTCTGATAATACAAACACCACTAGCTTAATCACAGGCGCAGTTTTAGTTAATGGTGGTATTGCTATTTCTGGTAATGCTTCTATTGGTCAGACTTTATTATTCTTTAATGGTGCAAACTATACTGGTTTCAGAAGTGCAGCAACTGGCAATACAGTTTATACTCTTCCGGCAACTTCACCAGCAACAGGATCATCAGTATTACAATCAACTGCTGCCGGTGTTTTGTCTTGGGTTCCTTTAGCTGCTTCATCTGGTGGAGTTGCTACTGGCGTTGCAAACAGAATGGCTTATTATGCCTCTGCTGGAAGTGCAATTACTGATACCTATGGATTTCAGTATGCAACATCAGGCACTGCACAAACAGTTTCTATTTTTGGTGGTGCTGCAATAGGCTCTACTATTTTTGTTGTTTCAGCGCCATCATCAACATCAGTTAGAGTTGGAATTGGTGTAAGTAATCCAGTTTTTGAACTTGAAGTAAATGGTGAAATTTCTGCAACAAATAAATCTTTCGTAATCAATCACCCAACAAAGCCGGGTATGAAACTTCGATATGGATCATTAGAAGGTCCTGAAAATGGAGTTTATGTAAGAGGTATTACAACATCAAATATCATTGAATTACCTGATTATTGGCTTGGGCTTGTTGATTACAACACAATAACTGTTCACCTTACACCAATTGGTAAAAACAATTCTCATTATTTCTCAAAATGTGAAGATAACAAAGTATACATAGGAACATCTTTATTTAAAAAAATAAATTGTTTTTATTCTATTTGGGCTGAAAGAAAAGATGTACCTAAACTAACTGTGGAGTATTAGTATGGGACACTATCACAATCCACAGATACCTACTAGAAATTTACATTTTTTGGTTGATGCTTGCAATGTTAGCTCATATCCAGGTTCAGGTTCTTTATGGAATGATTTGATAGAATCGAACCATTTAACTTTAACAAATAGTCCAACTTTTTCTAGCGCTGGTGCAAGTTCAAATTTTACATTTAATGGTACGAATCAGTATGCATCAAAATCATCTGTTAGTAATGGTGCATTGATACAAGGGCCAATTACTATTAATGTTTTTTTTAGTCCAAACTCTACGGGTACTCAAAATGTTTTTGCAATTACAAGTGGAGGTACTTCAGCTTTACAAATAGGAGTTGCGTCTAATAATGGAACAATTTGGAAATTTGGTGGAACTACTTTATTAAATTATCAATACGCTGGAGTTGGCACCGTTTGGCATTTAACTTATACGTGTGATGGGTCAAATAATTCAAAAGTTTATATCAATGGAGTTTTACAAGCTTCTGGCACGGTAGCAACACAAACAGGAACAGCAGACAATTACAGTGTTGGAACATACAATAGTTCTGGATTACAATTGTTTGGCGGAAAAGTATATTATGCATCAATACATAAAACTGTTTTTACTGACATTGAAGTACATAAAACATGGGCTGCTTTAAAGAAAAGATGGGGATTTGGTGCTATAGGTGGAACTACTGCTGGCGATGCAACTCAAGGTGGTTTACAAGGTGGACAATAATGAATAAAAAAATTATTGAAAAAAACCATAAGGGCCAAACATAATGGGAACAAAAGTTGGCCTTCAAAAACCAGTAGAAAGTAGAGGATTAGATTTTTCCAGCGCTTTAGTCTATGAATTTGATGGTAGTAATCAACGTACATTTGATCATAGAAGTTTTGGCCCAGGATATGGAACCACTACGTCTGCATCTTATTCTACTATCAATCCAGTTGAACAGTATGTTTTCAAAATTTTATCCAATGGAACCAATTCTCAAAACCCATCATGGATAAATATTCCTGGAAAGGGTTATGTTATTAATGAATGGACTACAAATGTTGTAGAACGATCTGTTGCTGATACAAAATTTCAATTAAACCACAGTAAGCCATTTACCTTGATATGTGTTCTTCAATATTATGATAATTCAGCTTGGACCAATAAGCATGGATTTTTAGCGCATTCAACTTTTATTAATCCATATCAAGGTTGGGCACTATATCCAGGTTCTGCATTAACAATTGATTTTGGTCTTGCTAATGATTTTTTCTTTGGAGGGCGAAGAGTTTTTGCAGGTGCAGCTATTTCTTGGGGTGACTATGGAAAACAATATTTCAGTCAAAATTTTGCTGGACCTTCAGGAAATACTGCAACTTCTAGCTTTGGCAAAACATATGTGACGGGATTCAATGGTACTTTTGACTTTACATCACCAGCAACATTCTTTCCTTTGCAAACATCTACAGCCTATAAATTAAAAGTTTATTTGTCTGAATCAAAAGCAGAATTACAAACAGGTGCAGGCACTACAATTTTATCTGGTGCATTTTATACCGGCTCAAATGGATGGCAAGGGAATCAACTTACAGTGGCTGGTGCTTGGATTCCATCAACAGGAAGCAGCATTAGTCATTGGAATGCTGGAAAAGGTAATTTATCGGATAATCTTGATTTTTTTTGGACTTTTGGAACAAATGCAGGTGGAGGTCCTTCCTGGTCACTTTATCACAAAAGATGGCTTCACTATGCTATAACTTATAATGGATCTTCACCAACAAGCATATCAGCTGTTGAAAGTGCGTTTAAAATATACTTAAATGGAGCTGCAACTGGAACTTCTGCTACTGGAAGTGCTAATTTAACTTCACCAACAGACATATCATATGATGCAAGTGTAAGATTTAGATTTTTTATGGACACCAAAACTGACGGGTTCAATTCTGGTGTACCTGCAAATATTGGGTTTGTTCAGTTGTACAATCGTGTTCTTACTGCAACAGAAATAACCAATCAATATAATTCTATCAAATTAAGGTTTGGATTACCATAATGGGAGTAAAAGGCGGACCAGATCCAGATGACCTTTTTCATCCGAATGCAAAATTTTTATTTGATGCTTCTAATCAAATGGGTTTTGTTTCGACAACTAGTTTTATTAATTTCCTAAAGTCAGGTTCATATACTGACTGGACTATAGATGGAGTTAATACAAGTTTTGCAGGTACAGGCGCTTCAAGATATTTACTTACTGCCAATCTTGAACAATTTAGGAATTCACTTCGAGCTACTGGTACTTTTGATCAAAGATCCTCTTTTTCTTGGTCGATGGTAGTGGCTGGTGGGACAACTGTTCAAGATAATAAAATGTTAAGAGTAAATGATAACTGTCAGTTCTTGATCAATGCAAACGGTACTTTTACCTATAGTGATGCTGGCGAAGACAATACTTCTTCTGCTTTAGGTCTAACTTCAAGAGATTGGAAACATTTATTATTTACAAGAAATGGTACTTCATGTAACCTATACGTCAATAATACTTCTTCATTTTCTTTTACCCGGACTAATAATAACACTCCTACAGATAGTGATTTTAGATTCAATTCTTTTCCAGGAGGCACAGTCACAGTAGCTTATCTTATCTATTGGCATGGATATACTTTGTCTGCTTCTGAAATACAAAGAGAATATGACAAAGTAAAACGCAGATTTTCTTTACCATAAAAGATTAAGGTTCATTTTTTTATAATAATATATAGATACTCCTATGGCAAACTCCGATAAAAATATAAGAATTACAACCAGCAAAAATAAGACAACTTATCCTAATATTGTCTTTACTGGTTCTGCTGCTGGCTCATCTGTTATAACTCTTGAAGTTTTAGATGATAATACACTTTCTTTCACCAGTAATGAGGGTCAAGTTTTTTCTATTGACTCTAACTTATCATCAGGGACAATTTGGGCTGTTTCAGATATTTCGGGTGTGCCAATGCTTTCATCAAGTGCTGGTGGAACTGTTGGTCTTGCAACTTATGGTGGTATTGTAGGCATTGGACAGACTAACCCAACTTATAAATTAGACTTAAAAGGAAGTTTTGGATTAGCATCTTCGAATGATGGTTTATATAATTTTATTTTTAGTAATTCTGCTGCTTCAGGTAGTAACAGTTTACAAATAAGATCAGCAAATTCTATATTTTTATATAATTCAGGAAACTCATTTTACACTGGAATAAAGTCAAACGCTGCTGCAAATGTAACCTATACTCTGCCTACAAATGATGGTTCAGCAGATCAATTCCTTAAGACCAATGGTTCTGGAATTTTATCTTGGGGTACACCTGCTGGAGGATCTGGTGGTGGAAGTACAGGTGTAGGTCAAGGAGGGCAATATGAAGTTGCATACTACCCTGGTACTGGTTCATCTGTTATTGGTAATACTAATCTTAAAAATAATACTGCTACGTCAGTTGTTAGCGTTTCTTATTCAACTGCATCTTTAGATTTTAGCACAGGAGCTTTTACTGTTTCTGGCGGTGTTGGTATAGGTGGATCTTTATTTGTAGGTGGTATTGGTGCAAGTATTTCAGGTATCACGTTCAGCAATTCTTTGATTACTAGAGGAACTTGGAATGCAACTGTAATTTCACCACAGTATGGTGGAACTGGTCAAAACTTTTCCTCTTCAACAGGCTTATTAAGATACAGTTCTGGAACAGCATCCGTCATAACTACGTCAAGTGATTTGGCAAATGTTATTTCAGATGAAACAGGATCTGGCGCATTAGTATTTGCAACAGGACCTGTTTTAGTTACTCCAAACATTGGCGCTGCAACAGGCACATCTTTATATCTTTCTGCAACATCTCCATCAAATTCAATTACGACTGGTGCAATTATTGTCCCTGGTGGAGTTGGAGTGGGATTGTCAATTTCTGTTGGCGGAAGATTGCAATTGTTTAATGGGGCAAATTATACTGCATTTGTTTCTTCAGCATCAGCATCTGGGAATACAGTATATACTTTACCCGCTACAAGTCCAGCAACAGGGTCTTCAGTGTTGCAATCAACTTCTGCAGGTATTTTAAGTTGGGTTCCTATGATCGCAGGATCTACAGGAGCTGGATCAGGAACAGTAGCAATTCCAGATGCTCAATTTAGATTAGCATTTTATGCTGGAACGGGAGCATCAGTTAGTTCTACAAATTTAATAACCGCTGTAGGTACAGGTGTAACAATTTTAGGTACCACAAATGCATCTTCTACGACTGTTGCTGCTTTATCAATTATTGGTGGTCTTGGTGTCACTGGAAATGCTTTTATTGGTGGAACTACAAGTGTAACAAGTACACAAACTTCTATTTCCACTAATTCAGGTGCATTAGTTGTTACAGGTGGAGTGGGTATAGGAGGAAGCTTGTATACTGGCACATCAGTAGCTTCCTCGATTTCAGGTGTAGTTTTAAGTAATGGTTTAGTAACCTCTGGTACTTGGTCTGGAACAGTTGTTACCGCTTTATATGGCGGTACAGGATTTAATAGTTATGCAGTTGGTGATTTGTTAGTCGCATCAACTGGTACATCTTTAGCTAAATTAGCTGCAAGTTCTAATACAGGATATGTCCTAACTTCTACAGGAGCCAATTCTGTCCCAACATGGCAAGCTGTGCCTCCTGCAGCTGCAACTTCCGTTGCAGTTGCACCTACAACGGTTAATGGGCAGTTTTCAATTACAACTGTTAACTCAGCATCTGGTACTGGATTAGGCTTATCCACTATTTCAACTTTTGTGGTTAATCCATCATCTGGTTTGGTTACAATATCAGGACTAGCTGTTACAAGTGGAACAAATTCTTCAAGTACAACTACTGGAACACTTACAGTTTATGGTGGTATTGGAATAACTGGAAATGCCTTTATAGGCGGAACTACAAATGTAACAAGTAATCAAACTTCAATCTCTACTAATTCAGGTGCTCTAGTAGTATCCGGTGGAGTAGGTGTTGGAGGAAGTTTGTATACTGGTACATCAGTAGCTTCTTCGATTTCAGGTGTAGTTTTAAGTAATGGTTTAGTAACCTCTGGAACTTGGTCAGGCACTGTAATTACTGCATTATATGGCGGTACTGGATTTAACAGCTATGCAGTTGGAGATTTACTAGTCGCTTCAACTGGTACATCTTTAGCTAAATTAGCAGCAAGTTCAAACACAGGATTTGTTCTAACTTCCACTGGAGCTAACTCTGTACCAACTTGGCAAGCAGTGCCACCGGCAGCTGCTACATCTGTTGCTGTTGCACCTACAACGGTTAATGGACAATTCTCATTAACAGCTGTAAATTCAGCGTCTGGTACTGGTTTAGGATTATCCACTATCTCAACTCTTGTAATTAATCCATCATCAGGATTGATGACATTATCAGGTTTAGCAGTAACTAATGGAACTAATTCCTCAAGCACAACCACAGGAACACTTACAGTTTATGGTGGCATTGGAATCACTGGCAATGCTTTTATTGGTGGAACAACAAATATCACAAACACTAATGCGAGTACCAGCACTAATTCAGGTGCATTAGTAGTTACAGGTGGAGTTGGTATAGGTGGAAGTTTATTTACACCAACAGGTAATGCATCTTCTATATCTGGTGTCATATTATCAAATAATGCAATAACGGCATCAACCTTGAATAGAGTCACTGTAACTGCTCCAGCTACATCAGCTACATTGACTTTAGCAAATACATCATCTCTTATCACATCTGGTGCTTTTAATCTTACCCTAATTACTACTGCTACAACAGATGTAACTTTTCCGTCTGGAACAAAAACTTTAGTAGCAACTGATGTAGCAACTTTAGGTTCATTAACTTCAGCATCTAGTTTAAATACAATTGGAACAATAACATCAGGCACTTGGGCCGGAACAGTTATCACTTCTTTATATGGAGGAACTGGATTTAATAGCTATGCAGTTGGAGATTTGTTAGTAGCTTCAACTGGTACATCTTTAGCTAGATTAGCTGCAAGTTCTAACACAGGATTTGTTTTAACTTCCACAGGTGCTAACTCTGTTCCAACTTGGCAAGCAGTACCTCCAGCAGCTGCAACTTCCGTTGCAGTAATTCCAACAACAGTTAATGGACAATTCTCATTAACAGCTGTAAATTCAGCGTCTGGAACTGGCTTGGGATTATCCACTATTTCAACTTTGGTAATTAATCCATCATCAGGATTGATGACATTATCAGGTTTAGCAGTTACAAATGGAATTAATTCTTCAAGTACTACAACAGGAACACTTACTGTTTACGGTGGACTTGGCATAACTGGTAATGCATTTATTGGTGGTACTACAAGTGTAACAAGTACTGTCACAAGTATAGGACCTAATTCAGGAGCATTAGTTGTTACTGGTGGTGTAGGCATTGGAGGTTCATTATATACTGGGACATCGGTAGCTTCATCAATTTCTGGTGTCATACACAACAATGGTGCTGTTACTGGAAGTTCATATAACAGAGTTACAATAACAGCTCCAGCTACAAGTGCAACTTTGACTTTATCAAATGGCTCTTCCTTAATCACTTCTGGTGGGCACAGTTTAACATTTACAACTTCAAATACAACAAATGTAACTGTACCTACTACAGGTACTTTAGCAACTACATCTAACAAATTATCTGATTTTGCTGCCACTACTTCATCAGAACTTCTTAACACAATTACTGGTGAAACAGGATCTGGGGCTCTTGTTTTTGCAACATCACCAGATTTTACAACAAGCGTTACAACTGGAAGCGCAACTTTTAGTGTTTTCAATACTACTGCTACAAATATAAGTGCGTTTGGAGCTGCTACAACATTATCAATTGGTGCAAACTCTGGCAAAGCAACATTCAATTCAGCTGACAATTCTACAAGCACTACCACAGGAGCAATTGTAGCAACTGGTGGAGCAGCTGTTGGGCAATCATTATCAATTGGTGGGAGATTACAAATCTTCAATTCCACAAACTACAGTGCGTTTAGATACACTGGAATAGCAAATACAACTTATACATTGCCACCAAACAGTCCTCAAGCCTCTGTTGGAACATCTGTTTTAGCATCAACAATTGATGGCACAATGTCATGGGTTGGTTTACCAGTTGCTAGTGGAAGTGGAAGCCCTGGTGGCTCAAATTTACAAGTTCAATACAATAACAATGGTACTTTTGCCGGTGCCACTGGTATGACTTGGGCTGAAAGTAATAATTTACTTACTATACAAGCAACCAGTACTCTTTCATCTTCTGGCACACAAGCTGCATTACGAATTGCTAACAATAACACAACTGACCCAAGCAACAATATACGTTGGTCTCCAGCTTTGGAGATGATTGGACGTTCTGGAGTTTCTCCAGGTTTTGGTACCACCTACAATAATAGATTTGCTACTGAAGTTGTACCATTAGGTCCAAATGACTCAAGGGCTTACTTAAGGACTAAATATTCATATGACTTAATTACAGGCTCTCCATCATTTAATAATGATTTGTTCAGAATTCACTCTACATTAGGTGTAGGATTTGGTGCTTCAAACTCGACAGGTAACGCTATTTCTTATTTCAGGGTTAGTACAACTCAATCTGGAGAAGTATCATACATTCTTCCACCAGGTTTACCTTCGACTGGTACATCTGTTTTACAGTCTGATACTTCTGGTACATTAACTTGGGTGGGAATGGCTGCTGGAGGTACAGGCTCTGGCACAGTAAACTCTGGTACAGGTGGTAGTTTTGCAGTTTATGGCGCAACTGGTACAGCAGTCATAGGCACAAATTTAGTAACATTTGCAGGATCTGGAGTCACAATTGGCGGTACTACAAATGCCTCATCTACAACAGTTGCAGCATTAGTAGTTCAAGGTGGACTTGGTGTTACTGGTAATGCATTTATCGGCGGTACTACTACTATAACCAATACGACTGAATCTACATCTATCAATTCAGGTGCTTTAACAGTTGCTGGTGGTGCTGGTATCGCAAAAAGTTTGTTTGTAGGAACAACATTAGCAGTTGGTAGTGCTCCTGGTTATAATATTCCAAACAATTTAGCATCATTTGTCTCTAATGTAAACAGTTATAATCAACTTGTAATTCAAAATAGATCAAGTGGAGTGTCTGCATCATCGAATTTAGTTGTAAATAACGACCAAAGTACAGATGCTATATTCTATGGCGAACTTGGAATGAACTCAAGTAACTTTAGTGGAACTGGAGCATTGGGTGCACCAAATGCAGTATATGTGGCTTCTACTAGTGCTCCTTTGGTTCTAGGAACTACTACACAACATCCGATTAGATTTGCTGTCAATGGAAGCGCAACTGATATGCTCTACATTGATGGTGCTGGTCTTGCAATTTCTTGTTTTGCAAATTTTGGATTAAGAAGTGCTTCAGACTTAAGATTTTGGAATACAGGTAACACACAATACGCTGGCATTCAAGGTGGAAATACTAGTAACTCATATATTCTTACTATGCCTACAGCTCAAGTTGGCGCTGGTTCATCAGTTATAGTAACAGGGTCAGATGGTAACCAATTTTTTGCGGCTCCTGGTTCTGGAATAGCGTTTTCCTCTGCAGTTGGTAATACCCCAATTATTAGAACAAAAAGGGCTGTTACTATGCAATTCTGTGCTGGATACACACCAACTGCAGCTGGACCAGATATTGTAGTCTTAAAAGTACCAGAATCACCCACAGACGGTTTAACTGATGTAACTTTTAGATTAAGAGAAATTGATATTAGAGTTGAAACACCATCTGCTGGACAATCAAGAATTATGCTTGAAAAATATTCAGGTACAACCGCATTTACATATTCTGCAACGGGAACTTCTATGATTGCAGGATTTGGAATTACATTAACTGGTGCAGGAACACATTTTACAAGCACTAATACTTTTGCTTCAGGTTCTTTAGTAACGTCCAATGATAAATTAAGATTAAACTGGACTTTACTAAACGCCACTCACGCTAACTTTAGCATTCAAGTGACAATGGAAGAAGTTTAATTCTTTTATAAAAATAATTATGAAAAGTTGTGTAGTTAGACGACGTTTTTGGGCAACAGAAGCTAATAATGCCACCCTTACAGTTGAAACAGAACCAAATTTTGGAACTCCCAAAGCTGCAATTATGATGTTAGTTGAGACTAATGCTTCAACAGACGCTTTTGCTACTTTAGGACAATACAATTGTGGAATAGCTTTTGTTGGTCCAAGAGGCGATGGAACAACTCAAATATTTGTAAGATCAGCGTCTTGCACAATGGCTGATAATGTTGGAACCTCCGCCAATGCAAGAAGACATGCTAATACTGAACTTATATTCAATAATGATACAAGAGGTACCACATTTTATCGTATTACTGGAGCTGGATTTACTACTGATAAAATGACGGTTACTTTTGCTTCAGCAACTCCACAAACAAATGGACACTTGGAAGCAATTTGTACTTTTTTTACGGGAGATGATTTAACTGTTGGAATTGGAACTCACGGCGTAAGTGGTTCTTTGAATACAGCTAACTCTTTCACAGGTTTTAATTTCCAGCCAGATGCTATTTTTGTAGCTACCTCAACTGTACAGTTCAATACTGCTGTAAGTGATGACGCTAGATTGAGTTGGGGAGCAGCCACTAGACTTCCATTCAAACAATATTCTTCCGCATTTCATTCCGAACATGCACAAGGCACTATGCTCCAAAGAGCTTGGTCTAGTAATAACAGAGTTGTATATTATTCAACAAACGGTACAAACGATGTAAGGTGGTCATTTAATAGTATCGATGCTACTGGATTTACTATACTTAATGATCCATCTACAACTGCTGGTACAACCAATATTATAAATTTTTTAGCTCTCAAGTCAAATCCTCTTGATTATGCGTTAGTTGATTTATCTACAGCAACAGCTACAGGAGACCAATTTACTGGGTTAGGAATAAGTGGATTTATTCCAAAAACATTAATTGGTGGCTTGACTAATGTAACTGCATACAATACTGCTCAAACTACAACTCCAGGCGCAGACAATTTGTCAATGTTTGCTGGAAACCGAGGAAACAATTCATTATTTTACACTGGCACAGGTACAATAACATCTTCAACAGCGAATGCAACTGTCACGGGAACTGGAACTTCATTTTTTCAATTAGCTCCAGGAGATATTGTAAGAAATATCAGCGGGGATACAGTTGGAACAATTTCATCTGTAACGAGCAACACTTCCTTGACGCTGACAGAAAATGCATCTTTGACATTATCTGGAGAACCTTATTCATTTTCAAATCCAGGCCAATATTGTATTTCGTACGGAGCAGAAGATGACCAGGGAACTAGCAACTGTTTTTCAAGAATTTCAACAGATTTAGTTGTGAGTGTTAATGGAGTAACTCCTTCGGTAATACTTCAAGCTGCAGCAAGCAACTATGATTCAAGGCCCGGGTATAATTTAAATTTCGAAGTATCCAATGCAAGTGCTAGATTAGGATGGATGATGGCAATAAAAGATTTTGATGCAAACAGGCGCAGAGGAATTGTTAATTAAATGATTGTATCTGCAGTTCAATTAAATCTTAAGCATTGTTTTTCTAAAAAACAATTCCAAGATTATATTGAAAAACAAGTATTTCATAATTTACTTGTTATGCCAGATATTATTTGCTTTCCTGAAAACATCAATTATTGCTTATTGTTTGCTAAAAAAGAAACTTTATCTCTTTCTATAAAATCATCTTTTGAAAATTTATTTGATAAATTTATTTCAAAATTAGATCTATCTTTCATTTTCAGATTTCTTAATATCAAGAACCAAGAAAATATTATTCTTAATGTTATGAGTAATTTAGCTCAAAAATACAATGTTCATATCATCACTGGCACTTATTATGAAAAAAGATATGATGGCATTTATAACAGTCTAGCGATCATAGATAATAAGGGTGAAATTTTAGGAACAGCTTCAAAGAAAGATCTTGTTGGATTTGAAAAAGCCTTAAAATTACAAACACAACACGATCCAGTGGTTATTGAAACAAGACTTGGTGAAATTGGTCTTTGTGTTTGTTATGATTTAGATAATTCTTATTATATAAGTAAGTTTAAAAAAGAAGGAGCAAACATATTGTTCGCCCCTTCAAATGGATTCCGCCCTTTTCCTGGATATCCTTTTGACTCTAAAAAAGAAACTCCACAAATTCAAAGAGCAATAGAAAATGGTTTCAGTATAGTAAGACCTTATTGCTGTGGTTGGATGTTTCCATTATATTTCCAAGGTCATACACAAATTGTAGATGCTTTAGGAAATGTTGTTGCAAAATCCCTTACCAGAAATAAAACTGAAATTATAACAGCTGAATTAGTAAGGTAATCTGACTACACCACCAAGCAAACCAAGAGATGAGATGCTTCTTTGTTTCATATAAACACCTTGCCCATCTCTATCAACAACATCTCTCAAACCAGAAGATGTATTACCTTCAACAGTTTTGAAATCACTATTAGAAGTTACATCTACAACAATTCCAGTGTGTGCAATTCTTCCTTTAGCAGCGAAGAAATAAAATACAATATCGCCTTCTTGAATTCTAGCTCTTCCTAATTCAAGATCAGCTCTTTTGATAAACCAACTTTTTCTCTTACCAAAATTAGAAAATACTACTGTGCTACCTGTTCTTGGCATTTCATTTGGGATTGTAAGCGCCAATGAATGAGCAGCTTTGATTAATCTCAAAACAACAAAAGCCATACACCAAGGATTTCCAGGACCAAGACCAACAGCAGAAAGATAACGATTTACAAATGTTCCTGAATTAGCGCCATCTTCTCTTACACTCAACACTTCTTTAGCACAAGCATCAACAGCAGCTTTCTTACTGATTGGGCCTGGTGTTTTTACTGTAAGACTTGAAAAATCATTAAACTTGTCAGTTGATAATAACTTCCAAAAAAATTGTTTTACTTGATTCATTTTGTTTTATTCTCCTCAAAATTAAAATCTTTCATTTCATCTTTCATATCTTTATTAGGAGTTGTTTCTTTGATAACAAAACCTGGAATCTTATCTAGAAATTTCATAAGATCCAAACATTCTTTTCCAGATGTGCCTTTGGGTTCTACTACTACTTTGCCATTCTTATCTATTTGAATGTTCAATTCCACTTCTTTTGCCATTAGATTAACTTTCTTGCAACTATTTCCATTTCAGAAATAGTTCGTTTCAAGAAATCCTCATCATTTATATTTACTTTGATTTTGAAACCATTTTTAACAAGTGCTTTTTCAATCGCCACTTTCACATATGCTTGGATGATTCTTTGGTCCATATGCATTTTTTTATCATATTCAGATAATATAAAAGAATATTTTTGATCAGCCTCATTCCAGAAAAATCCAATGTCGTTAGAAGCACCAGTGAATTTATTGACCTGATCTCTTGGAATAATTACGTGGGCAACTTCTTTTCTTTCATCGCCCCTATATCCTTTTAAGCTTTTAGGTTCATTCAAAACATCAGGGGAAAAACCAAGAAGACCTAAAGCTTCCAATAAGGTATCTTTATCAACAATTTTACATTCGATTTTCTTATATGCAGACATTACAATTCTTCTTCTAAATCTTCTTCAGCAAGGTTATGAGTAATCCATTCAACAGCATCCATCAAAGCATTTCTCAATCTAATAATCCCAGCCATTGAAATACCTTGACCTCCACTAATATCTGTAGAAAGGTCATAGCCTTCAAGAATGACATCTGTAGAGTCGTGTAATTTGATGATTCTCTCTAAAAATTCTTCTGGATCCATAGAAAGAATAATTTTTCTATTTTCTTCAAATTGTTTTTGAAGTTCCAGCATCTGTTCTTCGTCTAAATTGTTCAGGTCCATAAGTGAATTGTACAAGTTAACTGGAATAAGGAAATTATTATGAGAAATGTTATTACTGTATTGGGATTGTTCTTTTTGACTACATCTTCGTTTGCATATCAAGAAGAAAAGAAGAAAGAGCCTGTCTACACTGTCATAAGCACTAAATATGTTTTGACATCTACAATTATTGATGATTTTTTCAGAGCTGCAAAAATCACAACATACTCATATAACAAAGAGGAAATAAATAAGGTTAAGATTCCAAAGTTTCAAATTTGGGAGAAGAATTTTGATGACACCAAATTTTTGTTAGAAAAATTCTTAAGCGTTCAATTTGAGACAGATGAAAAGAAATCTTATTATATGGTGAAGAAGAAGTGAAAAAGTTTTTTACATTACTTTCAATATTATTAATCTGTTCTTGTTCCTTTGCGCAATCAAATATAACGATGGAGTTAAAAGATGCGCCAGTAAGAACAAGCCTTGAAATGATTTTTAAACAAGCTGGAATAAAAAGTTATGTCATAGAAAATAGTGTCTATGGTGTAATCTCTATGAATCTATCAGAACAACCTTTTGAAAATGCGTTAAAGCTTGTTATGAGAGCAAATACAATTCCACTCACATATACTAAAGAAAATGATGTTTATATTGTTAAAGCAAGAGTATTTACAGAATATAAACAACCAGCGCCAGAAATCACAGTAGAACAACCAAGAGGAATTATGTTTGAAAAGATTTATCTCAATCACATAGATCCATTTGATTTACAAGCAGTATTGGGTAATATATTATTTATTAATCAATTTAGTAGATATACAGGTGGAATGAATGGAATGGGCACAGGTGGTTTTGGTGGGGCTGGCGGTTTTGGGAACGGCGCTATGGGAGGCAATGGAGGCTTTGGATTGGGCGCTGGTAATGGAATGGGCGGAGGAGCAATGGGAGGCTTTGGCGGTATGATGGGAAGTCAAGGCGGATTTGGTGGTAATGGTGGATTTGGTGGAGGGAGAAATTTTTAATGTCTCATTTTTACAGGCAGAGAAGCTACAGTTATAATGAAACCGATGAGATGATGACAGAAATCAAAAAAGAGATGTCAAATTTTCTCACAAAAGAAGAAGCTGAAATAATTTTGAACAGAAGATCAGCTATGGTAGATCCTCCTCCTTATCGTATGAATGAAGAGATTCAAGTTTTACATAAGGAAATAGATGACTTGAGAAGAGAAATATATTTCTTGAGAACACATCTCAATAAAATTCAACATAAGTTTGACATTGACGAACCAACACTATAATGGCAAAACATATTGTATTTCAACCCCTAGATCTTGATAATGATGATTCAGTCAAGGATACAGTGCTTTGGGGCGCATCCTTCCAAGTTCATCCAGATATAGAGCCAACAATTCCACAAGAAATGTTGGCTCTTGTCAATAATAAAAGCTCGATCGCATATCCTTTAGCATATTGGGAAAGTGAATTTTCTAAATTAGGCTTTGAACTTGACATAGATTTCCCTTATTGCAAAGAATTTGTCTGGGATTATGTAATGCCTGATGCTGTTAGAATCACTATCAAAGCAAAAGATCTCAATACCAATTATAATCAGATAATTATTCCTAAACCATTAGCTAAAAAATTATTAGATGAGATGAATCTTCCATTATTTGGCAAGATGCATCCAGAAAAATTTCATAAAAAATTGATTTCTTACATAGATATATCATCAAAGTCTTATGATATGGAAGATAAAGTGTTTGAAATACTTACAGAACTAGAAGATCTTTGTGCTGAATGTGTATCTTATGAAAGTTTTGTAGAATGGAAGGTTTCTTGACCAGTCTTTTATAAAATTAAAGTATGTGGTACAGAATTTCTCAACAACAACCTTTTGATAATTTAGCTGCGTCTTCTTCTCCTTCTATGGTTTATCAAGGAGCTTCACAGGGTATCAAAACTGATGCTGCTGGTAAAGCTGCTGTTCAAAAATTTATGAACGATGGTATTCCGACAGCAATTAAAGACGTTCAGAATAATAAGATGATCACTCTTGCTCACGGAAACCTTACTAATGGGCAGTTCCAAATTGTTGATCAAAATGGAACAGGTATTGATCAAAATCAATATGTTCAATGGGCTAATCAAAACGGTCTTAATCCAAACAATCTTCTTCTCTCATGTTATCAAGGAGCTGCAAATGCTGGAGCCTTCAAATCCCTTACTTCCTATAGAGGTAAATTGATGGTCAGTACAAGCGTAAACCCAGACGAAAATGGCAACTTCACTGTATTTGTAAGTGGTGGCTAAATGTTTATATCAAATAATTTTATAGTTTTATCAAGCAAGAAAGAAGATGTTGAAATTACAGGATATGAATTTCAAAAACTTCCATATTCTTACGATTCACTTGAGCCTGTAATTGATGCAGAAACTATGAAAATTCATCACACAAAACATCAAAAGAAATACTTTGACAAGATGATGGAAGTGTTAGATGAAAAACCAAGTTTGATGAAAAAGTCAATGGTTGAGTTGATGTCTGACCTTGAAAAAATCACAGCAAAAGATAGAGAAAAATTTAAGAATAATGCTGGTGGATATTTCAATCATAGTTTTTTCTGGAATGTAATGACAACAAAAAATCCCGTTTATTCTGGATCTATCAAGACACTAATAGATAAAGAATTTGGTTCTTTAGATAAATTTAAAAATGAATTTGTCAAAACAGGTATGGATCATTTTGGTTCAGGGTGGGTATGGCTTTGTATAAACGATGGTAAATTAAAACTTTCTTCAATGCCAAATCAAAATAATCCATATATTGAGGGTTGTGGAAAACCATTAATAGGGTGCGATGTTTGGGAACACGCTTATTATCTCAAATATCAAAATGACAGAGAAAAATACTTAAAAAGCTGGGTGAAGTTGATTAATTGGAATTTTGTCAATGATACCCTGGAGTCATACAAATGAATTACATAACTAACCTACTTACTCTTCAAAATCAAATGAGAGTATTTCATTGGCAAACACAGCACAAAGTTGGTTCTTTTGCTCAGCATGAAGCATTTGGAACAGCTTATGAAGATTTAGATGCTCACATTGATGATTTTATTGAAATTTATCAAGGCAAGAAGGGAGCAATTATGGCTTCTGGTGGTGCTTTCAATATCACTCTTCACAATCTTTCTGACAATGCAGAAGAGTGCATTGATGAGTATATTACTTACCTTGTTGAATATATTCCACAAGGTTTAGAAGAGACAGACACAGATCTTTTAAATATCAGAGATGAAATGCTTGGTATCTTGAATCAAACCAAATACAGATTACGTATGAAGTAATGGATTATTCAGATGCAGATGGTTATAAGGCAATGGTGGCTAGAAAGCTTACCGAATTAGAACTATCTCGCAATGATATGATCAAGAGTTTGGATATTGCTCTTCAAATGAGTATAGAGCAATTAGAAAAAATAGAAAATAGCCTTTCCAAAAATCAGCGCAAAACTAAATTTGGAAAGGCTATTAGTATGATTATAGATATAAAGAAAGACTACTTATAACCACATCCACCACAAGAGTCGTATTCTTCTCCCTCTACTGAAAAAGAACTTCCACACCCACAACTTTTAGCAGCATTAGGATTTTCAATTTTAAATCCTTTCATCAAGCCATCTTCTTTGTAGGTAATTACAGCGCCATCTAAATATTTTACGCTTTTGCCTTCCACTACAATTTTGATTCCATTGTCAAAAACAACAACATCATCAATTTCTGGTTCGCCTTCTGAAACTGCCAATCCATATTGAAGACCAGAACACCCACCACCAGCAACATATAGATAAAGGTGAGGATCTTCTGTCTCAATTTCAGCCATAGTATTCTTTACTAATTCCGCTGCTTGGTCTGTAATTTTTATTTGCATTTGTATATTTCTTCTTCGTAAAATTTTTTAAATTTTGATTGTATTCGTATCTGGTTAAAAACATAAATGGAACTAAAGCTTTCCATTCTTTGACTTCTTTACCAGATTTATCTCGACAAGTCATCCATTGAAATTTATCTTCCAGGTATTCTTGAACATTCAAAGTATATCTCATAATTATAAATTTGCTGGGCATAGTACCTTTTTGATAACAAAGTTTAGCTTCCTCAATGTCAAACCAAAGATGAACAAATTTGCTATGAAACTCTTCAGATGAATTTATAATTTTTTTGTCTATAAGTAAATTATGATTATCGTAGCCAGGACGTTTTGAAAGTCTTGGTTCCCAATTTTGGGTCCATATTTTATTAAATTGAAATGGATCTCGTACTTCAGCTTCTGTTACTAACTTTAGGTCATTATCAGAGAAAAACCTTACATCTCCAAGTAAATAAGTTTCAGTATCATCAAAAACATACGGATCATCATTTTGTTCTTGTAAATATGATATGACAGAAATCGCAGCAGCATTACCGAATACTACATTTTCTTTGAGTGGATATTCTCCAGTTTGAACGTCTCCGTGTTTTCTTTGTCTCACTAGTCTATCCTCATTCCTATACAGTGCATCACAGGTCGTACAAGAGCAAGTCCCAATCCTTCATCATACAAAACTTCACCGCTTGTATCAGGTTCAGGAATTTCACTATCTGTTAGCACTGTTAATCTGTGCTTGCATTCTAACACAACTTTCTGCGCCAAGTACAAACGACAAGCATAATGATTTTCTAACTTTTGGAATTCAGACAATCTTTCACGAAATTCTTTATCTTCTTGTTCTGTAGTGCCAAAACCATCAAAGAATTCAATGTGCCAATTTTCTGGATGTTGAAGAGCTAAATCATAACGATTAGGAATTTCATCAATGTATTGCTTATCTTCACTGTTGGTACTTTGAATGTACATTTTGCCAGGAAAATTAGCTATATACTCTTTGATTGAGATAAGTTCGTGCTTTACTGCTTCATGGTACTCAACAAGCATATTTTCAAGCAATTTTTCAGCTTCACGAATCTCTTCTTTCTCAAGCAATAATTCAAGAGCATACAAATCGTCCAAAGAAGCAGCAAGATCTTTAATAAAATCTAATGCTTCTTGTTGTGATAATAAAATTTGATTCTTGAAAGTGGTAAGTCTTGGAGCAATCACTTCAAAATGAGATGTGGACTTGACGATAATTCTGAAATACCCCCAAGCCATATGATTGATATTTAGGAAGCACTCGTGGATTAAATTGCCATCAGGACCGAATACTTCTGTGGGAACAATACCCATAAAAGAATTCTGATTTGTATCTACTAATCCAAGATTCGTAGTTTCAGCAGCTAATTCTAAAGCGCATTTGACAATATCTTGATTATCAGCAGTCCAAACAGCAATCCCAGCTTCTAATGCGTATTCTGGTGTTTTTTCCATAATACGTTCATTGTACCAGTTTAGAACTTAATAGTCATATCCAAATTTGCTACAGTTCCGTTTTGCCCAGTATTTGTCTTAAATTGATTGGTTTGGAAAATATTGAAACTTAAATTGGTCAAAGAAGAAGACTTGGTAAATGATAGCCCAGTAGAAGTAAAGTCTTGCATAGAACCATAAACTTTCTGATTAGCTACAGAAGCACTCAATGTACCAGAAAGAAATTTAGCTCCAACATTGAAATTCAAATCGTGATCAACAGAATTCTTAAGATCACTTCCAACTACAGTACTTTTATATCCAACTTTCACTGCTTCATATTTTTTAGATTGCAGTGTTGTTTTGATATTTGTGATGGTGTCTGTTTGGTAAAGATTGAATTTAGGTTGCCAAGTAGGGACAAAATTAGGAGTAGCAATTTGTTGTGCATATCCCGAAGAAGCAAACAATAAAACCAAAGCCAAAGGTACAATTCTCATTTTGCATACATCCTTAAAAGATTTATCTAATATTAGTATACTGCATATACTATTAATGTTCCTTAAAAAAGAAAAAGCTAGGATGAGATTAATCCTAGCTTTGTAGTTTCGTTTACAGGATTACTTTGCTCGCAACTTACAAATTGCCTGTTTATCCACTTTTCAGTCAAACTACACAACCGCCTTTTTATACTAGTGGCATTTCTAGTCTAATGTTAGTCTTACTCTGCAATTCAAAGACTCCAATTATCCTTTGAACTGGACAAGTGTTTGTTGCATCTACACTTTTTAATTTTTTGGTTGTTTACAACTAACACGAGATACGTCTATTTCTTGAGTGAATTATCTTATCTAATCAACGGAGTGCGATCTCTTCAATAATTCTTAACCCGCTCTCTACAGAAGTGTGCGTACCTTGTTGCTCCTGGATAAGGAATACAACTCACTTCAATGTCTAATACTCCACGAAGTTATTAGACCTGACTTTGAGATAATAACGGAAGGAATATAATTGTATCTTCCGCAAAACCTCTCATCATGCTACAAAGCCCTTGATCGTGACTTCTCGGACCCCATAACTACTCTTCATCCTTTAGGTTTCGATGATGCTGTGCTTGGCTTATATTCAGCGTAATATAAGTCTGCTTTCATCTTATTCCATAGTTCCAAGTTCTGTGCTTGAAACTCACAAAGATTGAGCTTGCTTGACTGACCAATTTTACTTGGCGGGAGCAGTAGAGAATTGCTTTATCCCTTTATTATATCTTACGATGTCAAGCCACCGTGTTCCATATTCAGTTTTTAAAATGCTGTTTTTATTATACAAAAACTTAATTAATTTTCCAATCTTTGGTTAAATAAATTTTGATAATGTTTTCTGCCCAATGTTTACCTTCATCACCACCATAACAAAGATATTCCCAATAAGTAGGGCTTGAATCTTTCTTACTGTGACTATGCCATTTTTTAGCAGTGATTTTATGGATTTTAAGAACTGTATCTAATTCTAAATAACTTCTTTGCGATAGTTGCCTAGCAATTTCAATATCTTCAATTGTTCCAAACTTTACATCTTTGTTTCTGTGTCCGTATGCCTTAACTGCCATAGCTTTAACATGACCAGGAATTAATATTTGTTTTTTTAGTAATTCACTTTGAGTATAAGCATATTTAGTAAAAACATTATCGGCATATTTGAAATAACCTAGTTCATCTAAATCAGCACAGAATTTCAAAAATCTTTCCATAGGATTTTAATTCTATACAAGAGAAATAAATTACTGTATAGGAGTAAAAAATGGCAATATCAGTATCAGTCTCTTACGCAATTAATAAAATTACAAAATCAGGCAGTAATTTGGAAGTTTTATATACACTTACAAATACTGCTGCCCCTTTAACAAGAAAATACTTTAGCACTTTTGATGCAGCCACTATATATGCTGGTGTTGCTGATACTACAAGTTATGCTGACACCGTTTCATATATAAATACAAACTTTTATGATTTGACTGAAACTATTATGTCTGGTTTTGCTGATGAAGCTAGATTATTGATTCAAAACTCAATTGGTAGTACAGCAGGAACAGCAGTAACAGGTGTTGCTACATTTAGTCAATTACTCAACAAACCTGAAATTACTTTAGGTTTATCACCATTTACATATATTTACACTTGGGCAGGTATATAATGAACGAATTTATTGAAGTTTTAGCAGATTTAGCTAATGAATTGGACAACAACCATGCACATAGATTAGCTGACACAGTGACTCGTCAGATAAAGATAGCTTCTGATGATTATGACCATGAATTTGATATGGTTAGAAATCAAATGGAAACTGCTGAAAGAGCAATTGAAGGGATTGAAGATGTTATTGAAGATGAAGGCGAAGGTAACTTGATGGCTTGGGTTCAGTCAAAAATTACTAATGCTGTTGAGATGCTTGATGGAGTTTCTGATTACTTACAAAGCCATCACAAAACAGCTTCCGATAAGAATAAAGGCAAGAAACTAAATAAGCCTTTCCGTACTCCAGGTGGTCCAAAGAAATTTTCTGTTTATGTAAAGAATGACAAGGGAAATATCATCAAAGTCAATTTCGGTGATCCTGGTCTTTCCATAAAAAGAGACAATCCAAACAGAAGAAAGAACTTTAGAGCGAGACATAATTGCGATAATCCAGGGCCAAAAACCAAAGCCCGTTACTGGTCTTGTAGAAATTGGGAAGCTGGAAGATCGGTTTCAGATAACTTAAAAGGCAAATAATGAATCTAAATCATTTCTTGAAGCTTGCCAGTAAACTAGACATTCAAGGCAATTATAAAACTTCAGATAAAATCTTCAAATTTGTAGAAGCTCAAACTGACAATCTTGATGAGGATCCTTTAGGCATAAGTAATATTCAACCATCAAGCAAAGAGAAAGACCCATATATTGAAAAATTGAGAAATATGGTTTTACATGGAATAATTGATGAAGTTCAATTTTGGTCAGCATTAGAAAAACATAAACCTGGCACATTTGAAAGTATGCTAAGTAACTTGGGAAAAGCTGGGGAGTATGATGTTGACAAGATTGAAAGAAATATTGCCTCTCAAGGAGTAAGAGTTGACCCGAAAGAGAGAGATATTTTTGCACAATTTTATGAAGTTTCCAATGAAGTATATTTAGGTTTTATCAATTCATTACAATCTAATTTTGCATTTGTTTTAAAATTAATGGCAAGAAAAAATGAATTACCAGAAATGTTTCAAGAGATAGATGATCATAGAGCTGGAAATCTTATAATGGAACTTATAGAACCATCAACTAAAGAAGAATTTCTTACTCGAGAATATCTTGAATTGAAAGCAAAAGGTATAGGTCTTTCAGATGCCATTGAAATAAGTACAAATGGTGAATATTCTGATGTTGATGAATACTTAAAAGCATTTGTCATGAGTGAAGTTCCTACAATCACTAACAAAGCATCAAGAATTACAGGTTTGAGATACCAAGAAGATGATGTTGCTAGAAAATTGTCTGATGTCACTGTAAATACACTAAATGAAACTATAGATAATTCTCTCACTGAATTATATTACGTTTATAAGGGATAAATTATGTGGTATAGGGAAATTCTAGCATATAGAGAGGTCACTGATCCAAAGGGTGAAAGAACAGTTCATCAAACTGATTCTAATTATGAACGTCCTGCATTTGTGATGGACGATAATTACAATTTATCTTATCAAGCACAAGAATTAGGCAATGGGTATATAACTCAAGGCCCAGGGTATTATACTTCACAAAATCCTGCTGAAATACATCATTACAGTAATCAATTTCCTATTTCAAGAGAAATTAGAATTCCAAAAGGTGCAAGAATTTTAGATTATGAAAATCCAACAGAAGAGGATATGAGATCGATCATCGATGCTTGGAATAAAAAATATAATACTAATTATCAATATGATTCTTCTATCAAAAGTTTTGATGATCTTTTGCATGTGATATCTGACTCTGATATATCAAGAGAACATTTTAAGGGTAGATTTAGGGTTTTCAAAAATAATATTCCAAACAACACTATCAATAGATTATATCCTTTATTGATAGAAATGGGCTTTGATGCTATTGACTACATTGACCCATCTGGACGTAGAGGAGAAACATCAAATTACGAAAAATTTCAAGAAACTTCGGGAATGAGTTCCAGAACTAAAAAGAAAAAAAATAAATTATTAGATAAAAAAAATATTCTTATCATCAATCGAGCAATGATAACTATGCCTGATTTATTTCAAAAAGCTCGTTTTAGACCAGAAACCTTAACTGAAGAAGAAAAAAATAAACTTGAAGATGAGCAGCAAACAACAGCTCCAGAATTTACAAAAATTTTAATGGAATCAAATGCTCGTATTAAACCGAGTCTAAAAGAAATTTCTGAAGCTCTTAAGGTAGGCGCTGATCCACAAAAAGTCTTGGAGTATATCAAAAAAATTGAACATCATTTATATACATTTGAACATAAAATAAATTTTTTGCGTGAAATTAAGAAATATTACAATGAAAATATTATTTTTGAAATATTTACCAATCAACAAATTGAAGAAAATAAACAATTAATAAGATCTATAATTGGTGATTATGGCAGGGGAAAAGCAGTTGGACTTGCTGGTAATTACCAAGAAGCTATAGAAAAATTACTTAAAAGGTTCGAACAAAAATATTTAATTGATGGTTATGCTAATCCAAACTTAAATTTAGAACAAACAATTTTAGCCTTAAAAGAATATGGAAAAATACAAAAACTTATGGAATTCAATGCCAAAGGTTATAGAAATGTACCTGAAATTAATATTCCACTAGCAAGACATTTTCAAAGTTTGGTAGATCAAATAACTTCTTTTGAAATCATATTTGAATTAGTAAATGATATGGAATTACGAGCAAACTTAACAAAAGAAGCTATTATGGCTATGATAAATAAGCAAGAACAATTAAAAAATCAAACTGCAAAAGTAGCTTATAAATTGAGGATGAAATATGTGGTATAGATTAATTTTATCAGCAAGAGAAGTTACTGATAAAAGAGGCTTGAAAACCGTACATCAAACTCCAGCAAAATATACTAAACCAACATGGATATTTGATGATCCAAATGCTTCTGGTTCAGCTAAAGGTATAGGCACTGAAACTCAATTTTTTGGGCCAGGTCATTATACTGCACAAAGCCCTGCAGTTAGTAAGGGTTACAAAGATGATGGGTATGAGTTAAGAAGAGAAGAAAAACTTCCAAAAGGCACAAAAATAATTCATTTTGATGCACTAACTCCAGAAGAAATTTCTTTAATAATAACTACTGCAAATAAAAAGTTTGGCATGAATGTTGATATAAATTCAGATGTGAAAAATCTATTCAGCATAGGCCATTTATTTGGAGATCCTGATTTAGTAAAAATCTTTCCTTTATTAGTTGAATTAGGTTATGATGCAGTTGAGCACAATGTAGGTAGAAATTCAGGTGGAGCAAAAATAGACGCTAACTTGGAATTAATCAAATCAGATCCAGAATACTTTACTCCTCAAGGCAATTTCAAGAAACGAAAGTATAGAAAAGCATTAGAAAAAAGAACTGAAACAAATATTATTGTTATAAACCGTGCAATTTTAACAATGCCAGATTTATTTCAAAGAGTAAGATTTAGACCAGAAACAGTTTCTCCTGAAGAGATGGCAAAATATAAAGATGAACAACAAACAACTGAAGTAGAATATTATAAAACTATACTTGCTGGCGGTGCAAAACCTAAAATTGATGTTTATACTGCAAGTAGGCTTCTTGATGGAGGCGTAGATCCAAGCCAAATTATTGATCTCATAAGTTTTGAACGTGTCGATAGTTTAAGTTTTGATGATAGATTTGATATAACAAAAAAACTTTCGAAATATTTTGATGATAGAATTATTTTTAAAATTTTTACTCCAAGAGAAATACATGATAATAAAGAAAAAATTCGATCAATATTGAAAGGGGTTTTAGGTGGAGAAACTAACGCTGTAGGTAAAGCAATAAAAGCTGTTGTTTTATATGACAAATTAGAACAAAGACTATTGTCATGGTGCTACGATCTAGAGAAAGTTAATTGCAATAACTATGGATGCGGAAAACAATATGACAATATTTATCAAAAAAAATGTGATAAATGTGGTTCAACTTGGAAAGCTAGAACATATAAAGTCAAACCTAATTTACCATTATCAGCTATCATTCAAGGGCTGGACTTACATGACAGTTTGCGTGATCAAGGCATTCGTAATCAAGAGGACTTGACTGTATATTCGATAAGAGACTTATTTGGTCAACTTGATAAATATTATGTTAATATTATTGATGAAATTACATCTTTAACTACTTTGGATGCATTTTTTGATTACTATATTAAAAATAAAAACATTTTTTCCTATTTTGGTATAGATAAGTACGCAAAAATAGTTGATACTCTTGCCAAAATGAGAGCTCATCTTGAGTCTTCAGGCACTCAAAGCAGTACCGATCAACAACCAGTTCAACCAGTTCAACCAGAACAGCCTACTCCAAAAGCTGCTTATAAAATACTACAAAAAACAGCTGGTAAAGTAAAATATTATTATTTCAATGGTGAATCTAAACCATTAAGAGATCATTTACAAGATATTTTTCCATATGCCAACAGTGTAGATATCTTTTATATGATGGATAGATTGAGAAGAAAAGCGATGAGTGATGATCAAGTTGCCAATCTGTTATATGAAGCAGCTATGGGTCGATTATTCCCCAGATTTGAGGATAAAAGAGATGTGGTATAAATTTGCTGCTTATGGCACTATTGATTTACAAAAGTATATTTCTGAACTTGAAGGCGAAGATTATGATTTTGATGCTGAACTTGAAGCCTTATTGCAATCAGGTGTAAGTCCTAATTTTGGAATTATATATTTTCACAGATTAAATGAAAATTTAGCAAAATCAAAATTACAAAATTATATTTCTTCATTTGTCCCAATTAGAACTGATAAAGCTTTGGCAACATTTGATCCAAAAACAAAAGAAGTTGGATTAAGAGATTTACAACGTGGTGATACTGTTGATGATATGGCTCAATCAATAAAACACGAATTGAGACATTCAGTAGATAAAGGACGTTCATTTAGAAAACCTTATGTAAGCAATCTCATACTTGATATGGCTGTTGATTATTTTAGTAAATACAAAGATCAATTAGTAGATCCTGACACTAAAAAACTTAAAGATGGTCCAGATAAATTGATGCTTATGATGGTATATGACTGGTTGTCAACCAGAGAAAAAGATTTATTTATGAGATTGCCTCCAGATAGAAAGGCACAACAAGTAGCAAAATTTGTTGATACATTGATCAAGCGACCCGATCAAGTTTATGAAGTGTTCGAAAGATTGGCAACTGGCGAAGATGAAAAGAGTGTTATATCTTATTACAATGTCAATCATCCTCAAGAATACAGCACACTTCTTTCTGATATAAATGATTTTTTTAGTCCAGCTGTATTTAGTAATTTTGCTGCAAAATATTCCTTTTTAGATAAACAATCAATAGTAAAGGCTCTTAAGTTTGTCATTCAGGATCCAATGAGTTTAAATGCATCAAATGTACTCAAGGATATAAGTTGGCAAGGTGAATATCTAATATCACAAATTTTGCAACATACTGAAAATGAACAAATGAGAAGAAATGTTTACAAAATTATGTACGATAACTTTCAAAAATTCCTAGAAGAATTCATGAAAGAACCTGCAGAAACAAAAGAGCCAGACCAATTCAAAGAAGCTAAAAAAGGATATAATGCTCCTAGAACTGGCAAAATGAAAAAGAGATGGTCAGTCAAACATAAAAGATCTATTGACTGCAATAATCCCAAGGGCTTTAGTCAGAAAAATTATTGCAAAAGAAAAAAACGTGGCGGTAATTATAAAACAGAGGGATAAAATCCCTCTGTTTTATAATGCGGTGAGATAATAAGACCAATACTCATCTTCTCTATCGATTGGCCTGTTTAAGAGATAATTGAAGGTATATCTGGGCACTTTTGGTTTACTCAATAACTTCATACCAGATAGTTCTAATTTCTTACCACCTTTTTTATGGTTGCAATCTGAACAACAAGTAACAAGATTTTCCCATACATGCTCTCCACCTAAATGCCTCGGATGCACATGGTCAAGAGTAAGGTTTTGCTTTCTGGAACCACAATATTGACAAGTAAAATTGTCTCTGCTAAAAACACCCATTCTGCTAACTTTATAGACAGGATTTCCCTTTTTCTTTATGTTATATTTTAAACGGATAACAGATGGAACTTGGATTTTCTGCCCAGCTCCTGTAAAAAAATAACTGTCGTCTTTGAAATGTAGAGTTTCAGCTTTGTTCATTATCAATAGCTTCATTGCTCTAGATAGTGAACATACATATAATGGTTCGTAGTTTAAATTCAGCAGTAAAATTCTGTTCATTTCAAGAGAAATTATACCGTATGCAGATTAGGCTGCAAAGATTTTAGGATAAAAAAATGAAGTTAGATTCAACAAATTTTTATGACAGTATTAGTGATGGTAAGGTTTTAGTAAAGTTTGAAGCTTCTTGGTGCGGACCTTGCAAAGCTTATGCTCCAACATTCAAGGCATTTTCAGAAGAGAATGACAGTGTAAAATGTTTTTCTGTAGATTGTCAAGTCGCACCAGAAGTTGCTGAAGATTTTGATGTCAAATCAATTCCAGTTACAATTCTTTTCAATAATGGTGAAGAAATTGCTAGAAAGCCGGGAAAATTGACTAAAGAACAATTGACAGATTTTATTGATCAAGATTTCTAAAAAAAGCCTCCTGATTATGGGAGGCTAAATTTTTAAATTTTCTTTTTACTACTTGCTGCTTGCGAACCAAAATAAATTAAACATCCAATTATATTAATAATAAAAAATAATATTTCCATTATTGATCTCCTTTCGATTTCTCATTGGAAATCTTATCGCAAGGATCAAAATTCAATATTAAACTTTGATTTGTCTTGATATATGAGATTTTAGTTTGATTTTCAAGACCACTTATTTTGGAAATATCGCCATTTTGATAAACAATTTCATAGCTTGGTTTAGATTTATCTCTATCAAACATAATTTTTTTGAGTTCCCAAGACGCAGTTAGAAAACTCATTAAAATCAACGAGTTTGCTAGATATTTCTTCCAAGCAGGTTCAGTATTATTTTCTTCCATTTCCAGGTACAAGCAAGTCTTATTTATAATATTCTTATTAATACTAGTTTTTTCTTAGGTGAATTATGAACGACGATATTTTAAACAGATTGCACAAAATGGCAATGCTTTTTGAAGACAATGGCAATGAAGATTTAGCAAACGAACTTCACGATGTTTTCTTGAAATTATCTGCAAAGAAAAAGAAAAAGAAAAGTTCAGGTAAGAATGTACCAAACAATCCATCTCTTTGGGCAAGTTGTAAAGCACAGGCTAAAGCTAAATTTGATGTATATCCATCAGCTTATGCTAATGGCTGGGCTGCAAAGCAATATAAGTCTAAAGGTGGCACTTGGAGAAAGAGTAAATAATTATGGCCTTTGAATTAGCAACAACACTTGATACAGGTGTTTCAGGAAATTATTGGTTTTTGGGACACGTTGAAGTTGTCTGCAATGAAAGTCCTTTTGTAGTTGTATCTATGGACCTTTATTTAGACAGACAAGCTAAATTAGATGGTAAAGCTATTATGCAAAGAAGAGCCACAAATATGTCTTTATATGACATTGATGCTTCTGTTTCATATGATTTTAGAGCTTGTATCTATAACGCCTTAATGCAAAGACCAGAATGGGATGGAGCAACAATGATTTATGATGATCCTACCCAAAACCCAAAATGCCAAGATGCAGCAGTGACAACTGAAATGGAAACTCCAGTTGCTATTACAATTGGTGCATACGATCCATACAATGTGCCTTTCACATTTTCAATTGTAGATCAACCTTTAGATGGTTCAGTTACTATTGAAATGGCAAATGTTGATTTTGGAGCTGGAACATTGTCAAATCCAGTTTTCTCATATATTCCTAATGCTGGATTTGCTGGTGTAGATACTTTCACATACACAGCAACAAATGATAACGGAGTAGTTGGCAATACTGCAACAATTACTATAACTGTACCTACAAAAATCCCAAGTGCTTCATCATATAGTGTTTCAACAGACGTGAATGTCCCTGTTGATTTTCTTATGAATGCTTCAGATCCATATAGTTTACCATTGACTTATAATATTGTTTCAGGTACCACTAATGGTTCTTATTCAGTAAGTAATAATTTAATCACTTACACACCAAATCAAGATTTTGTTGGATTAGACTCTCTACAATACACAGCTTCAAATGGTACTTACACAAGTCCAGCTGCAACTATCAATATAACTGTAAATGCTTTACCAGTTCCAGAAGGTGAATAAAATGGATAAAAAAGAAGAAAAAGTAGCAGATAATTTGCTCAAAGATATCAATACTGTAATTTCAGAATTAGAAGAAGCTGAAATGGAAAAAGAAGCTTCAATCTTGCATAAAATTTTTATCAAGCTTTCTAAAACATTAAAAAAGAGATAAAAGTATGAAATCAAATAACTTAAGGTCTTTAGCTGAACTTGCTGAATTATTAGAATCACAAGGAAATATTGTTGAAGCCAATAGAGTTCATGGGATGTTTATCAAGGAAGCAGAAAAATTCAAAAAAGAATATAAAGTTCCATTCCCTATGAATCTTGATGATGCTTTGAACAATTTTGATTCAGGAAATTATCAAGTTGACGCTGATGGTAGCTGGGAAGACGCTGAACCAATTTCTGATTTTAGAGAAGAAAGTTCTGACGATATGATGCATAGTCCAGCTGCTGTAGATGACAATCATATTATTTTTTACAATGAAGATGACGATCAAGTTGAAGTTATGAATATGATCCCAAAACATCATCTTGATACTTTGCATAAAAATCCAAGTAAACAAACTAGATTTATTAAGAGAGCAGACGACTAATTATGGAAAGAGAAAGCGCAAGAATAAAAATTAAATCAAATACAAGTCCTGAACAACTTTATAGCTCTATGGAACAAAGAAAGATGAATCTGACTTGTAGAGAAGTGATAAAAGCATTTGAAGATATTATCTCAATGCTTTTTGGACCTGAAGAACTTGCGTCTTTTGAATTAGATTATTCAACAAAAAACCATTTGCAAATTGTTGATAAGAAAACTGGAGAAACATACACTGCTTCTTGTCATTTTAAAAATAAGTTGGATCAATTCAATCCGGGTAAAATTCAGCAATTGATGAGATTGATGGATAATTCTATTAAGTTCAGACAAAATGAATTGGGACCAAAAGAAACAGAAGAAACCACAGCTGAAATGCCAAGATTTAGAAAAGTTGAAGCTAAAAATAAAAATCATGGTGGTTTAGACGATTGGTTCAAAAAAGAAAAGTGGGTTGATGTATCCCGTCCTAAAAAGAAAGGCAAGGGTTATGAGCCTTGTGGACGTGGTGATACATCTAAAGGTAAAAAACCTGTTTGTACTCCTGCTAATAAAGCTAAAAATTTATCTGACAGAGAACGTAGAAACAGAATTCGTCAAAAAAGAAAAAAAGAACGTGAACCAAACCCAGATAAGAAGCCTAATGTAACAAAATATTCTCCTGGTGCTGGTGGTAAATCTAATGTTTCAAATTCAAACAACATTAGATTTATTGGTTCTATGATTCCTTTGTCAGAATTAAAACCAATTCAGCCAAGATTTATTAAAATATCTGGCATAGAAGATGAAGGTGGAGTTGGAACAAAAGATCCAGTACCAAGTAAACCATTTTCTTCTGATGACACATTAGATCAAATGGGATACAATGAAAGAAATTTTGGTGAAGAACCTTCTCCAGAAGATCAAGACAAGTACAAGCCTTTCTTTATGGAAATGTATTTTCCTATGTACAAATCTTTGATTAGCAATATTCTCACACCAATGCTAGAAGATTCTAATTATTACAACATATTAGAAT
>JACCDT010983262.1_pt1 | contig 61979 bp, 49 predicted proteins | sample 7446291 | NCBI WGS metagenome assembly JACCDT01 (sample SAMN15323446, study PRJNA562643) | freshwater metagenome | isolation source: river surface water | place: USA:Blue River Watershed | collected 2017-08-17 | reverse complement strand
TGCTGGTGATGCCTCACGAAAGAAAAATCTCATTGACTACGGTTTTCGTTTACCTTCTGCGGCTGATAACCGACCACTTAAGTTTGCTGAGTTTGAAGAGCGAGTTGGACAGCGAATTTACACTTCAGCGACACCTGGAAAATATGAGATTGAGAATTCTCAAAATGTGGCAGAGCAGATTATTCGTCCAACTGGACTTATTGATCCGATTCTTGTAGTTAAACCCGTAACTGCGCTTACAAAAAAACTTGCAGATGAAGCTGCGAAGCAGAGTACTAAAACTGGCGCTAAAAAAATCTCAAAATCTGTGGTAAAAGATACGCCATATGTTGGACAGATTTTTGACTTCATCGAAGAAGCTGAAGCGGTAATCAAAAAAGGTCAGCGTGCTATTGCCACAACTCTTACTAAAAAGATGGCTGAGGATCTTACAGAATTTTTGAAAGAACGAGGAATCAAGACAAACTATGTGCACAGTGATATTGAAACGCTTGATCGTATTCGGATTTTGACGGAGTTTCGAAGAGGTGTATTTGATGTACTGGTTGGTGTGAACTTGCTCCGAGAGGGTTTAGATTTACCGGAAGTTTCCCTGATTGGAATTCTTGATGCCGACAAAGAAGGTTTTTTGCGATCTGAAACATCATTGATTCAAACTATCGGACGAGCTGCACGAAATGTCGATGGGCGAGTGATTCTGTATGCCGATCAAATGACCGGGTCACTCGAGCGATCGATTAAAGAAACAGAACGTCGTCGAAGTATTCAGCTTGCATACAATAAAGAGCATGGCATCACTCCAAAAACTATCGCTAAGAAGATTCACGATATTACGGAGCAGATTTTGAGTGAGCATCAGAAAACGGTACAGAACTTGCTTGTGCTTGATGCAAATGAATTTAATAAAGATCCGAAAAAATTTATTCGTGCAAAAGAAGAACAGATGGAAGAGGCTGTGAAGATTCTTGATTTTGAAACGGCGGCAATTTTGCGAGATGAAATTGCGGCTATGAAAATGCGAATTGACCAAGATGCAAAGCTTGCGGAAAAGAAACGTAAAAATGCGGTGAAGGGTCGATAACCTTTGAAGGAAAAGCTGTTGATGAGATTCCCGTGGTAAACACCTCTGCTGTATTTGAGATTAGAGAGGCTGAACAAGAAAATGCAACCAGTCTGATTTGAGGCACGTTGTTGGATTCATCTCCGCAACGTGCCTTTTATATTTAAAAAAGTGCGTAAAATATGTTAAATGTATTTTCCATTTTCCCAATTTCCATATACAATCAATGTTCAATGTATACAGAACACACAACAAAAGAACAAAATGACGTAGCACAATCAGCAAAATCTGCGCATACTAACAACAAAAAATTTAAACCAAAATACAAGACAATTGCACTTACTGGTCCTCAAGGGTCTGGTAAAACCACGCAGCTCAAGTTGATGCTTGAAAAAGCAAATGCTGAATTTGCATCGGTTGGTGATATTTTACGAAGCGTGCTTCCTGCAAGTGAAAAATCAGAACATCAAGAAGCGAAGGGGCTTATGTACAGTGGTGCACTTATTCCAGATGAAATCACATTTGAAATTTTAAAAGAATATTTTGCTAAAAAACAGGCAAATGGTGAGACAAAAGATGTTTTAATATTTGATGGTTTCCCGCGATCGACAAAACAAACTGAACATTTGTATGAACTTTCACGTGTCTATCATGGCGAGACTACAAGTGCACAGGATTCATTGCCGACAATCGCTATTGCCCGGTTCAATCTTCTACATGAGCATGCTATGAAACGTTGTCTTGACCGTGCTGGTGCACTTGTAAAAGCAGGCAAACAGGCAAGAGTTGATGATAATGAAGAAGCGCTAGCGAAGCGACTTTCTATATATTTCGCAAGTATTCCTGAACTCAATAAAGCATTCGAGGGCAAAGCACATCTCCATGAATTTGACGGTTCTCCCCATGTTCATGAAGTGCATTCGGATGTGATGGGGAGATTGTTTGAGGAAATTAAGTAATTAACTTGAGTGTGGCTCAAATTTGCACCATGGTTTTTTACTACAGAAATTCGGCCACCTGAAAAATAATTTAAAAACCACCACGCTTCCATTATCTGTTGGTACAGACTTTGGAAGTGGGTGGTTGCTTGAATTGTCTGAATTTTTTCGTGCCTCAGCAATTTTCGACCAGTTTCAGAAGCGTGGTCACTTCAAAAGCGTCGATAATCGTCCACGCTGCTGTTGCTTCCGGTGCTGGATATTCCCAAGTCGCGAGGAAAATTTTGTCATTTCGCTGGATGAATCTTGAGGGTAGTTTTTTGGTTGGGTGAAGGAAGATTGGGCCACCTTCCACCTGAAGCAATGTGAAAGATCCGGCTTCAACAGCATGGCATTTCATGGATGTCATCATCGGCGGAGCCGAAATTTTTGCCATGGTCTGATTGAATCCGCTTTCCTGAAGTTTGTCTGTCCAGATTACGAAATGATTGCTTTGGTTTTCTTGGCTTTGGAAATGTCCCATGACAAAATCGGTTCCACCAGCCATTCCGTTCTTGGTGCACTCTGCAAATTGTAGAGTCATATGGCCTGAAGTAATACTTGCATTTGCAAGCCGTTGAGCCCCTTCGCGAGTTTCTTGCTTTTGAACATCTTGAACTTCAAGTTGTTCAAGAAAGAAGTTGTAAAGGTAAAGAAAAAGCGTTGTCGGTCTGTTTTTCACTGTGTCGTGTCCTCCTGTGTGGTGTGCGTTTTAGGTTAATGAGAAAACTTATGACATCAAATCGCCTTTCGTGGACGACTATGATTGATGTCAAAAATCTATAAAGCCAATAAAATAGTATGTGTAATAGGGTCGAGTGTCAAAGCTGGACTTGTCGATATGCGTGTTTTCTAGTATATTTTCCCAATCTCCGCCACACCGTGGATGAGGGGATATTGAACAAAAACTTTTAACAAGGAGGAAATTAAATGCTACGAATTATCGGTGAAATTGGGCCACCAGGTTGTGGTAAAGGAACGGCCTTGAAACATGTGATTTCTCCATACTGCGAGAAGCACAATATCCCTTTGGTTGTTGTGCCAATGTCCGACGCGATCAACAGCTATCTGGATGTACATCCTGACCTTGTAAGCCGTGTCCGTGCAGATATGAGGTTAGGTCGACTCGTCGAAGATCAGGTGGTTATCGCTGTGCTGGAACAATGCATGCCGAAACTCATCCCGACAGAACGAGCAGATGAAACCTTATATGTCTTGGATGGCATGCCGCGTTCGATGGGTCAGATTGAAACCTGTCTTCATCGTGCCTGTGAAATCCTAAAGGTGGAAATCAAGGATTATACCTTTTTGAACTTCATCACCCCTTCACATCTTTGTGGCTATCGCGCCGCAAAGCGTGATGAGGGTCGCCCAGATGATGGAATCGAGGAGGTTTACCTTACTCGATGTGAAGAATTTCGTTCAAAGACGGCGCCGGCAATCCATTTCCTGGAAAAAAATGCGAAAAGGATCGGTTATGATTTCATCGAAATCGACGGTCGCTTTCTGCGTTCTCAGCCACAACTGGCCACCAGTCAGATCTTTGGTCACAAATAGCCCTATCAGCGCACATCTCTTGGTTTACCCCTCGAGCTCTGTGCGCTTTTTAATTAGATAATTTGTGCTCGATCATATAAATCCTATAAATATGGAACTCTGACTTTTTTAGCAAAGTAAGCTATAAAACAAACCATCTTTGCAAAAATTTGAGAAAAAGTTTAAACTTCCTTCATCCTGAATTACCCATATACAACCCCTAGCGTGCCAACGCGGGGCCTTTCGACTATTTATTAAAATCACAGTAACCGCCCAGCATAACAATCTGTTGCCCATAAACCACCAATATGACACCTTCAAACTTATCTTCACCCTCAAATTCAAACAAAAAAAGCAAAGTAGATATGTCTGCGGGAGCAGGTGATAGTTTGATTGTGCGCGGAGCTCGAACGCATAATCTCAAAGACATCACTGTTGAGATGCCTCGAAACAAAATGGTGGTAATCACCGGCCTTTCGGGTTCAGGTAAATCATCGCTTGCATTTGATACTATTTTTGCCGAAGGCCAAAGACGATATGTTGAATCGCTTTCTTCGTATGCACGGCAATTCTTGCGACAAATGCAGAAGCCGGATGTTGATGAGATCATTGGACTTTCGCCAGCTATTTCTATTGATCAAAAGTCACGATCGAACAATCCACGATCAACAGTTGCTACGATTACGGAAATTTACGACTATTTGCGAATTCTTTTTGCGCGAATCGGCCGGCCGCATTGTCTTGAATGTGGAAGAGAAATCAAAAAACTCTCAAAAGAAGAAATCTTGCAAACTATTTTTAATACAGTAAAAGGTGCTACTCAGCATGATGTGACACACACAGATGGTGCTAAAGGTGAAACTGTAGGCGCTAAAGGTGGCAAGAAAAATGCAAGTAGCAAGGGTGACATCAAAGGTGTGATGGGTGTCTCACTTGATGATCGAATGTTCAAAGTGTATGCGCCAATTGTGGTGGGTAGAAAAGGTGAATATTATCAACTCCTCTATGATCTACTTGGTAAAGGATACAGTGAAGTACGAGTTGATGGTCAGGTCAAAAAGCTTCGGGAGCAAATTATTTTGTCGAAGACCAAAAAACACGATATTGATGTACTCGTCGATCAATTCTACTATTCTGAAATAACTGAAAATTCTGCGGCATTCAAAGAGCGACTCAACGAAGCGGTTGAACGAGCGCTTCACGAAGCTGATGGGCTTCTGCGAATCATTACAGCTGATTATGATCCTAAGGGGAAAGATCAAACAGTTGGCAATCATTTGATTTCATCAAAATTCATGTGCCCACATGATGGGTTTTCATTTCCAGAAATCGAACCACGCCTTTTCTCTTTCAACTCGCCATACGGTGCATGTCCTGAATGTAACGGTCTTGGTACTCGTGAATTTTTCATCAAGGATCCATGTCCTGTATGTAAAGGTGCAAGACTTCGACCTGAGGCGCTTCATGTGTTCTTGCTTGGTTCAAAATCGGCGACCGAGACAGCAATTGATGGGAAAGTTGATGCGAAAGCAAACTCAAAAGGCAGCGAAAAAGAAGAGAATATGAAAATCAATATCGTCGATCTTACCGCGATGACAATCTCTGAGTCGCTGAAATTCTTCAAAACTTTGCCACTTAGCCCAAAAGAAAAGGAAATTTCAAAGGTAGTGGTAAAAGAAATCGTATCAAGACTGGTTTTCATGAATGATGTGGGAATCGATTATCTTTCACTTGATCGAAAAGCTAATACTCTTTCTGGTGGTGAAGCACAGCGTATCCGCTTGGCGTCACAGCTTGGTTCTGGTCTCGTAGGGGCGCTTTATGTGCTCGATGAACCGACGATTGGTCTTCATCAGCGTGACAATGACCGTCTGATCAAAACTTTGCTTCAGCTTCGAGATCTTGGTAACACGGTGATTGTCGTGGAGCATGATGAGGATACGATTTATGCTGCTGATTACATTGTCGATATTGGTCCAGGTGCAGGAGTGCATGGAGGAAATGTAGTGGCGCAGGGTTGGCTCGAAGAACTTTTGACTGCCAAGAAAAATCCAACTGAATCTGTAACGCTTGATTATCTTCGACAGGAACGAGTGATTGAAATTCCAGAAAGACGACGTGATGAAAATAAAGGGTGGCTGAAAATTGCCGGCGGTCATGTGAACAATATTAAGAATATGAATGTTGAGGTTCCACTCGGTCGTCTCACTACTGTAACTGGTGTTTCGGGTTCTGGAAAATCTTCTTTTGTATATGAGATCTTGCATAAGAACTTGTTGGCACGACTCGATCGAGATCATCGTTCTGCGAATATTTATAATTGTTCAAGCTTCAGTGGCACAGAGTATCTTGGACGAACAATTCTTATAGATCAAAGCCCGATTGGACGAACTCCGCGATCTAACCCAGCAACGTATACAGGTGCGTGGACTCATATTCGAGACATGTTTGCCGAAACTGCCGAAGCTAAAGCGCGAGGCTGGGGAGCAAGCCGATTTTCATTTAACGTAAAAGGAGGACGGTGCGAAACGTGCCAAGGAAACGGAATGATCGAAGTGGAGATGCATTTCTTGCCAACTGTATATGTGACCTGCGATGTGTGCAACGGCAAGCGATTCATGAAAGAAACCCTCGAAGTAAAATATAAGAAAAAGAATATTTTCGAAGTTTTGGAAATGACAATCGAAGAGGCGCTTGAGTTCTTCAATGATGTACCTTCAATTTCTGATCGACTTCACACGTTGAGCGAAGTGGGTCTTAATTATCTAAAACTAGGCCAATCAGCAACAACACTTTCAGGTGGTGAAGCACAACGCGTAAAAGTTTCAGCTGAGCTCTATCGACCACATGTTCAGAAAACTATCTACCTCCTTGATGAGCCAACTATTGGTCTCCACTACGAGGATGTACGAAAACTTATTGAGATTATGCAAAAACTAGTACAGAAGGGGAATACAGTTGTGGTAATCGAACACAACATGGATATTATCAAGTGCTCTGACTATATTATAGATATCGGTCCTCTTGGTGGTGTGCAGGGTGGAAATATAGTAGCTAAAGGGACTCCAGAAGAAGTTGCGAATAATCCGAAGAGTCACACAGGGCATTATCTTGCGAAAATACTGAAACAGCGGAGGAATAAGGTCTACTAGTAAAAAATTTTCCCGAAAATATGTATGCCGGGTAAAATTAAAAACGCCGTTGCCCTAATGAGTACGTGCGTTTTCGGAGAAAAACTGTGGTCCGATTCGGATCGGAGAGAATCCTGCTTATGGTAGCTCGATATTTCTGGACTGTAAATTGTGATATATTGCACCCATGAACCTCGGCGACTTCAAAAAATTCAATCTGCCTGATGGGCCGGGTGTTTATTTTTTCAAAAAAAATGGGGCTAAAAATGCCACATCAGTTAGCTCACAGAACGGCATATCGACGACGCCTGTTGGTACAAATAGCGAAACCCAAACCCTCTACATTGGTAAAGCAACAAGTCTCCGAGATCGTGTTCGAAGTTATATGAGTGATGATCTCATCAAGACGCGAGGAATGTTATTGGTAGACATGATTGCTGAGGCGGACACCATTGAATTTCAGGAAACTGATTCGGTGCTAGAAGCCTTTATTCTTGAATCCGAACTCATAAAAAAATATCAACCACGGTATAACACCAAAGAAAAAGATAATAAAAGTTTTAATTACGTGGTAATTACGAAAGAAGATTTTCCGCGAGTGCTGATTGTGCGCGGACGAAATCTAGAAAAAGCAGGGCAAACTAAAAAAGAACAACTTGAGAATCTCGGCTTTGAATACACCGACGTATTTGGGCCATTTCCGTTTGGCGCAGAACTTCGTGAAGCTATGAAGTTGGTACGAAAAATATTTCCATATAGAGATAAATGTGAACCGTATATTGGTCCAAAAGTCGAAAAGTCACGCGCGGAAATAAGTGCAGATGGCTCGCATGTTGGACGAGGACTTAGCGATGAATTTTCAGCAATCAAGCCATGTTTCAATCGAAGTATCGGACTTTGTCCAGGGGTTTGCACTGGTGAAATTTCACAAGAAGAATATGCCGAGCAAGTCGATCATATTAGAAAATTTTTTAAAGGTAAAAAACGCGAACTGATTGTTGATCTGGAAAAAGAAATGCATGCATTTGCTAAAGAGCAGAAGTTTGAGGAGGCTCATGAAGTCAAAAAAACTTTAAGTGCACTTACTCATATTCAAGATATCTCGCTTATCAAAAAAGATGCTGAATTTGGTGATATTTCCCAAGCACGATTTTCAAAAGGTGCTGCCAGCGAGTCAGGCTCAATGTTTCAAGTTCGTGCAGAAGGTTATGATGTCGCGCATCTTTCCGGAAAAGATATGGTCGGGGTAATGGTCGTGATGGAAGATGGTGTTTTTGCAAAGCATGAATATAAGAAATTTAATATTAGACAAATCCAGGCTTCGAATGATACGGGTGCATTGAAGCAAATACTTGAGCGGAGATTCAATCATACTGAATGGCCAACTCCAACGCATATTGTGATTGATGGTGGAAAAGCACAGCTTAATGTTGCTGAAGAAATTCTCAAAAAGTTTGAAATAAAAAATGTGGTACTTGTTTCAGTTTTGAAAGACGATAAACATAAAGCTAAAGATATTTTAAGATCTGGTATTTTTGTGCACAATGGCGTCGAAAATTCTACAAAAAACTCTTCGCAAATAAGCGAGCGGTTTGATGATGGCGATATTATTTCCCTAAACCAAGAATGCCATCGATTTGCTATTGCTACTCATAGAAAGAGACGATCATTGTCGAGAGGGTTATAGGTTTTACATATTCTCTCGTAGGGCCTATAAATAGGAGTCTAAATAAAGCTTAAATCTAGGGTGTTGACTTGATAGGTGTTTTGGTGGTACTATTGCGTAATCCTTACTGACTACTGACCATCGTTGTTGGCGGCTGGTTGTCATGAGGTTGTCGCAGGTGTGCGGCGTCTCTGAGTGATGGTTCGGCGTAAGCATGGACCATGCGGCGAGGATCTGGATTCCTCAAAAGTTGTCCTCCCACTTAGACTCACTTCTTCTTCTTGGTGGCCATCATTTGTTCTCTAGGAAATAGGGTCCTCGTCGCAAACTCAGACATCCACATCTTTCGAGCGGAAAGTCCGCTCATCGTTCATTCATTAGATCTTTTTGACCTTCGGGTCAATGGTCGATATATCGACAAACATATCTGGCAAGTAGCCACATAGTATCGCAAATCCGCAGAGCAATTCGCACTGTGGATTTTTTCTTTTAAAAAATTCTTATCGACCTGTATAATCAAATGATATGGCACTTATACAAGTTGGTGTTGTGCGCGGTGGACCTACTGCAGAATACGATGTGTCGCTTCGCACTGGGCAGCACATTTTGAACATGCTTGCTAAAGAGCCACTGGCTTCTAACTACAAAGGAAAAGATATTCTGATCGACCAAGAAGGTGTGTGGCATATGGATGGAATCCCCCAGACGCCAGATGCTATTTTGCGTGGTGTTGATGTTGTTTTTAATGCAACTAAAGGAAATTTTGAAAAAGGTAGTCCACTTCAGCGAATTCTTGAGTCATTTAAAGTGCCATTTGTGGGAACTGAAACTCTAGGTTCAGCTTTGACTAAAAATAAAGTATTGTCGAAAGAACATTTTAAAAAGCAGGGTATTAAAACGCCATACTACAAGGAACTCAACCTGCCGCTTGGTGGAGATTTGAATCCTGTAGCCCTTGATCTGTTTAGAACTTTTCCAATGCCAGTTATTGTGAAGCCTGTAGGAAAAGGTTCCTCTCTTGGTGTTTCTTTTGCCTCAAATTTTGAGGAATTGATTGAGGCTTTGAAGCATGCGCGCGGATTTTCCGAAGAAGTGTTGGTCGAGGAGTATCTTACTGGTAAAGAAATTATTTCGGGCTTCATCGATGATTTCCGTGGCAAGGACTTGTATCATATGTTTCCTGTGGAAATTAAGCCGCATGAAAGGGAGGACTTTTTGAGTACCACTTTGCCGAATACTCTAAAAAGTGATGCCGTAAATGCAAACATGAGCACTAACCCTGAAGTGCAAGGTGACGCCCTGGTTTCTGGTGCTGTAAAAGTCGACGATTTATCTGAAAGTGAAAAAGCTTTGATCGCTCCGCTTAATGAGCTCGCAACTTCAAGTGTGACAAATGTTACAAATTCACCTAAGAAAAAACGACACTCAATATTTGACTGGGTCGGTAAACATGCAGGTTTGTATGATCACAGTTCTCCTGCGAATCTAACAAGTAAAGAAAAAAAGACTATTGAAGAGGCTGTCGCCAAAATTAAAGAAACTCTTGGTTTGCGACATTTTGCAACGGCTGATTTTATCGTGCATCCAAAGCGGGGAGTGTATTTGTTGGAGATAAACACTGACCCGAGCCTCCATGAACATGCACCTGTTTACAAGGCACTCGATGCTGCTGGAATAAAGCATCACGAGTTTTTTGACCACCTGATAAGGCTTGCTCTTGGAGGCAAGAAATAGTAATATGTTTCGTAACGGTTTTTAGCCGTTTTTGTTTCTATAAAGAAGAGGCAAAAAACTAAAATCTCAAAATAAATAAGGGCCCGTAGCTTAGTTGGTAGAGCGCCTCATTTGCACTGAGGAGGTCAGCGGTTCGAATCCGCTCGGGTCCACAAAAACAAAGCACCCCATCGTAAGATGGTGGTGTTTTGTTTTTGCATACTAAGAAGCAAGCCGACTGCTCGGCTTGCGTGCGGATTCGAAAGGGTTCTCCTATATTTTCGAACGAATGCTTTTGCGACTTTAGCCAAGCATACGTGAGAAAATGGGAAACCCGTACTGCGCCTGTAAGGCGAGAAATTCCGCTCGGGTCCACTCGATATTGACTACTGTAAGAACGTATAGTACTATCCGTGCGATGTGTTCTTTTAATTTGGTTGAGTTTGGAAGAAAGGTCATAACTTCCACACTGGTTTTCTGATTGGAAACTGGGGTTGTGATCCTTCCACTGAACTCAAATGCCAGAACCCTTTAAAAAATCAGGAGAAAAAATCCTTGATGACGCTGCAATTCATTTCACCGTCAATGACGTAAAATATCGTGTCAGAGCGAGTGCTTTTTTACAGATTTGATTCTTTTACCAGATGGGAAATACATGGTTGTAAATGAGTGGACTAGAGGCAACCCTCTCAAGCCAACCAAGTGGAAGCTTCTAGATGAAGTACCCAGTGACATGAGTCACCTCGAAGTCTATATTGCTGAGCAGTATGAATGGGAATAGGGTGATTACTAAGATTTGTCCCCGTTCTGTAAACTGAATGGAGAGCCTAGAGAAAGCAGAGTCTCAACAAGAGCCCCGAGCACAAGCGGAGGGTTCTTTTTAATTTAAAATTCTCCTCAAAACCACCAACTCCTTTACAACTTGGTTCAGAAAAATGAAAGAGAAGTCCACTCGCATTGACTTTCTGTATAAATATGGCAATATATAGAAAGGGAACGAGGTGATTTAAATGAATATCACCGTTACAGAACTGGAAGGCAAATTCGCTTTCTTGTTGTTGAAAAAAGTGATAAAAGAGAAAGATTCGTTGAGGAAACATAAGCCCAACGAAATCAAGCGCGAAGTAGTTAAGGTCGCGGAGGAACTCGGGGTTAAACCTGAAGACCTCTATTCTCTCTACCGCCGTATCGTCAACGAGCTAGTCGAGGAAGCTCGTCTTCCAGAAAAAATGGACTTCACCAAGCAAGGCTAGGCACCACGCCTACTAAAAGGGTAATTGCTCCTCCCACACCAATGTGGCAAGGGCAGAACAAGAACCTCTCCTCCTTGGAGTCCAGAAGCCGCATCAGTAATGGTGCGGCTTCACTCTTTTAATATTTCACATAAATAAACTAAATCTTTTGCAATTTGGTTTATAAAAATAATACTGAAGTCCACAACCTCAATCATGCACCACATCTGCAACCTCGATATATACTTGAGGAATGAGACATTCAATACGAGATATATTAATTGAATTACGAAAGCAAAAAGGAAACTGTGCAAAAACAGCAAGAAGACTCGGAATACATAAAAGCACTGTGAGTAGATGGAAAAAGCGATCACAAAGAGGTGGTCGCTTTTTAGTTAATCAAATCAAGAGAGAATCAACGAGGCCTACCAATATTAAATATGTTCTCACAGAAAGAGAAGAGACAGATATCATCAAACTACGAGAAAGGAGGAAGTGTACAGCAGAGAAGATTAAATATATCCTTAAGCTTAAGGTGTCGGTAAGCACCATACAGAGATTTTTAATACGAGTTGGTCTCATTGAACAGGAAGGATATCGTCGAAGACCTAAATTTCAAAATACCATACATATGCATGCAAAAAACGTTACTACAGTTGGATACCTTCAAATGGATGTGAAAGTAGTTACTCCAGAGCTCTCAGGGCTACCTTGGACTTGTTTTGAGTATGCAGTCATTGATATTTACTCAAGATGGAAAGACGCTGTGATATTGAATCAGTTAGATCAAGATGGTTCCATCGGTGCACTCCTTGAGATATTACCGCGTCTTCCATTCAAACCTGTATTCATACAAACAGACAACGGACTTGAGTTCCAACAGAAGTTTAAGAAGTTCCTAGATGGGTGGAATCTTAAACACCATCATATTCACAAATCTACTCCTAACGAGAATGCAGTGATTGAGAGATCCTTCCGAACCGATGAAGAAGAATTTTACTTTAGAATTGAACATCGACCTAAACACTACGACGAGCTTCGTGACCTTCTCAAAGACTTCCTGTACTACTACAACCATGAGAGACCACATTTGGGTATTAACATGAAAACACCAGCTGAAATGGTTGCAGATGTGGTGCATGATTGAGACGATATTGACTACTGTAAGAACGTATTGTACTATCCGTGCGACACGTTCTTTATATAGTTTGGGTTTAGAAATAGAGCCTTAAGAATCGCAGCCGACCTGCGATGCACTTAAAGTTCTTAACTCAACCCAAACAAAACAGCAACCTACCATGACCGAACTACCTCCACCTCCCAGTGTTATCTACCTCTACCCATACACGATCCCTGTAGATACTCTTCAGGCTTCGCGAGAGGGTTGGGTTCAAGTGCTTGCGGACCTTCAGGTTGAACGTGGTGACTCTTTCATTCTTCAGCCTGGCTACAGCATATCGCTAGCTATCAAGGACCTCGAAGTTGGTATCCTTATCACCGAGGATAACCCAGGCAAGGAATACCACGAGCTCAGCCTATTCCTCTTCGAGTTCGACCTGAGTTCGCTTGGCGACTTTTTTGTCCCGGCCACGGCGCTTTACACGTATGACGATGGGGCAAACTATGTCACCAGTGTCATTGAACACGTAATCACCGAGCACTGGAAACCGCGCGTATTTACTCGTGCTGTTGCCGGCAATGAAACCGTAATCGAGGTTGTCCTTGAAGTTACACATGTTGGTGCAGGTGCGCCAATTGAATACGTCGAACGTCTTGATCTGCTGAGCTTCGCAGCTTACGCAGGTGACTAGTTTCGAGCCAAAAAAACCACCACCTCAAACACAGGGCCACTGTCGCAAGGTAGTGGTTTTCTGTTTTTTTAATTTCTTACCTTTAAATACGAAAATATACATAGTTCTAATACACACTGGTAGTAAGAACAAAGCTCAATACATCCCTACTCAACTTCCTCTTTCTCAGCCTTGAGTATATAAGCCAGCACTTGCAACTCCTTAACCATTTGGTTCCATATTTGAGGCGGGAAGTCCACTCGCATTGACGAACAAAAGAATATATTGTACTATCCGTGCAGTATGTTCTTTTAAATTGTTTGAGTTTGGAAGAAAGGTCAGAACTTTTTACCAGTGTTGCTCTGCGAAACTGGGGTTGTGACTCTTCCACTAAACTTAATCATGAACAGATTATTGAAGAAGATATTGCGAATGGGCAACCTAGAGCAGTGCACTGAAACGGATATTGAAGAGGTGATTGCGAGAGGCGCAATAACAACAAAGCAGAAAGAGGTGCTATTTGGAGTGTATAGAACTCACCTTTCGTATGATTCGATTGCGATGAAGGTTGGCTGCACACCCCTGGGAGCACGTCGAATCGCAAGAAAAACATTTTTAAAGCTGGAGTATGCACTTGCAAGTCGTGCCACAGATCGTTTTATCGACCACCAAATCATCTGCGGTGTGGCAGCTGCAGCCGCTGGTTGTTGATAGCTACCCCTTTTTGTTTTTTTATCCAACTCTCCCTACAACAAGGAGTCACACGACTCATGATGTGGGGCTTTTTGTTTTATTTAAAAATCTCTTTTAATCATTGCAACTCCCTCATAATCTGGTTCAGAAAAATAAAAGGGAAGTCCGTAGAGTATTAGCAAATAACACGTAATGTGGTATTTTGTTTTTAGGTTATCGATTCACGATACCGTTCAATACAAAAAAGAAAGGAACCTGCTCATGAGCTTTTCATTGCTTAGTAAGTTTTACGCCCGTCCGGAGCTTTTCCGGAAAAACCAACCCGTCTATCTTCGTAAGTCTGATGAAGAGGCTGACGAAGATTCCCGTAGAAAACTTTCTCATCTGCGGGAGCAGATCGGTAGCGGACCGTTTCGTGTGCTTCGGATCACGGACACACCCTCCTCGAAAGCTGCACCTCAATGCGTCACGCTTGCTGACACAGGAAGTGATGCTCCTCTGCGAACCGAGGATGGACCACTGGAACTCAGCGGCTACTATCTGTCGTCGGATCCGCAGTAAGTCCAACTTGGTCGTCGCCCACTAACTCAGCACAGGAACCCCTGTCGTGAGATAGTGGGTTTTCTATTTTTATGTTACCAACAAATATCTCTGAACACTTTTCCAGATTTCGCATCTGTAAGGTTGAAATACGCAATTGGGTGATTCAAAAGTCTTGAACCATTACGGGGTATTGACTAGTGTAATATAACGTGATACTAATTGTAACGTTCTTTTACATCTGAAAATCAATTCAAACGACAACTCAAAAAAACAGTCATGGAACAAAAACTTGCTGAAGCAATCAGAAAAGCGTTGCTAGAAAACGGAATCGTCTTTTCGGAGGAGAACCCACTCGAGGTTCGTCTCCGTACTGCCAACGGAAGTATGGATACTCGTATTGCTTTCCCGGCAGTAACGCTAGGGAAAAATCTTGAAGATCTGATGGCTGTTGAAATTTCAACTCTCGGACTTGGAACGATCACTTGCAATACTTTAAAAGGTATGGGTATGGATACGGTAGGTGATGTACTCAATCGAGTTGCAAAAGAAGGTTATCGCGAATTGATGCGTCAACGCCGCTTTGCAAAGAAAGGGTTCTATAATCTCCGTTCCGCGCTTTGGGATCTTGGCCTTACCCTCGACAGTAATTGGAAAGTGCTGGATTACCTCCATCAAGATCGCGAATGGGAATCACGATTTCCATACTCTGTACGAGCGAGGTAAAAAGGCTAGCCAAAGTAGACAGGATTAATGCAGGATCGAAATCGTTGAACATCGTGATCGTTTCATAATGTTCGAACTCAACCCACCACTCTGAAAAGTGTGGTGGGTTTTAATTTTAATACTTTATGTAAAAAAATAAAAATAAACCCCACACACCCGTAGCTTTTGTGTGGTCTATTCAGATAGTTCAAAAAATGGGAAATAAAAGGAACAAAATTACTGTCGATTTTACACAAAAAACACAAAATTGACTCGTAATAAAACTGATTGATCAAACAAAATCAATCTAATGAACAAACGACTAGTCCAATTGTGACTAGTCTGTTTTATTTTTAGATATGAATTTTTGATGAATAGGGTATATTCACAGACATATTTTTATGTGCTGTATTGCATTTTAGCTATAAAAAAGCTCACTTTTTTATTGACGCTCGTATGGGCGAGGAGTAGTCTATGGGTACCTTAACAACCAGACAGGTTCTTTAACGAACCTGCAATATTTACTGCCTAAATTTTTTATGCAAAAACCAAACATACAAACATCCCTTTTAGTAGCCTTGCTTTTAAGTTTAAGTATATTTTTACCAAGTGAACTTTCTGCTGCAACAACAGGTGCAACGAGCGGAACTAGTTTTTCTAACAATGCAGGAGGCACAGTTGCATGGAGCAATCTTTCAAATGCAACAAGTTCAGATAGCAATTATGTAACTGCTGGTTTAAATAGTGGTGGTAATCAAACTACACAAAAATTTAGAGCAACTGGATTCAATTTTAACATTCCTTCTAATGCTGTTGTAACGGGTATCGAAGTCACTGCTGAATATTCTGCTTCAAGCGCGAGTAAAATTGCAAGTTCAACTGTACAACTCGTAAAAGGCGGAACTACAATCACTGCCTATACTGGTAGCACAAGTGCTGTATGGACTACAACTAATACAACCTCTACATATGGAGGAACAAATCAACTTTGGGGTACCACATGGACAGCTACTGATATAAATGCTTCGAACTTCGGGGTAGAGTTCTCGACTCGATATAATACAGCATTTACTGGGGCGGTAACGGCTCAGCTTGATCAACTTTCTATAAAGGTCTACTATACGGCTCTTCCTCTTATCTCTGTTACTTCAAACATCTCAACCTCAACTCTGACGAATCAAGATATTACTATTACAGCCACTTCAACTGCTAATAGTACCCTAAACGCCACTTCACATAGCTTCACAGAAAACGGCTCATTCGACTTCGTGGCGACTAATGTTGATGGTACAGCTACTACTACAGTAACTATTACAAATATCGACAAAGAGGCACCAGTTATCGCATCTTCTGTAGATATTGAAAATATTGAGGCAACTTCAGTATCAGGAGCTACTGTAACTTATACAACTCCAGCTATTACTGATAACAACTCTGGAGCTACGGTTTCATGTCTCCCAGCTTCTGGATCTACTTTTGCACTTGGAACTACAGGTGTGATCTGTAATGGTTCAGATGTTGCAGGCAACTCTGCTACTTCAACTACATTCAATGTAACTGTGGTTGATACAACTTCACCTGTCATTGTATTGATTGGTGCTGATCCTCTTTCTGTAGAAGCTGGTACAGTCTTCGTTGACCCGGGAGCAACAGCAACAGATGCAAGTGGTGACTTTGCTGCCACATTAACAAATAACGTCGATACAGGAACTCTAGGGGTATATACAGTGACATACACTGCCACTGATGCATCAGGAAACAGTGCTTCATCTACTACTCGAACAGTAAATGTGGTAGACACAACAGCACCTGCTGCACCAACTGCTGTATCACCAATTGCAAATGCAATTCTTACTTCATCAGCACTCACTGTGCTTGATTGGAGTGATGTGGCTGATTTCTCATCACCAGTAACATATGCATACCAGCTCTCAAATTCAAATGCTACTAACCTAGACGGAACATTCGTTACTCCGATCGCTTCAGGAAGCACACTTACTACATCTGAAGCCTCAACGACTCTTGCGACAGAGGGTGACTATTACTACATTGCTCAGGCAACAGATGCACAGCTTAATGCTGGCCTTTGGATGTCTCCGGTTAAATTTACAATCGACAATACCGCACCTGCAATTACAGTCACTGGCTCAAGCAGTATGACAGTAGAAGGTGGCTCAGTGTACACAGACGATGGAGCTACAGCTCTTGATACGGTCGATGGACCAGTTTCAGTTTCATCATCAGGCAGTGTTGATACATCAATCACAGGCACATACACAATTACCTATACTGCAACAGATACAGCTGGAAATACTGCTACATCTACTCGATCTATTGAAGTAGTGGATACAACATCTCCTGTCATCACTCTTCTTGGCTCTGATCCCGTAACCATCGAAGCGGGTTCAACATATACAGATGCTGGAGCTACAGTCTCTGACAATATCTCTACTCTAATCACTGCAACAGCTTCAGGAACAGTTTCAACATTTGTAGTTGGAACATATGTGATCGAATACAATGCGGTTGATGGATCTGGCAATGTGGCAGCTACAGTTACTCGAACAGTAAATGTAGTTGATACAACTGCTCCAGTTATAAACATCACTGGTCAGAATCCAAATATTGTAACTATTAACAATGTATATGTAGACTCTGGTGCAACAGCTAGCGATCTTGTTGACGGAATCATCACTGTAACTTCAACAAGCACAGTTGATACAGCAACTCTTGGTACATATGCGGTGACATATTTTGCAACTGACTTGAGTGGTAATACAACTTCAGCTTCTCGATCAGTTATCGTTATTCCTCCAGACACAACAGCACCAGTTATCACAATCCTCGGCACAAATCCTCTTACAATCGAAGGTGGATCACTCTATATCGATGCCGGAGCAACAGCTCTTGATAACGTGAATGGAAATCTCACAAGTTCAATCGTGACAGTCAATGGTGTAATAGCTACTTCAACAGGTTCATACACTGTGACTTACGATGTGTCTGACGGGGCAGGAAATCCTGCGACACAAGGCGTTCGAAATGTAACTGTAGTAGATACAACTGCACCAGTTCTCACAGTAAATGGTACAAATCCACTCACACTTCACATCGGTGATACATACACAGAGCTCGGTGCAACAGCTACAGATGCAGTTGATCAAGCGGTAGTGGTAGTAGTTGGTGGTGACATTGTTACAACAACAGCAACTTCAACATTCGTGGTGAGCTATACAGCATCAGATGCATCAGGAAATCCTGCAATCCCAGTATCACGAACAGTGTATGTGGTTGATATAGCAGTACCAATCATCACAATCGTAGGTTCAAGCACCGTTGATGTTGAATACGGCTCAGTGTATACAGATGCCGGAGCAACAGCGCTTGATGACGCTGATGGTGATATCTCTGCAAACATTGTAACTTCAGGAAGTGTAAACACATCAGCTCTCGGTGCATACACACTTTCATATGATGTATCAGACTCATCAGGAAATGCTGCAATTACCACAAACCGAACAGTAAATGTGGTGGATACGACAGCTCCAGTGGTGACAGTAACAGGTAGCTCAACAGTTGTACTCACGGTTGGTGACACGTACACAGAAGATGGAGCAACAGCTACAGATGCAGTTGATGGTTCACTTATAGTAACGACAACAGGAACAGTAGATACAAATACAGTTGGTACATACACACTTGTTTACTCTGCTACAGATCTTAGTGGCAACACCGGCACATCAAGCCGAGACGTGATTGTAAATGCTGCTCCAGATACAACGGCGCCAATCATTACAATCCTTGGTACAAATCCTGTAACAATCACAGTCGGTGGTGTATTCACTGATGAAGGGGCAACTTCAACTGATAATGTTGATGTAAATCTTCCAATCACAGCTTCAAGCACGGTAAACACAAGCGTAGTCGGTACATACACAGTGACATACAACACAACTGACAATTCAGGTAATGCTGCTATTCCAATGGTTCGAACAGTAAACGTGGTAGCGGCTACTGAAACAACTACACAGACTCAGCAAGGTCAGACAGGTGGAGGAGGCGCACCAGTGGCACTCTTCACTAATTCAGGAGCAAATGGAGGTTCAAATAATGGTGCAGGTAACAATGGGGCAGCTGGAGTAGTACTCGGTGAAGCAACATTCCAATTCACAAAAAATCTTGGTCTTGGTTCAAGAGGAAATGATGTGATTGAACTCCAGAAGCGACTTAAGGCAGAAGGATTCTTTAAGTTCAATGTAACAACAGGATTCTTCGGTCCAGTGACACTTCAGGCGGTCAAGGCATACCAGATCGCTCACGGTATTAAGCCAGTATCAGGATTCGTAGGTGTACTTACTCGAGCGGAACTCAATAAGTAAAGTAAGTAGGTAAAATTTTAGATAGGTGAGTTGGTGCGGTGAACAATGCTGGAAAATTTTACAAAGGATCACTCAAATCTGGGTGGTCTTTTGTATTTGTAAAAAGTGTTGTATTATAATAGGCGTTAAGTATAGGCATGTATATACCTTTATCTATTATCTATGTGGCATAAGATTAAACACTATCTAGTTCAAACTGAGGAAAATAAACACAATCCGCACCTTCTACGATCGGAAATCTTGGCTGTGTTTTTGGTTCTAATTGTTGGACTGCAAGTTGTTTTTTTCTCTGGAATTTTGACACGAACTATTGCCTCATTTGCAAATATGATGGCAAGTGTTTTACCTGGGGTTCTCAGTCTTGAAACGAATGAATATCGTCACGGTCGAAGTATCTCTGAACTGCGCATGAGTCCTATTCTTGCCGAAGCTGCAAAATTGAAAGCAGAGGATATGGCACGCCGTGGATATTTCTCACATACTGGTCCAGATGGTGAAAAGCCTTGGGTCTGGCTACAAAAAGTTGGGTATGTGTATACATATGCGGGTGAAAATCTAGCAGTAAACTTCGTCGATTCAAGCGATGTTACAAAGGCTTGGATAAATTCTCCAAAACATAAAGCTAATCTTGAGAATTCTAATTTTAAAGAAATTGGTATCGGGACGGCTGAAGGGGAATATGAAGGAAAAATGACTACATATGTTGTGCAATTTTTTGCTACACCTGCAGAAGCTGAGAGCGTACCTGCTACGCCAGTTGCTACTACCATAACTGTAGCCGCGACTTCTACATCTATGGCCAATTCTGGCAAGCGAATCACAACTGCTTCATCGACAATTGCAACGTCAACAGTTTTGGCAACTACAGCGAGCACCTCAACAGGAAGCTCTACATCAGAAGTACTTGGTGTCTACACAACAGATACACCTATTGATACTTCCAGTGCTCGTAATGGCGAAAATTCAGCAAATATGGCCTATGTAGAGGCTGTATCTCATCCGCGAGACTTTGCTCGAAATCTATTTATCGCAATAAGTACATTTCTTCTCCTGGTTCTTGGTTTTTCTATCATCCATCGAGCTATTTCACTAGGTGAAGCGCCATTTTTGCAGAGAATTACTGTGGGATTTAGGGCACATCGTAAGCATATTCTCGAAGTGATTTGTGTAATTCTTGCAATAGGCCTTATTTGGACTATTTTTGGCTATATTTCAGCGGGAATGGTTGCTGTTTCATAAATCATCTTCTTCCTTGCATGAGAACAGAGAATATCTGCTGATATTTTCCTCTATTCGCTGCAGCTCATTAGTCTCAAGCAAATCATCAGATAATTTATTCAATAAGATAGCCAAAATCAAAGCTGATTTTAAACAAAATATTGACAAAAATTTGTTTCATCTCGCTGTGTATTTTTTAAGTGTTTTTTTGGTAAGAAAATATACCTACGCGCGGCAGAATATGTGACATCAATCCGTTGCCTTAACATTGATTTTCACACGGGAGCATCCAAGCATTAGCGACCGATGAGTGCTTAATTGCGTTCTGACCCACTAAGCGAATGCACCCACTTTATATCTTCGTATAGGTAGCCATTGATTCGCAAACACAATCCGCTTTGACGGGTTGTTTTGTTTTTTTGACAATAGTCACATTGTGTCGTAATATTTTCGAGTTCTACAAAGGACATTGAAAAATAAAAGCCAAAAAACCAGCAACAACGACTTTTAACCCATAAGGAAGGAATTCAAATGCTTAAAAATGCAGAAAGTGAAAGAGGAAAAACTGAGGAAAAGCCCAAAAAGCGGATCCTGATCGTGGAGGACAATGAACGGATTGGTGAAACGATGGAGTGGTTTTGCGGAATCCAGCTGGGCTTCGTAGTGGCGTGGGTAAAGACTCGGAGAAATGCCTCTCGTCACATCAACATGAAAGGTCCTTGGGATTGCGTCATTCTCGACGGATGTCTTGAGGGTTTGGAACCTGATACGTTGTATTTGATCCCTGTGATCAAGGCAACATCCCCAAACTGCGTGATCATTGCCAACTCGAACGACCTGCATGTTTCTGACCGGCTGATGGCTGAAGGTTGTCACCTCCGTTTTCCGAGCAAGGATGATTTCAATCAATTCTTCCGCAAGTTCTGCGAGGAGAAAGGTTGGACCTGATCTCTGGTCATCAATAACGCGGATTCGAACCGCAGCGCGCATCTTCATCGGTGCGCGTTTTTTTATTTTAAAATAGATTTTCATATTGGATTTGACGGATTTCAGATGGTGCGTATCCTGTACTTGATACGAAAGCACATCTGCCTAGTATCAAAACAAGCCATTTTGAGAAGATCATGGAAGAAGGAAACAGAGGGTTTTTCACCAAGAACAATGTTAAGTACGGTGAAATCGGTAAAGTCTACGAGGATTTCACCAAAAACTGTCCACGACAGATTCCGATTGAATCAGAGACCATCAAGGATCCCAACGGTGACACTTTTATGGTCAAGATTCTCTGGGAAACTGCTGATTTCAGTAAGAACTCATGAGGTTATCATTGGGATCAATCCACAGCGCCGACCTCTACAAAGGTACGGCGCTTTTTTATTTGCAATTTCGTTTATTATTCGAAATTATTTCATAATAGTGCACAAACGACCAAAATTTCATCAAAAATCTCTAAAAAATAAATCAAAAAATAATAAAATAGTCTAAAGAAAAATCTATAAATGAGCCGACACAAATTGTCGTAAAACTTATCCTAAAATACGACACAAAATATCAGGTTTTTAGAGTTGCATTTGCATCAATTTTAAAATCGTTTTGCAGTAGCAATTTTCATCAATTTTTTGTAATTATCCACAAGTCACACATTCGAAAAAGGTGTAAAATTTTACCCACGAGGCAATTTGGCCAATTTTAGTTGAGCGAGATAGTGTGTTGCTTCATTATAAAAACTTATCAAACCTTAGACCTTTCGTCGTATGAACATATCAGTTACAAAGCAAGACGGCACAAAAGTACCCTTCAATGCGGATTACATCAACAAGTCAATTGAACGAGCTTGCGCAGATTTACCAAACAGCGCTAGCTATGTTACACAGATTGCCAGTGAGACTCAGCTTACCTTGTTTGATGGTATAACGACGAATGAGCTTGATCAGGCGACTATTAGTGCTGCACTCCAGAACGTGCAGGATGATATTCGATATGACAAAGTTGCAACACGACTTCTCCTCAAGACAGTGTACCGACGAGTACTTGGTGAATATGATAAGGACAATGCGGCGGATCTTGAACGACGACATCGAGAGTATTTTCCCGAACATATGAAAAAGATGATCGCTGAAGGTCTTCTTGACCAGAAAATGGATGAAAAGCTCTTTGATCACAAGAAACTTGCAGACGCACTCAATATCTCACGAGATGAAATCTTTGCTTACGCAGGTCTCTCAACATTTCTCCATCGATATTCTGTAAAAGATAAGAAATTAAATCCAATCGAAACTCCTCAGTATTTCTTCATGCGAGTAGCGATGGGTATGTCTTATTATGAAAAAGATCCTACGGCTACAGCTATCAGCTTCTACGAACAAATGTCACAGCACAAGTATGTGGCCGGAGGTTCTACAAACCTTACAGCGGGTACACCACGACCTGCGCTTTCAAATTGTTACCTCCTCGAAGTTCACGACGACATGGCACATATCGCTAAGTCAGTAGGAGATGTGATGCTTATTTCAAAAGGTACTGGAGGTCTTGGAGTTTCTCTTACAAAGCTTCGAGCGACAGGCTCTATTTTGAAGTCATCTAATACAACGTCATCTGGTCCAACTCCATTTGCAAAAATCATGGATACTGCGATCCATGCGATTGTACGAGGTGGAAAGAAGAAAGGTGCACTCTGTTTCTACATGGAAACTTGGCACTATGATTTTCCTGAGTACATCCATTGGCGTCACAATGCCGGAGATGACTATGTGCGAATGCGAACAGCTAACACAGCAGCTTATATCTCTGATGAATTTATGAAGCGTGTAACTCAGGGTGCTCAGTGGTACATGTTCGACCCTAAAGAAACAGCAGACCTGAACGAGCTTTATGGTGAAGCGTTTAGCAAGCGATATGCTGAGTACATTGAGATGGCAGAAGCTGGAAAAATGACTATGTTCAAGAAGATGCCAGCTGAAGAACTCTATCGACAAATGCTTGTATCTCTTCAGACAACTTCACACCCATGGCTTACATGGAAAGATACTATCAATATGCGAGCGTTGAACAACAATACAGGTACTATTCACATGTCTAACCTCTGTACAGAGATTTGTCTTCCTCAGGATAAAGAAAACATCGCCGTATGTAACCTTGCCTCACTTAACATCGTGGCGCACCTCGTCGATAAGACGGTTACAGATCTTGGTGGGAAAGAAACTATTGTCAAAGAAATCGACTGGAAAGAACTTGAAAAATCTACTCGAATTGCAGTTCGACACCTCGATAATCTTATCGATATCAATCAGCCACCAGTTCCTGAAGCTGCAAAGTCTGACCGAGAAAACAGAGCTGTTGGTCTTGGTGTGATGGGGTTCTCAGATCTTATCGAAAAACTAGGGTTTGCGTACGACAGCGATGAGTCATTTACACTTGCTGACAAACTCTTCGAATTCATCAGCTATATGGCAATCGATGAAAGTGCTGAACTTGCGAAAGTGCGAGGTTCATATACACACTTTGATGGTTCAATGTGGTCAAAAGGAATGGTACCATTTGATACAATGTCTCTTTTGGAAAAATCTCGAGGTGAACAGCTTCTTGTAAATAAAGACATGCATGCAGGAGTTGATTGGGATGTACTTCGTGCAAAAGTAAAGAAGGGGATTCGAAATGCAACACTCATGGCTGTTGCACCAAATGCGAATATTGGACTTCTTGCTGGAACAGTTCCGGGTATCGATGTGCGATTTGCGCAGGCTTTCTCTCGAAATAAGTTCTCAGGAAAATATCTCGACATCAACCACAATCTTGTAGTCGACCTTGAAAAACTTGGCATCTGGGAAAAAGTTAAGTCAAAGATTATCGAAAACCGAGGTGATATTGAATTTATCGAAGAAATTCCTGAAAATATTAAGAAGATCTACAAGACTTCATTCTCAGTTTCTCCATATGCAGTTATCGAAGTTGCTGCGCGAGCGCAGAAATGGGTAGATCAGGCACTTTCTCGAAATATGTACCTCGAGACTCGAGATATTAACCAGATTATTCACATCTACAGTACAGCTTGGAAGAAGGGTCTCAAGTCTACATATTATCTCCACATGAAGCCTCAACACTCAGCAGAGCAAAGCACGATTGTGGTAAACAAAGCACAGCAACTTGGTAAAAAAGGTTTCGCAGCTATGCGAATGTCGAGCCCACTTGCTGGCGCACCAGTTTCTGTAAGTATGCCAACTGAGATGGTCCAGCAAGTTTCTGCAAATGGAAACACCGCTACTATTCAGGCTTCAGCCCATGCTAATCCTAAAGAATCTACTATCACAGTAGATGTTGAAGCGACGATGCAGACTAATGGTTCTACACCGAATACAATTGTCGCAGACATAGATGTTCAGGATACCACTGCAAAAAAAGCTGGCGGATATAAACCACTCAATTTAATCAGAGCTGAGGACTTTGGGGTAGATCCAAGTGAAGCGAATATTTGTGATGGTTGTCAGTAAAATCAAATTAAAAAAATAATCTAACACTCAAAAACATGGCAATTGTAGGAAGACCAGCACCAACAGACACAACACTGCATCCGATTAAGTATAAATGGGCGTATGAGCTCTATGGCCAAGCTGTTCGAAACACTTGGTTCCCACATGAAATCGCACTCAAGGAAGACCTCCAAGATTTTGCAAAAATGACGCAAGATGAACGACATGCGGTTGAATTTGTAATGTCATTCTTCAATCCAGCTGAGCTCATCGTAAACCGATCGATTGCTCTTGGTGTATATCCATATCTCAAATCTCCAGAAGCGCACCTCTTTTTGGCTAAATGGATGTGGGAAGAGGCGAATCATTGTGTGTCATTTGAGTACGTGCTTGAAACTTTCCCATTTGATAAACAAAAGGTATATAACAATCACCTCCAAACACCTTCAATGATTGCTAAAGAAGCGTTCATTGAAAAATATCTCAAGCGAATGACCGAGGATCGACTCGATATCGAATCAGTGGACGGTAAAAAGGATTTCGTGCGAAATCTCGTGGCAACAAATATCGTAATGGAAGGAACATGGTTCTACTCTGGATTCATGGTAGTAATGTCATTTCGACAGCGAAACCAGCTTCGAAACTTTGCTTCGATGATCAACTGGGTACTTCGAGATGAGTCACTTCACTTGAAGTTTGGTATCAACCTAATCCATACAATTCTTGAAGAAAATCAGGATCTCCTGACTCCCGAATTTGCGGACGAAATCCGAAACATCATCATTGAAGGAGTAAATGTTGAACTCGAATACAACAAAGATCTGTTCCCGAATGGCATTCTCGGCTTGAATGCTGACTATGTAAACCAGTATGTAAAATACGTAGCTGATCGACGACTTGAAGAGCTTGGCCTTGAAAAGCACTATAATGTTCCAAACCCTGCAAAATGGATGGCTACAGCAACTGATGTGTATGAACTCGTAAACTTCTTTGAAGCTCAGAACACAAGCTATGAAGTGGATTCAAAGGCGCATGATGGTAAAAGTGATGAGGCGAAGGAGAAGGCTGAAAAGGTGGTGGAATAGAAGGTTAGAAAGTTGGACGTTCTTTAAAACTTCACATTTCCAGGTGCCGCGTCTATTGTCGGTACACAGAAATGAATAATGTAACGGCGGAAATAGCTATTTATAATAACAAGATGTAAACCCTTCTTCTGCTTGAGATGACCGTGGATCTTCCGCATGATCGCTAGTTCAGCAACGTAGGTAGAGTGTATTCTTGAAGGATTATAGATGATCGGTTCCTAGAACTGTGGAGTTTTAATATTTATGATCTCGAGATGTTGAGTAGCAAAAAAATTGTACGAGTTGCTTGAAACTTGCGAGCTGCAGTGAGCAGGGGAAAATCTAAGGAGAGATTTTCTGTTTTCACGCAACGAAAAGAATTATTTTTTACCCACAAGATACCTCTGAATATTATTCTTATGCGCCTGATATGTTTTTGCGCAATAAATATTTCTATTACTGTGAATATAAAATAGACACTCTGTTTTTTGTGGATTAAATGCTGCGTCAATTGCTGCAAGACTTGGATTTGCGATAGCTGTAGGTGGAAGCCCTTTGTTTTGATAAGTGTTGTAGTCAGATTCGATGTATTTATCTTTTGAAAGCACATCCGGCCACCAGTCTGTAGAGCTTGCTTTAGCGTATTGAAGCGTAGCGTCCATATCAAGAGTCATGCCACGAAAAAGTCGATTCCATATCACCCCAGAGATTATCTTCATGTCGCTCGGACCAGCTGCTTCGCGCTGAATAATAGAAGCGATTCGCACTGCGGTATCGAGGTTAATCTTTCCACCAGTGGTACCTGTCACACCAGTCGCTAAAGCACCTTGTGAATTTTTTGTGGCTGCATTACTTTTATTGCTTTTTCCACCAGCTTGTTTTGCTAATACTTTATTTGAAACTTCAGTGTTGAATTTTCGAAGCATTTGATTCGCCACATCTGCGCCAGTTGCATCGAGATCAAACCAGTACGAACCTGGCATATAATATCCGTCCAAAACACCTCGCTCATCTTGTGGAGCGGTGTTCAAAAAAGCTTCTGTATTGCTTGCATTCCACGACAAAACCTTGGTTAGTCTCTCGGCGATTTGTTCACGGCGTAGACCTGGCTGAATGGTTACAAAACGTTTGGTTGGATTGGCTAGGTTTGAATAGAATTCGAGAGGATCAAGACCATTTTTGTAAAGAAATAGGCTGGTGCCCGTCATAGCTACTGACGCTAATAAAAACATTAAAACAAGGGATATTTTTAGTCGGAGCGAGGGCTTGCCGGAAGGTCGTCCAGACAGCCGTCCGTTCGAGTGATGTGAAGATCCTTTATATACATGCGAATGTACCCGAGGGGCTCTCATATGCTACTATTATAACCAATGATGTAATAAATGCGAGTCGTTTGCGTCATCACCTATGCAGAGTAAGAAACACATTGAAGAGCTAAAAAAGGACTTTCGGGAGACCTACGACTTGTACGCTGATGCACTGTTCCGTTTTTCGTACTATAAGCTTTCCGACAGGGAAAAAGCCAAGGATATTGTGCAGGACACATTCGTCCGGTTCTGGGAGTATATAGCTTCAGATGGGGAGGTTGAGAACGTAAAAGCGTTTCTCTACCGTATTGCTCACAATGCGATTATTGATAATTATCGCAAGAAAAAAGAGATCTCCCTTGATGTCCTTGAAGAAGAAGGTTTTGACCCACGCGATCATGACATGCATCACTCTGTCTCAAGAGGTCCGGATGCTCGTAAAGCTCTCGAACTCATCAATCAACTCGATGACTCAGAGTCTGAGGTTATGCTCATGCGTTATGTAGATAGCTTATCCGTAAAAGAGATAGCTATGATCCTCGACGAACGTGAAAACACTGTTTCGGTCAAAATCCATCGAGCCTTAAAGCATCTACAGGAACTTTTTGAAGAGGTTTCCTTTAACTCTGCTACGAAGGTACCTTCGCAAGAACAATGAAACAAAACACATTTTATAAAGCAATACATGGTCTAAAGAAGATCAACATGACAGCTGATGAGAAATCAGCGGTCTTTCATCGTGCTTGGTCGGTTATCGAATCTATTGAAGCTACACATAATCTTTCACTAAACAAAGGGCGAGTAGCTAAGCTTCCTGCGGTAGCTGGTGCTCAAAACCAGTCAGTTAAAAGCACATTTGTATCAGTTTGGTCACATTATTTTTCACAAAAAAAGTTCGTGCCAGCACTCTCGCTTGCTATCCTTCTTATGGCAACGGGTGGCGTTTCTCTAGCTGCAGAGGAGTCACTTCCAGGTCAACTTTTGTACCCAGTTAAGATCAATATAAATGAAGCAGTCCGAGGCTTTACAGCTCTTACACCGGAGGCAAAAGCTCGTTTTGCTCTCGAAATCACTGATCGACGTCTCAAAGAAGTAGCTCTTCTTTCATCAAAAGGTATGTTAAATGCAGAAACAAGCGCAGTTATTCAAGGTCAACTCGTCAAACAGGCTGGTCAGATCAAAAACCAGGTTGCTTCTCTTGTTTCTACAAAAAACATTCGCGCAGCACAGGAAATCAGCGTAAACTTCGAGTCGTCACTTCGAGCGCATGAGCTTATTCTCGAAAAAATTTCAACAAAACAAGATCAGGATGAAGCAGACAATGAAGATATTGTGAATAATGATTCAACAAGGCTCGCCAGTGCGTCATCTTCTGCTAGTTCAACAGCTACAATCATGGCGCTTCGTGCGAACATGAGTGATACTAAAGCTCATATTAACTCTATTATCGCCACTTTAAAACTTCAGCTTGCAACTACAACTGAAACTAGGGCCAATCTCCAAGAAGAAGAAGTTAAGACTGAAAATCTTGATAAAGAAACTATTCTTGCGAGACTTGCCGAACTCAAGCTCCGAGCACTTGAGATCAAAAAAATAGCAAGCACTACACCTATTGCATCAGTTCTCCGAGCTTCTACCTCATTTGGTTATATCTTCCAGAGCGATCTCCTTATAACTTCTGCAAATACAAAGATAGGCACAGCAGAATATGCTGCCGCTCTTACAGATCTCCAGAAGGCTACACAGTATCTAACAGATGCTGAGATTCTTATGACTGCAGATGACCTTACCAAGGATCCAGCTCTTAGAGAGGTGATCAATGAAGCTCTTTCAACAACAAGCTTCACAAGCGTACTTCCTACTATTCAGGCTACGAGTACGGCAACTACTACGATAGGTACCGAAACTGGCACAACAACAGTCGCAACATCGAGTGCTGCAAGTGTACAGTAGGTAGCATTTCTAAAAATTGGATATAATACGTCCCATGAAAGGGGTGTCTAAAAAACATACCGAAGTGTCTAAACAGGAGGCTGTGCGGTATTTTGTGTTGTTTGGGATAACAGGGGACTTAGCTAAGCAAAAAATAATTCCTGCTTTATTTGAGTTATGGCAAAAAAAAGAGTTTGGTACTGATACTGTAGAATTCGTCGCATTTGGTAGAAAAAGTTTCAGTACGACAGAGTTCATTGATTTTATTACTAAGTGTCTAGGTAAAATAAAGGTGACAGAAAAAGAAAAAAAAGCATTCGCTACAAGTTGGACATACATTCAATCTGAACTGAGTGATAGTAAAGGCTATAAGAATTTGAAGAAAAAGCTTGCAAACAAATTTGCGCCAATTGTATACATCTCTCTACCACCACAACTACACCTTCAAGTGTGTGACAATATAATAAAGCAAAAAATAGTAACCAAAAAAAATGCTGCTAAGTTAATGCTTGAAAAACCCTATGGGTATGATGCAAAATCTGCAACTATGCTCGAAAAAAAACTCATACTTTCACTTCGTCAGGATCAGATTCTCCGTGTCGATCATTATGCCGGCAAACAAGCTCTAATTGAGTTTGAAAATCAAGCAAGACAAGGTGTGATTCCTTTTGAGCTAAGTGCAAAATCGGTCCAAAAAATAACATTCAATTTCTTGGAGACTAACGATGTTGCTGAAAGGGGTGCTTTTTATGACAAAGTCGGTGCGCTTCGTGATGTATTTCAAAACCATTTGCTTCATGAATTTGCATCTATAACTGCATTCCCTTTTTACAATCAAACTATAGATGCAAGTGAGCGAGCATTTCTTCGTGAAAGAAGCCTCAAACAATTTGAGATTGTAAAAAAACCAATTTTTAAACAGTATAAAGGGTACAAAAACACGCGAGGAGTTCAGTCAGATTCAACAACTGAGACGTATTTTAAGATAGAAGCTCGTATGAAATCAAAATACTGGCAAGGTGTGAGATTTATTTTTGAAGGAGGGAAAGCGCAGTTAGTTGCTGATTCGTCTATTAAAATCTATTTCAAAAAAACTGCGCGGAAGTCAGTAAATATAAATCCATACGTGATTCATATGAATGGTTATGGTGAGGATGCCTATGTTCGAGTGCTTCGTGATGCATTTGTATATGATGAAAATAGATTTATTTCATTTGAACAAGCGCGACTTGGTTGGAAGATTGTCGAGCAGATTGAGGATAATAAATAGCATCTTCAAAAAAGGTTTCCATAAAGAACCTTCCTACAATCCACAAAAATCCTAAAAAACGGCCTACAATATAGTATACTCAAGCGATGGAACAAATCGGAATTCAACTTTTCATTCACAATCTTGGTTATCTTGCGTCAGCCTGCCTCAGCCTGGTACTTGCTGTGCTTATTTTTTTTAGAGGAAAAACACGACTTCAAAACATTCTCTTTACTCTCACTAGTTTTACATTTATCGGCTACATCTTATTTTATCTTGAAGGTGTAAATGCTCGGAATTCCTACGCGGCACACTTTTTCTTTTCATGTACGATGATTCTGATTGTGACTGTCTGTTTAAATGCACATCTGGCTTTTGCAATGTTTAGAAAAGTAAAAGAGCAAAAAAATGCACTCATTGTCATGTATGTTCTGGCGGCACTTATCATGATATTTCTTGGTGCAGACACTTCACGGTATCTCGCACATCCAGCTGCTTACGGTTTCTTGCCAAATTTCTTTGTTCCAGGTCCATATTATTGGCTTTTTGCTTCGTATTTCATTATTGTCACCGCATACTTTTTTGGATGCATCGGTATGTGGTATTTCAAGGCTGAACCTGCTGAGAAAAATCGGATGAAATATTTTTTAGTGGCATTTGGCTGGGCCTATGCGATTGGTTTCAGTATTTTTGGATCAATCTTCGGTCTATATGATATTAATATGTTGTATACGTCGATCATCGGGCTTTATGTGATTCCGCTTGCATACGGTGTGTTTAAATATGATGTAATTGATATTCATGTGGCTGCTAAAAATGCACTTCTTTATGCGCTGTATTCCTTTTTTGTTGGAGGGGCGATTGTATTTGCAAATATTCTTAACGACTATCTAACTAGTCACTATATTGGTTTTCCGAACTGGATTCTGCCGTTTGCATCAGGACTCTTTGTGGTATTTGTAAGCTGGGTCGTATGGCGTCAGATCCGCGAGTCAGATATTTTAAAATATGAATTCATAAACAATATTAGTCACAAGTTCCGTACACCTCTCACACATATTCGGTGGCTTGCAGAAGACCTTCGTGAAGTCGGTACAAAAGAAGAGCGTGACAAAGCGGTAGAACAGATCCAATACGCAAGCATGCGACTTTTTGAGCTTACAAATATCGTGATAGATGCATCTCAAAACAATAACGACCTCTACCTGTATCATTTTACAAGTACAGATGTTTCTGAAATTGTCCACGAGATTCACACCGCTCATCTTGATCAGGTTAAACATAAGAAGCTAAAGGTGCATATCGATATTGGACCTGATATTCCAAAAATAAAGGCGGATAAGACTCGATTACAGTTTGCACTTCAGATTCTCTACGAAAATGCACTTATTTACACCCCTGATTCAGGTGAAATTGATATCAAGCTGCGACAAATTGGTGGGGAAGTTATTGTAACTATTCGAGACACAGGTATCGGTATTCCAAGTGATGCGTTGCCTCATGTATTTTCAAAGTTCTACAGAAGTAGAAACGCACGACACACTGACACTGAGGGAATGGGTGTTGGACTTTTCATGGCAAAAGATATCGTTGAGAAACACAACGGAAGAATCTGGGCTGAATCATACGGTGAAAATAAAGGTGCAACGTTTAGTGTAGCTTTCTTGATTGAATAAGTATGTTGAGTTGCAAGGCTAAGTGCGCGATAATGTAATTGATGGCGATCGAACTTTTGATTCATAACTTCGGATATATTTGCTCTGCGCTTATAACCATAGCGCTTGGACTCTTCATTCTCCTGAAAGATCCTAAAAAGCGCACCTACCAATTATTCTTTTTAAGCACAGTTTCATATGTTCTCTATGCTATTGCTTATGTACTATCTGTAAATATTGAAGATTCTGGCGTAGCAAGTGTTTTTGCATTCTTAATGGTTATTGCCGCAACTATTCCGTGCTTTCATGCCCATCTAGCATTTGCTACGTTTGGTATTGAGAAAGAACACAAGCGTGGACTGACGGTTATGTATTCATGCTTTGCCGCTGTCTTCGCTTTTTTTATTGCAAATCCTTATGGGCTTCGACTTCAATCGATTCCAAAAGCATATTTCCCAAATTTTTTTCAACCTGGGCCGTACTACTGGATTTATTTTTTGTTTTTCTTTGGTGTGCTGGCGTACTACTACACAGTGCTTATAAAATACTATAAAAAAGCTGACAAGCACGAGCAAAATCGTCTCAAATATTATTTTGCAGGATTTACTTGGGCATATGTCTGGTCACTTCCAATTTACATGCTTATCTGGAATATTCCTGGGGCAGGGTATTTGATGGTTTTTACGCCTCTTTTGGGTCTTTATACTTTACCGCTTGCATATGGGGTATATAAATATGATTTACTCAATATCAATATAGCCATAAAAAACGCCTTACTATATGGGTTTTTTGTAGTTTTTGTTGGTGGTTCAGTTATTTTGATTAATGCGTTAAATGGCTTTTTGACAAAAACATACAATAAGTTCCCAATATGGATTGTACCGGTGAGTTCCGTGTTCCTCGTACTTCTAGTGAGTGTAATCGTATGGAATCAACTCCGTCAGGCAGATTTACTTAAATATGAATTCATAAACAATATTAGTCACAAGTTCCGTACACCTCTCACGCATATTCGGTGGTTGGCGAGTGAGCTGAAAGGTATGAATGATCCGATTGAAAGAGAGCGAGCTGGTGCAAAGATCGACTTTGCCAGCATGAGACTTTTTGAACTTACAAACGCTGTGATCAACGCGTCGCGCGATGTGAATCCTTCGGTATACAGATTCGCGAGCGTGAAAATTCATGATTTGATTGCTGATATTCGCAAAGCTCACGAGGATCAGGTTGAAGCAAAGCGCATGAATGTTGAATTTAAGTTCGACAATTCCGTGATGGATGATTTTGTTTTGCGTGCCGATCGTGCTCGGCTACAGTTTGCGTTGCAGATTCTGTATGAAAACGCCTTGATGTATACGCCAGCTGGTGGTCATGTGACAGTTTCCGTTTCGGCTCAAAGTTCTCAAAAAGAAATTGTCATTACATTTAAAGATGATGGAATCGGTATCAAAGACTCAGATATCTCGCATGTATTTTCACGATTCTTTCGAGCTATTAATGCAAGACGTACAGACACAGAAGGTATGGGACTTGGCTTGTTCATTGCTAAAGATATTATCGAAAAGCACGGTGGGAGAATCTGGGCTGAATCTGATGGAGAGAATAAAGGGTCCACGTTTAGTGTGGCTTTGCAGATGGGTTAGTTGATGAAATATACATGCCTTTTATTTGCTAAATTTGTCTAGCGAATTACTGAGCAAATTGTGCCATATGTTTTTTTCTGCTAAACTTCACCCACTATGGCATTTTTCAAAAATTTCTTAATGAAGCAGATGATTAAAAGACAGATGAAGGGTGTTCCTGAATCTGAGCAGGAGAAGATTATTGCACTTGTTGAAAGCAATCCTGATTTTTTTCAAAATATTGCAAAGGAAGTTGACGCTTTGACTAAACAGGGTAAAAGCCAGATGACTGCTTCTATGGAAGTGATGAGAAAGCACCAAGGTGAACTCCAGAAAATGATGATGGGTCAAGGGAAATAGCTTTATTTAGGTCTCTTTTTCTGCTAGACTCATCCAATGAAACTCTCAATCGGCATCGTTGGTCTTCCAAATGTTGGTAAATCTACGCTCTTCAATGCGTTGACTAAAAAGTCTGTGCCCGCAGAAAACTATCCATTCTGTACGATTGATCCGTCAGTCGGTGTTGTAGCTGTGCCTGATGAACGGCTCGTCAAGCTCGCTGAATTCTCAAAGTCCGCCAAAACTATTCCGGCTGTTGTTGAATTCGTGGACATTGCCGGTCTTGTAAAAGGTGCTTCTGAGGGTGAGGGTCTCGGTAACCAGTTCCTCTCACACATCCGAGAAGTAAACGCTATTGCAGAAGTTGTACGAATTTTCGAAGATCAAAATGTTATCCATGTTGATGGAAAAATTAATCCTGTGAATGATATTCAGGTCATTAACCTCGAACTGGTGCTTGCTGACATGCAAACTGTTACGAAACGACTAGGTTCCGTTGAGCGTGACGCGAAGCGAGGCGATAAACCTGCTGTTGCTGAAAAAGGTGCACTCGAAAAAATTGCAAAAGTACTTGAAGCTGGTGAACTCGCACAGACTGCCGAGCTTACTGATGAAGAAAAAGAACGAATTCAAGGTTTGAGTCTTTTGACCATGAAGCCGATGATGTATATTTTGAATAAAAAAGCCGGGGGAACTAATCTTGACGAACTCGATGGTGGAAGTGAGCCTCGATACAAAGCGTTAATTGAATATTTGAATGCACGAAAAGCAAAATGGGTGATCGTTGATGCAAAAGTTGAGCACGAACTGATGTCGCTTGAAGGTGAGGAAAAGGCGATGTTTCGAGCAGAGCTCGGTGCCAAAGACGACGGTATCAATGAGCTCATTAAAACCGGCTATGATTTGTTGAACCTCCAAACATTTCTCACAACTGGGCCAGAAGAAACACGAGCATGGACAATCGAAAAAGGTTGGGCTGCACCAATGGCTGGAACTGCAATCCACACTGATTTTAAGGATAGATTTATCCGAGCGGAAGTAATTGGTTGGAAAGATCTCCTCGATGCTGGATCATACGGTGCTGCTCGTGATAAAGGACTTGTACGAACAGAAGGTAAGGAATACATCGTACGTGATGGTGATGTTGTGGAGTTTAAGGTCTAATCTGAGTCACGAACTCGTATCAAAAGCGTCTTCGTATATGCAGTTAAAAGCTGTGCTAAACTAATACTGATATGAATGGACCAAATAACCAGGCTTATAACGCGACGGGAAACGCAAATAATGTGGCTAATAACCAAACAGATAACGGAACTATTTTAGGTTTCAAGAAAGAAAATTTACCAATTGTTTTTGCACTTGCGCTACCTGTTTTTGTAGTTTGCTTTATTGGTCTACTTATTTTTGTACCAAAACTCGGACCTCGACCGATGTATGATTTTATCTTCACGGCGACGAGTGGTCGTTCGCTCCACACATCAGATGGTGCATGTACCGTTTTTTATAATTATTATCAAATTGCACCAACTGAAGGTACATACAATCTTGTAAAAAAAGAATATCAGATTAGTGCTTTAGCAGATCAAAAGGTGATCGATCCATGTGCTAGTTATCCTCGGATGATTGAAAGTGATGCACCAGAGTTGTATTTGTATCTTGCAAAAGACGATACGGTACGACAAATTAACTTTGAAGAAGCGACGCAGTTCACATACAAGAAAGGTTTAGTTTCAGATGATGGCTATACGGTTGGTAAACGATATGTAAACCGTGGCGTGCTCGATATCTTTGGTGGAGGCGGCACGAACAGCGGAGTTTTCGCTTCAAAGCGAAACAGGTATGTTCGACTAAATATTCCAGAGGCTCTAAGTGGTTCATACTACGATGCTGACTTCAATTTTATTGGCTGGGTAGAAGGAAAATAGGAGATCATAGCGACGATAGAACAACGTCGCAACTATTAGGCACAAATTTATAAAAATTATCAAAAAAACATGAACAAAGAAGAACTTTTGCATGAAATACGACAATCGATGCACCGAGGTGAATTAACTTCGGAGGAGCTTTTGCTTGCAGTTGCTACACCGGTTGGTTTGGGTGACCCTGCGGAGTATCAAGCTTCAGGTGCCACGAACAAACTCTCGAGAAAGTACAATCTTCTTTCAAAAACACTCTATTTGATCGGAGGAATCGTTGTTCTCTCTGGAATTGTGACTGCAATTGCTAATAATTGGGCAAGTATTAATCCGATTGGTCATGTTGTGCTCACATGTGGACTCGGTATCAGTTTTCTTCTCGGTGCAGTCGCTCTCCATTCGGCAAAGCCACACATGCTTGTGCAGGTGTTTTATAGCTTAGCTGCAATATTAATGTTTATTGGTGGTTTTGTACTCATCGATGAACTCCAGAATGCTGGTATTGTAGTTACTGAGTTCAATACAAGTTTCATCACTCTTGTGTCAGCTGTACTTTTGGTGATTTTTGGATCACTTATGTATGGATTTAGGGAGCGTAATAAAATAGCTGGTCAAAATCCTGCAACTGTTTTGTATTTTATTGAAGCTGCACTTTTTGCCATCTTCTACTATTCAGTAGTCTTCCAGTGGATGGACAGTGTGCGAACTTCATATGGGTATGATTGGTTCTATGGTTATTACAATGACACTTTACATCAAACAGTTTCAGCCATTTTGAATCAGATATTTGCCTACACAAGTGCACTTTTTGGTGTTGGACTTATTGCACTTGCGCAAACTGATGCTATTCAGCGCGCTCGAAAAATCTGTAGTATCTTCACATTCGCCGGATATTCGCTTGTTTTGGTTCCGCTCATTATGCTCGTAGATACTGGAAATATCGCCTATGAGATCTGGACATTGCTCTATGTCTTTGTACTTACTTTGTTTGTAATTGTAAGTATTAGACTTCGAAATACTATGGGGCTCATACTGACATCACTTGCTATTGGCGCATATTGTATTAAAATCTCGGTATTGTACTTCTTTGCAGATAATCTGGGATTTCCACTGATTCTACTGGGATCAGGACTCCTGATCATGGTACTCGGATACTTCACGTATTATCTCAATAACGCATATATCAATGGCCCAAAAACACACGAACAAAAAATCGAACACCGGTAAAAACACTACGTACAAAAAAGCTGTAAAAACTGTTGGAAATTCTACAAAAACCGACAAAAAATCTGCACCGCAAGCTCCTCAATCTAACTCAGTGCAATACGACCATTTGAAAATAGAGAAAAAATGGCAAAAAGAATGGGCTCGGACTGGAATTTATAAGACGAAAGAAAACGACGGTAAAAATAAGGGTAAACCAAAAGCTTATATCCTCGACATGTTCCCATATCCATCTGGATCAGGTCTTCATGTTGGTCATCCACGAGGTTACATTGCAACTGATGTATATTCTCGATACAAGACCATGACTGGTCACAATGTGCTTCATCCAATGGGGTGGGATGCATTCGGTTTACCGGCTGAAGAATTCGCTCTTAAAAATAAAATTCATCCTGCAATTGCGATGAAGAAAAATGTAGCACGTTACAAAGAGCAACTATCAATCCTCGGTTTGAACTATGATTGGTCTCGAGAGGTAAATACAACTGATCCTGAATATTACAAGTGGACGCAGTGGGCGTTTTTGCAAATGCATAAAAAAGGTTTGACATACGAGTCACATGAACCTATCAACTGGTGTCCTTCATGTAAAACCGGTCTTGCAAACGAAGATCTCGAAGACGGCAAATGCGAACGGTGTGGATCTGTAGTTGAAAAGAAGCCTATCCGTCAGTGGGTGATTAAGATCACGAAATATGCAGATCGATTGCTTGAAGATTTGGTGGAATTGAATTGGCCAGATTCGATCAAAGAGTCTCAACGAAATTGGATTGGCCGAAGTGAAGGTGCTGAGTTTGATTTCCCGCTCGTCGTTGGTGGTAAAGAAATTGATCAAAAAATAACTGTGTTCACTACTCGATGCGACACTCTTTTTGGTGTGACATATGTTGTTTTGGCACCTGAGCACAAGCTCGTAGTAGAACTTTTAGGGAATAATTCCGCGATACAAAACGTGTCGGTGAAAAACGCTGACAAGGTGCGTACTTTTATTAATTCTGTAAAAGAAAAGACAGATATAGAGCGAACAGCTGAAGGAAAAGAAAAAAGTGGTATAGCCCTTGAGGGTGTCGAGGCTATCAATCCTGCGACTGGTGAAAAAGTCCCTGTGTGGATCGCTGATTATGTATTGGCGGGATATGGCACAGGTGCTGTGATGGCAGTTCCTGCGCACGATGAACGAGATTTTAAATTTGCTAAGAAATATGGGTTAGGGGTTAAGCAAGTTATTTATGTTGCCGATGGAAATTTTAGAGATGAAGAGAATGCTGGTCCGCTTTTAGAAGATGGTCAGTTAATGAATTCTTCAAATTACGATGATATGAATTCAGCCGAAGCTCGAACTAAAATCGCGGTAGAATTCGGCCGATCGGTTGTTAACTACAAACTTCGCGACTGGGTATTTTCACGACAACGATACTGGGGTGAACCGATTCCGCTTGTGCATTGCTCAAAATGTGGCGTTGTTCCTGTACCTGAGAAAGAACTTCCAATCAAACTTCCAAATGTTAAATCATATGAACCAACTGGTACAGGTGAGTCACCACTTGCCGCTATTTCAAAATGGGTAAATACAAAATGTCCTGTGTGTAAAGCGCCAGCTAAACGAGAAACAAACACTATGCCACAGTGGGCTGGTTCATGTTGGTATTACCTTCGATATATTGATCCAAAAAATAAGAAGGCGTTGGTTGATCCGAAGAAAGAAAAGTACTGGCAGCCAGTAAATATGTATGTAGGTGGGGCAGAACATGCAACACGACATCTTATCTATGCTCGATTTTGGCATAAGTTCCTCTTTGATATTGGCGTGGTTTCGACAAAAGAACCATTTACCCAGCTCAAAAATCAAGGACTCATCGCAGGACCTGATGGCAGAAAAATGAGTAAGCGTTTTGGAAATGTAGTGAATCCTGACGATGTTGTGAAGCTTTATGGTGCAGACACACTTCGGGTATATGAAATGTTTATGGGACCATTTGATTCTGGTATTGCCTGGAGTACTGATAATATGATCGGTTCACGACGATTTATCGAGCGAGTGTGGCGACTTGGTGAAAAAGTCGCTTTCAGCAATACTAAAAACAGCAACGATAGTTCACAAAATAGTACAAATAAAGATCTCGAATCTCTCATGCATCGAACTATTAAAAAAGTGACCGATGATATTGAGGCATTCAACATGAACACAGCGATTTCAACCATGATGATTTACTTAAATTCGCTTGAAGCTGAAGTAAAAAATGGGAATGCTGTTTCTGGAGAAATGTATGAAATGTTGCTCAAACTTCTCGCTCCTTTCGCGCCGCATGCGACAGATGAGTTATGGGTAATGTATTTTGCGAAAATAAAGCGTGCAAAAAAGCCTGCGAAGTCTATCCATCTTGAAAATTGGCCAACATATGATCCTAAAAAACTCGAATCAACAACGTTTAGGATTGTAGTACAGGTCAATAGCAAAGTTAGAGGTACATTCATAAGTGGCACAGACATCGAAGCTGATGTTATTTCGGCGGCACTTGCACTTCCGGAAATTAAGCAAAGAATCGGTGATAAAAAACCATCTAAAACTTTCTACGTGAAAGGGAAGTTGGTGAACCTTGTTGTCGACGGTATTTAAATTCTTCCCGAAGCTCAATGTGTGCAAAAAAGCTACTTTCGGAAAACCTTGCTCGAATCCATTTGTCAATAGGCCAGGCTGGGTGACCCTTGACAGATGTGGCCTTATCTCTTGACTCTTTCCTAACCCCGTGCTAAAAATACAGGTATAAAAATCTAAATTATGGCAACTGCACCAACACTATCATTCAAGCCGAAGATCGTTACTAAGAGACTCCTTTCTGCGCTCCCTGAAAGAGCTCGACTGGTTGTTACAAAGCGATATGGTCTCGACAAGGACAATGAAAAGATGACACTTGAAGCTATCGGCGAAACATATAACATCACCCGAGAACGAGTTCGACAGATTGAGCACGCTGCTCTACAAAACATTCGAAAGTCAGCTTTCTATAAGCAAGAAAAACCTATTTTCGAGGAACTCTATACATATATTCATGATCTTGGTGGCATGATCGGTGAAGAAGAGCTTCTTAAGCATTTTGCAAAAGATCAGTCTACACAGAATCATATTCATTTTATGCTCGTGGTAGGTGAAAACTTCAAGAAAGAAAAAGAAGACCCTGAATTCAAACACCGATGGCATGTTGACGCACAACTTTCAAAGAAGATTCATGAAGCGCTCCGAAAGCTCTACAAAACTCTTGGTGATGATGATTTGATTCCAGAGTCAGAGATGATTAAAACATTCCTTGAGCATTTGAAAGATGTAAATGAAAAGTACAAGAACGACGAAGTTGCAAAGCGATGGTTAAATATTTCTAAAAACATCGCCAAAAACCCTCTAGGTGAATGGGGTAAGTCAGATTCTCAGAATGTTAAAACAAAAGGTATTCGAGATTATGCCTTTCTTGCAATGCGAAAGCATGGTTCACCGATCCATTTCCGAGATATTGCAAAGCTTATCGAAAAACTCTTTAACAAGAAGGCTCATGTTGCTACTACTCATAACGAACTTATCAAGGATAAGCGATTCGTACTCGTAGGACGAGGGCTCTATGCTCTTACAGAATGGGGTTATGCAAGTGGTGTCGTGAAAGACGTTATCAAGAAAATGATCGAAAAGTACGGTCCTCTTACCAAAGAAGAAATAATTCAAAAGGTTATGAAGGAACGATATGTAAAAGAAAACACAATCCTCGTTAACCTCCAAAACTCAAAATTCTTCAAGAAAGATAAGGATGGAAAATACTCTCTCGGTGGCGATCTTGCAGAAAAATAAAAGAAAAATCCTTATTTAAACAAGCCAAACTTTATGCAAAGCGTACATCTAACTGGTGTGCGTTTTGTTATCCTTGTTGCAAGGATCTTGAATAGTGGTAGCATTTAGCTTGTACAAAAGAAATACATATTCTTGGAGCGAAAAGGTTTTTAATCACCTTCGCAATCAAACCAGAATATGCAATCTTCGTACATTGTTCAGCAATTCTATAGCTGACTCTTAGCTCTTTTAGTGCAACCGTTAAAATAGAGAGGCAAAATTGCAGTGAAATCCACTTCAGTCAAAACGTCTGCATTGGCCAAAAGCACCCTCGAACGCACCATCATCGCCTCGGGCTTCGCGCTCCTGGCTCTGATGGCTGTGGCCTGTTTCTCTCAACATCACCACCCACCGTGGCTTGATCACTCTTTGGGCGCTGGAGGCTCAAGCTAATCCTCAGAATTCTGCTAAAACGTGATATGTAAATGTCCTCGGTCAATTCTCCATGTATCGACCAGATGCCATAAACATCATGTTCAAAGCAGAATACGAGTCATCTTTGCGTATCTCTCGCTCACGCGCACTTCCTTGTTTTAAACTCTCATCTCCAGCAGTCTACGCAATCCGCTGGGTCAGGTGAAAGTTAACGAGGAGGTGCGTTTTTTTACACACAAAATTTGCACCTATACTAAATATGCTAGAATATATCGCATATGGATTCTTTCTTTGAATCAGTAACCGTTAATGCCGTTCTTGTTTTTTTCTTTAAGATTGTCTATCTTGGTATTGCAATTGCAGTCCCTGTCTATCTTTCAAAAAAGTTTTGGAAAAAATGGAAAGCCTATGTCCGTGCACAGTTTTTTGCTAAGCAAAAGTACGTAGTACTTGAACTTAAAATTCCAAAGGGTTCAACAAAATCACCACTCGCCATGGAGGTATTCATGCATTGTTTGAATCAGACTGGCGGAGAGGGGACAAACTATGACAAGTTTTGGCTCGGTAAAAGTCGGACGATGTTTTCACTCGAAATTGTCTCAAACGGTGGTGACGTTAGTTTTTTGATCTGGACACGAGAGACATTTCAGGCAATTGTTGAGAATAACCTGTATTCGCAATTTCCAGATATTGAGATTCGAGTAGTTGATGATTATGCATTTGATACACCATATGATGGCTCTGGTGATATTGAAATGTTTGCATGTGATTTTGTAAAAAATAAGGACTCTCATTATCCTATAAAAACGTATGTACAGTACGGCTTAGATAAAGACCCTGACGAGGAGTTTAAGGTCGACCCAATCACACCCGTGATTGAAACACTTGGTTCACTTCAGAAAGGTGAGCAGATTTGGATTCAGATTGGTGTACGGGCGCACAAAAAAGAGATTCCAAAACCTGATACATGGTTTGAAAAAGTTGATTGGGAACATTTTGCTAAAGATGAAATCAAGAAGCTTATGAAGCGTGACGAGAAGCCAAAGGAGGGTCAACTTAAGATCGAAGAGCTTTCTATGACAAAGGGTGAGAAGGAAAAAGTGGAAGCTATTGAGAAAAATATTTCGAAAATAGCTTTTGATTGTGGTATTCGTGTGATTTATCTTGGTAAGAAAGATAAAGTGCGTGGAACTTTTGTGCCCGCAGTTACGGGTATTTTTAAGCAATACAATACTACAAATCTCAATGGGTTTAAGCCTGCAAATGCGACATCTTTTGACTATCCATGGCAGGATCGAAGTGGTAAGAAACTTATTCAGCACAAGAAAGCAATGTTGTATCTCTACAAGTATCGTTACTTCTTTTTCGATGAGTTTTTTCCGACTCAATACAAGACCATGTTCACTAAAAAAGATTATGATTACCAACCATTTGTCCTCAGTGTTGAGGAATTAGCTAGTCTTTATCACTTCCCAGGTGATGTGTCACGAACCCCATCACTCTCACGTATTAATGCTAAGAAAGTTGAGCCGCCTGCGAATCTGCCAGTTTAGTTATGTATATTTTGTAATCTGTCACTGAATTTAAATTATCCATGCCGCTAGAAAACAATACTGAGTCAGAAAATATAATTGAAAATTCAATTCTAAAACATGCATTAAGTATTGGTGTGACTTTGGTGCTATGTACACTCATTATACTTGGTGTATTTTATTTCAAACTTGTAAAAGCACCATCTGGCAGAACACAAGAGAGTTATCCAATCCGAGTAGTCATCGAACAAGGTCAAAATGCTGCATCTATAGCTGCTGAATTGAAAGAACAGCAAGTAATTTCGTCAGCAGGTTTCTTGCGACGACTCATATTGTTTCGAGGAAAGTCGGTACGCATATCTTCTGGAACATATATATTTGAAAATCCATCTACTGTTTTTACGGTTATGGACAGACTTATTAAAAGTGATTTTGGTTATACACCAGTAAAAGTCACAGTACCAGAAGGGATGAATGTGAAATCTTTGACTCGACTTATAAGTGAAAAGTTTCCGCACCTTTCTGCGGATCAGTTTGCACTTGAATCTGCCAAATACGAAGGTTATTTATTCCCAGAAACATATTTCTTCGAGCCAAGTGCAACATCTAGTGCCATTATTGCTCGCATGACTTCAATGTTTGACCAGATGATTACTAAACACCTCCCAGAATTTACAACTCTAAGTGAATCACAAAGACGTGACACTATCATTCTCGCATCAATCCTTGAAGAAGAGGTGCAAACGTATGAAGATAAGCAAATGGTCGCTGATTTACTCATGCATCGCATGAAAATCGGCATGGCACTTCAGGTTGATGCTACGCTGGCATATCGTTTTGGGAAAACTTCAGCTGAGCTTCGTGCTGATGATTTGAAATCAGAGGATCCGTACAATACATATACGCATCGTGGTCTGCCACCAACTCCAATTTCTAACCCTGGCCTTGAGTCAATTCGAGCAGCTTTGAATCCGCTTCCAAATCCATATCTCTTCTATCTTTCTGATAAAAATGGTATAACACATTTCTCAAAAACTCATGAAGAACACGTTAAACTCAAAGCTACATACCTCAGATAAGGGCGCACATGCTGTTTCAGATGTTCTGGCAGCAAATCAAACTCCGGGTCGGAAAGTCTTTGTGGGTATGTCTGGTGGTGTTGATTCTTCTGTATCAGCAGCACTCCTCAAAGAAGCTGGATATGATGTCACTGGTGTGTTTATAAAAGTATGGCAACCAGATTCTACTGATTGTGGCTGGAAAGATGAGAGACGTGATGCTATGCGAGTTGCTGCTGTACTTGATATCCCATTTTTGACTCTCGATTTTAGTGAAGTATATAAGCGTGAAGTGGTTGATTATATGATTAATGAATATGCTTCGGGTCGCACACCGAATCCTGACGTAATGTGTAATCGTCATGTAAAATTCGGTTCATTTTTAAAATATGCACGCGAACATGGTGCAGATTTCGTGGCTACGGGGCATTATGCGCAAAATGTAGAGATAGAAAATACTGATAGAGGCATTCGCGGTGGTAATATCGGTGGGACTGAAACAGTTGCTAAACCAAAAAAATACGTAGCTGAAAGTGTTGATAATCAAAAAGATCAAAGCTATTTTCTCTGGACTTTACATGAAAAGGATCTGGAGTACATATTGTTTCCAATTGGTCATCTAGAAAAAACAGAAGTGCGAAAACTTGCTGAAAAATTTGGATTACCTGTATTTGATAAAAAAGATAGTCAAGGTGTGTGCTTTATTGGTCACCTCGATATGAAAGAGTTCTTAAAAGAGCATATCCCAGGTGCTGCGAGGGTAGGTGAAGTTTTGGATACAACTGGAACAGTGATTGGTTCTCATGAAGGTGCGATACTGTATACAATAGGTGAGCGACATGGGTTTAATCATATCGTGAAAAATACTGATCCTTTGCCACTTTTTGTAATTGCAAAAGATGTCAAAAAAAATACTATAACTGTTGCGCCGAAATCTGCACATGTAGCAATGGATAACGGCGGACAAAACGGTACAACCTTATCGACTCAAATAAGACTTCGAGATGTAAATCTACACAGTGATTTTGATGAACGACTTCGTATCGGAAAAGGTGCGAAGGTTGAACTCGAATGCAGGATTCGGTACCGACAAGAAAAACAAAAATGCACTTTGATGGTGCAAACTGATAAAAATGGCGATCCAGAGTATATCGTTAAATTTGAAGAATTTCAGCACGGGCTGGCTGAGGGACAGTCTCTTGTTCTGTACTCTGATACTGTTAGCACAAAAAATTCACAAAAAAACACTACACTTTGTATCGGTGGTGGTATAATCGAACTTATATGAGTCCAGTATATATAACCAAAGAAGACGGTCAGGTAGAAGAGTTTGATCCTATTAAGCTGCAAGAATCCTTGATACGAGCAGGAGCTCAGCAAAACCTAGCAGAAAAAATCGCCAGAGAAATGGTTGATGATATTAAAGCCGGTGTTTGTGATCCTGAATCGGCAAATGGTGGCACTTGTACAGTTCATCAGATTTTCTCAAAAGCTTTTGAGATGTTGAAACAGGCTTCAATTGCCGCAGCTGCACGGTATTCGCTTCGACGGTCTATTATGGAATTCGGTCCAAGTGGCTTTCCATTTGAAAAATATGTAGCCCAAATTTTCAATGCCAAAGGCTACACAACCCTCACAGACCAGCTTGTATATGGCGGTTGTGTACCACACGAGGTAGATGTAGTGGCTTGGAACGAGGAAAAACTCATCATGGCTGAGGTTAAATACCACAATGAGCAGGGTGGGAAGTCTGATCTAAAAACTGCACTCTATGTGAAAGCGCGATACGATGATTTGAAAGATAATTCATTTACATACGGAGATTTTCCTCCACGTAAAATTGATCAATGGCTGTTGATTACAAATACGAAATTTACTGAAACTGCTATTACCTATGCAAAATGCAAAGGTCTTGAACTTATCAGTTGGATGTATCCTGAAAAAGGCAATCTGCTCGACATGATTGAAGAAACCAAACTTCATCCGATCACATGTCTTACTACTTTATCGGCAAATGACAAAAAGGATTTGTTGGCACATGATATTGTGCTTTGCAAAACTATTTATGAAAAGCGACAACTCCTAAAAGAAATCGGTTTGACAGACGCTAAGATTTTTAAAGTTATGGAAGAAATTGGGCAAATCATCAATTTGGCGCCGAGGGATTAGTGCCGAGGTGGTTTTTTATTTTGTGCTCTTTATGTGCTAACATAAAAACATGGCCTGGACATCAACCTGGAAGAAGAAATTTTATATCCCCGGACAGACTGAACCGTTTAAGTTGAGCCGCTCTAAAATTGACCTTTTTGTTGATTGTCCTCGATGTTTCTATCTTGATCGACGACTCGAGGTTGGACGGCCGAGCATGCCTCCATTTACCCTAAACAGCGCTGTAGATCATCTTTTGAAAAAAGAATTTGATATGCACCGTAAAGCTGGCACACCGCATCCTTTGATGACCGAGAACGGTCTTGATTTTGTGCCATTTGATCATGACAAGATAAACGAGTGGCGTGAGAACTTCGTTGGTGTGCAATACTTGCATAAAGAAAGTAATTTCCTTGTTTTTGGAGCGGTTGATGATTTGTGGGTTGATGCAAAAGGTAAAGTTCATGTGGTTGATTACAAAGCTACTAGCAAAGATGAGGCTGTGACAAAGCTCGAGGATACAAAATGGCATGACCAGTATCGACGACAGATGGAAATTTACCAATGGCTTTTGAAGCATAATGATCTTAATGTTTCTGATACTGGGTATTTTGTATACGTAACGGGCCGAAAAGATCTTGATAGTTTCGATGGCAAACTCGAATTTTACACAAATTTGATTTCATATAAAGGAAAAAGTGATTGGGTTGATGAAACTTTAATGCAGGCCAAGGCGTGTCTTGATGGAGATTCAATTCCAGAAGCTGGTCATGATTGCGAGTATTGTAACTATCGCGAAAATGCCGGTAATGCATTCAAAAAGCATGTTGCAAAGTTTGGTGCGAAGGCAATGGGGAAGAAAGGTAGTGCGACAAGTTCAAATAAAGTGAAGAAATAGATATTAACTTCTAAAATAATTTAACATTATGGCGCGAGAATAACATGAAAAAAGTAAAAACAGAAAAAAATATCAATACAGAACACCAGTGGGATTTCACTGACTTATATAAAGATCTGAATGACCCGAAACTTGAGCAAGATATTGCTGAAGTTGAAACACTTTGCGCCGATTTTGAAAAAAAGTACAAAAATGATCAGGAATACCTTAAGGATGAATCAAACGACACGCTCGTAGTAGCGATGAATGACTGGGAAAAACTTCATGATACCATCGGTATGATTAAGCCTCTTTGGTATCTTTTCAATATGCAATCAATTATGAGCGGCAATGCAAAACTCGATCAAAAAATTGGCCAGCTCGAACCGAGAGCGACAAATGCCGTAAATAGAATCGTCTTCTTTCCACTTGAGCTTGGTAAATTACCAGAAAAACGCCAGGCTAAAATTCTTAAAGATCCTCGGTTCGCATTTTTTGTATACTACTTAAAGCGAACTTTTGAAGTTGCAAAATACAATCTTACCGAAGAAGCTGAAAAAGTGAATAATCTTTTAACCCGACCAGCTCGAACGCTTTGGATTGATGGTTTTGAAAAGCTTACAAACAAAGAAACTGTTAAATTTAAGGGTAAAAATATTCCGTTATCGCAGGCACAGACTATGATTCATCAGCTACCACTTGCTGATCGTAGAAAACTCCACGATCTTTGCATGGAAAAGCTAAAATCGATTAGCTATTTTGCAGAGCAAGAAATAAATGCAGTGTACACTACAAAGAAAATAAATGATGAGCTTCGTGGATATGAAAAGCCATATTCTGAAACTATTATTGGATATGAAAATTCTATCGAAACAATCGAGAATCTGGTTAAAACTGTTTCTGATAATTTCGCAATTTCAAATCGTTTCTATACTTTGAAGAAAAAACTTCTTAAACTGCCATACCTTGAATATGCTGATCGAGCAGTTGGTATTGCTAAAAAGCAGGTACAGATCCCTTTTGAAAAATCCGTAGAAATTCTTCGATCTGCGTTCGGAAAAGCGGGTGAACGGTACCTGCACATTCTTGATAAAATGCTCAAGGATAAGCGAATAGACGTGTACTCACGAATAGGTAAGCGAGGCGGTGCGTATTGTTGGGGTGGCCAAACTGTACCAACAGTTGTACTCCTTAACTATGTGCCAAGTGTCGATGCGGTTATGACATTTGCTCATGAAATGGGTCATGCAATTCACACTGAACTTTCCAAAAAGCAAAGAAAGTTTTATCAAAGTTACACTATTTCTGTTGCTGAAATTGCCAGTACATTTTTTGAGAATCTAGCATTCCAGGAATTATTCGAAAAAATGTCGGACACAGAAAAGATTTACGCACTGTACGATCGATTGGCTGATAGTATGCAAACTATTTTCAGACAAATTGCATGTTTTAACTTCGAATTGAAATTGCATGAAGATCTGCGAAAAAATGGTGCGCTAACTGCTGCGGAAATATGCAAAGCACATAATACTGAAATGAGCAGATATCTCGGCAAAGCAGTCAAAATGCATGAACTAGACGGTTATCTCTTTTGTTCATGGAGTCATATTCGAAACTTTTTCTATGTGTATTCATATGCATACGGCGAACTTATCAGCCGCGCATTGTACAAGAAGTGTAAAGAAGATGACAGCTTTTTTGCCAAGGTTGATATGTTTTTGGAAGCCGGAAACAGTATGTCGCCTGATAATATATTCAAATCAATCGGCTTCGATGTAAGTAAGTCAAGCTTTTTCGAAAAAGGTTTGCAGTCTATTGAGGAAGATTTGACTACACTTGAGAAATTGATGAAGAAAAATAAGATGATTTAAAGCTGCATTAAATCCTAGAAAAACCCCGTAAATTGTGCTAAAATCGAGCCTACTATGCAGCCGGCACAGCCTACTATGAATTCTTCAGAAATCCGAAAGCGTTTCTTGGCTTTCTTCGAAAAGCGAGGTCACGCTATTCTCCCGAGCGCTCCACTTGTACCTGAGAACGATCCGTCAGTGCTTTTTAACACTGCTGGCATGCAACCTTTGGTGCCGTATCTTCTTGGCGAAAAACACCCACTCGGCACTCGTCTAGCTAACTTTCAGAAATGCGTACGAACAGTAGACTTTGATGAGATTGGTGATAATACACATTTTACTTTTTTTGAAATGATGGGTAACTGGTCACTTGGTGACTATTTTAAAAAAGAAGCGATTGAATGGAGCTATGAACTTCTCACAAACAAGGAAGAGGGTTTTGGTCTCGATCCGCAGCGACTCTATGTAACTTGTTTTGAAGGAAATGAAAATGCACCGCGAGACGATGAGTCTGCTGGTATTTGGCGTGAGATTTTCGAGCGAAATGGTGTGACTGGCGAGCGGATTTACTTTATGCCAGCTAAAAATAACTGGTGGAGTCCTGGTGACAATGGTCCATGTGGCCCTGATACTGAGATGTTTTACGACGTAACAGGAAATCATGCTGACGCTAAAGGAATGACGAAAGAAGAATACTTGGCAGCTGATAATAAACAGGAAGTTGTGGAGATTTGGAACGATGTGTTTATGGAATACCGAGCAGAAAACGGTAAAGTAGTTGGTAAGCTTGCTACAAAAAACGTAGACACTGGTTCTGGCTATGAACGAGTGACTATGGTGCTTCAAGGTAAGACAAATGCATATGATACTGACATTTTTGCTTCAACATTTGCCAAAATAAGCGAACTTAAAACCTTATCTGACACAAAAAAAGAGCGAATAATCGTTGATCATACTCGAACATCGGTGATGCTCATTTCAGACTGCGTCACCCCATCAAACACCGATCAAGGGTACATTTTACGACGACTAATTCGACGAGCTGTGCGTGTAGCTGATGAAATCGGTATGAAACCCGGATCACTCTTCTGGATCGCTGATACACTTATCGAGCAGTATAAAGATATCTATGAAAACGTTGGGCGACTTCGGGAGACTATCAAGGTTACTATTGATACTGAAGAGAAAAAATTCAGAAATACTTTAAAAGATGGTCTTAAAGAATTTAATAAAAGTTTGGAGAAAATTCAGGCTGAAAGTGGTAGCAATTCTGGTGCGAAAAATTTAATTTCAGGTGAAATTGCATTCAAACTCGTTACAACATACGGCTTCCCATTTGAAATGGTCAAAGAAATGGCTAAGGATAAAGGTTTTGAGGTAGATATTGCAAATTTTGAGGAAAAATTTGAAGCTCACAAGTCACTTTCACGGGCCGGCGCTGAACAGAAGTTCAAAGGTGGTCTTGGTGACACAAGTGAAATGTCAGTAAAGTATCACACAGCCACGCATCTCTTGCATCAAGCGCTTCGAGAAGTTCTTGGTGAGCATGTACAGCAAAAGGGAAGTAATATCACTCCAGAACGGCTTCGGTTTGACTTTGCTCATCCTGCCAAAATGACTGATGAAGAAAAAAATCGAGTTGAAGGAATTGTAAATGAAAAAATCAAAGCGGCACTTCCTGTTGCTGTTGTAAGTCTACCCTTTGCAGAAGCTGAAAAGACCGGTGCATTGCATTTCTTTGGTGAGAAGTATGGCGACACAGTTACGGTTTACTACATCGGCGATCAAGCAGATGAAAAAGGTACAAACATTGAACACGCATTTTCTAAAGAATTCTGTGGTGGTCCTCATGTAAAAAACACAAGCGAACTTGGAACATTTAAGATTCAAAAAGAAGAGGCTGTTTCTCAGGGAGTAAGACGAATTAAAGCGGTTTTGAATTAAGGATTTTATCTTATTTGAACACGGAAATTTATTTTGCATAAAAATGTGCAAAACTTACCCATATATAGAGTCTTTTTGATATAATGGGTTTTATATGAAGTTACTGGGTTCTCTTGTTTTTTATATTGGCAACGGAGTTGTGAAAGCCGGTCTCGTTGTGCATGAAAAAAATAAGGCACCACGTATTGTTTCGCTTATTGTCAAGGATTTACCACACCATGAAGAGCGTGACCGAGAACACCTAGAAAAACGTATCTTATCTGAGTTCAATGAGCTCGTCACAGAGTTCAAGAATCATCAAATCAAAAATCTTCTCGACAAAGGTATTTCTGTTTCCATTAAAAACGCTCTTGTTTTACTTTCCTCACCTTGGTACATTTCTGAAACTTCTATTATAAAAATGAAGGAACAGAAGCCTTTTGTGGTAACCGAGCAACTTATCGAAAAGGCAAAAGACGATATCATCAAAGGCTACCGTGATGCTCACAAGCTCGATGTAACTGTACTCGAGCAAAAAATAATCAATATTATTCTAAATGGTTACCCAACAACTGAACCTTTAAGGAAAAAAGTACAGACCTTGGATATGAATATTTTTACTAGTTTTGCTCGTAAATCTTCGGTTGACCAGATTAAGGATATTATTAATAAAAACTTTCATACCACTTCTACTACTGTCCATTCACAATCGATCGTCTCTTTCAGTGTTATAAGTAACATCTGGAGAGAGATGCTTCAATACATCATTGTAGATGTAACCTCACAACTCACCGAGCTTGTGGCTATTAGAAAAGGTACTTTATCAGAGGCCTACTCTTTCCCGAAAGGTAAACAGTTTTTAGTCAGAATCATATCCGAAGGTTTGAGCGTCTCTACAGAAGTGGCAGAGTCTATGATTCGTATGAAAAACAACGGAGAAATAGATGCTGATCTTGATACCAAAATATCGACCTTTTTGAAGAAAGCAAATGATGAGTGGCTCAAAGATTTCTCTAATTCACTTCGTGTAATGTCTGGTAGCACTTCACTTCCAAATTCGTTTTTCTTGTTTGCACCAAAGGATGTCTCACATATTTTCTCTGAGTACATCTCATCAGAGGAATATCAGCAGTTCTCGTTTGCTGAAGGAAAATTTATAGTTAAAGCACTTGCTGCACAAGATTTTTCACCTTATGCCAAAAATGAGTCAGACAAAGAAGCAGATTTGTCACTCACACTAGGGGCAATATACAGTGGGATTATCATCTAGAAAATTAAACATCAAATTTATTTAAAATTTATATAAATATATGGAAAAAAACTTCTACGATATCATTCCAAACGAAAAGCGAAGTATCCGAAATATTCCTATTCCAAAGAAAAAAAAGGATGAGGTTCGTAAAGCAGTTGTTGCATCTGATGCAGAAGCTGAACATATCTCTGTAGCGAAAACAGAAGAGTTTGCCTCTATGGAAGACAAAGTTACATTAAAGAGGAGTCAAAATAACGAAAGTTTTGAGGATTGGGAAAAAAGCAGAAAGGGTGATAAATCATATTGGAAAGCCTACACAATACTTGCTCTTATTATTGTCTTTATAGGTTTCCTTCTTTCGACGACATTTGCGCGGGCGACCATTACAATCAGTCCTGTGCGTCATGATCTTGCTATAAAGGATTTAAAGATTTCTTTTGATGAATTGACTCATGAATCCATTTCTGGTGAAGACTACAAAGCTGAAACAGAAGTAGATGCAAACGGAAGTGTAAAAGTTGATCGTAAGGCAGTTGGCACAGTTGTCTTGTACAACGCATATTCAAGCACTGCTCAAAAACTAGTAGCTGGTACACGGCTTGAGACTCCTAAAGGTTTGATATATAAGCTCAAAAATGCAGTCACTATTCCAGGTCAAACAACTTCTGAAGGAAAAAAGACTCCAGGAAGCGTATCTGTTGAAGTAGAAGCTAGTGAATCTGGCGACAAATACAATTCTAGTCCACAAGATTTTAAAGTCGTGGCATATAAGGGTACCGATAAGTACAATACTATTTATGGACGATCAAAAAGTTCGCTTACTGATGGATTTTCAGGAACGGTCCCAAATATCAGCCAAAAAGCTATTGCTGATAGTCTAGCAGAGCTCAAAAAACAGATTCAGGCACAAATAAATGCTGATTTTCTAAAGCAGGCAAGTAAGATAGATGGTGGCTTTGTATATATAAAAAACAGCGCAGTTATCACATATGCACAGCCAAAACAGGATATGAACCGAGCTGGTACAAAAGCGACAATTACACTAACAGCTAAAGCAACTGCGCTTATATTTGACGAGTCTGCGCTTTCTGAACTTATTATCCAAAAAGAAAATCCTACCAGCTCAAGTACAAGTGCGAGTTCGACTACTGGACTTAGTCTCGCTGAAGAGCCAAAACTCGTATACGGAGGTATTTTCGATAGCCTTTCAGCTACAACCGCTACTGACAATTCTTGGATGGTCCTCAATGGAACGACGAGTATTGCTTCGATAGTTGAAGAACTTAAACTCGCCAAAACAGTAAGTGGACTTTCAAAAGAACAGGCTCTTTCTGCTCTTAAAGACTACATCGAGGTTGATTCAATCGATATCAGTATCATTCCGTGGTGGGTCAAAACACTTCCAAGTGCAGATAAAATTAAAGTAGTGCTTGAAAAATAGCCTATAAAATGGTACTGTATACCTTGTCATTTCAATGCATCCAACTCACGACAATTCCAACAAGAAAGAGGCGCTTTACGGTAGAGTAGTAGAGGCTCTTCCAAACACACTTTTTAAAGTACAGATCGAAGGCGGTTCAGACGAACCGGTCCTTTCGTTCCTTGGAGGAAAGATGCTCCACAACCGTATTAGAGTGGTTATTGGAGATAGGGTTATGGTTGAAATTGACCCCTATGGTGGGAAAGCCCGGATCACACGGAGAATGTAGGGGAAAACGGACTTTACAATATTATTCAATTATAGTAGGATGTCTTCTACAACTTTTTATATATATTTATGCGAGTAAAAGCTTCAGTTAAAACAAAATGTACACATTGCAAAGTGGTCCGACGAAAGGGATCAGTTTATATTACCTGTAAGGCAAATATTCGACATAAGCAGAAGCAGGGCTAGTACTGCTCATATATAATCGACTGAAATTACACTAACCCTTAAACCAAAGAAACATCCATGCGAATACTAGGTATCACAATTCCAGACAATCGACGACTCGAAATGGCCCTCACAGCACTTTATGGTATTGGCCGACCACGAGCGAAAAAAATCCTTCTCGAAGCTGGTGTAGACTTTGGTAAGACGACTGCTGATATTTCTGCTGACGAAGAAAACAAGATTCGACAGATTGTTGAGTCATTTAAGCTCGAAGCTGATCTTAAGCGAGAGATCGGATCAAACATTAAGCGACTCAAAGATATTAAGTCATACCGAGGTTCTCGACATGCTCGGCGACTTCCTGCGCGAGGACAGCGAACAAAGACAAATGCTCGTACCTTGAAAGGTGTAAAGAAGACTATGGGTTCTGGAAAGAAAAAGGAGTCTAAGAAGTAGTTCTAGATAGTTATATTTATTAATAAACCAACAACAGATAACAATAAAGCCATGGGTAAGAAACGAATCGTAAAAACAGCAGGTGAAGGTGAAACAGCGGCAAAGGCTACATCTTCGTCATCAAAGAAGAAAGTAGATGCTGGTATTCTTCATGTTCAGTCTACATACAACAACACAAAGCTTATCCTTACAGATACAAAGGGTAATGCTGTTGCATGGTCATCATCTGGTTCTCTTGGATTCAAGGGTGCAAAGAAGGGTACTCCTTTTGCAGCTGCTAAGATTGGCGAAGTTCTTGCTGACAAAGCACTTGCTATGGGTATGAAGGAAGTTTCTGTTGTTATCAAAGGTGTAGGTTCTGGCCGAGAATCAGCTGTTCGATCTTTTATTACAAAAGGTTTGAGTATTGCTGGTATCAAAGACCAGACTCCAGTTCCTCACAACGGTCCTAAGCCGCCTAAACCACGACGAGTATAGTCCATATTATTAACTGCATATCGCAAACTGCAAATCAAACACCAAAAATACCATGAAACTAGGTCCAAAATTCAAAATCGCACGACGACTCGGTGCACCAATCTTCGAAAAAACTCAAACTGCAAAGTTTAAGGCTACTATTGGTGAAAAGAAAGGTAAGAAGCCAGCTTCAAAGAGCGATTTCGCACGACAGTTGATCGAGAAGCAGAAGATGCGATTCACATATGGTGTATCTGAAAAGCAATTCGCTGGATATGCAAAGAAGGTGATTGCTTCAGGTAGCCACACTCCAGCTTCAGATCTTTTCATCAAGCTTGAAACTCGACTCGACAACGTTGTATACCGACTCGGTCTTACAACTACTCGACAATTTGCACGACAGGTTGTTTCTCATGGTCATATTCTTGTAAATGGACGAAAACTAAATATTCCTTCATATGAAGTTAAGCCTGGAGACCTTATCGAAATCCGACAGGGTAGCAAAACTAATGGTATTTTTAAAGAATTTGAAGAAAAAATAAAAACTATCGAAACTCCTACATGGCTCACTTGGAACATTGAACGAAAGCAGGGATCAGCACTCAGATTACCGACTACCGAAGGTCAGGAACTTCTGTTCGACTTAAGCGCAGTATTGGAGTATTACAAGCGATAGTATTTTATTAATAATAGTTCACTTTTAATTTTAAATTAAATTTTTAACAACAACGCCATGTCTGAAACACAAATCGTACTTCCATCAAAGCCAAAAGCAGTAGAAGAAACATCTAACTACGGCCATTATGAAATTGACGGTCTTTACCCTGGATATGGCCATACACTCGGTAATTCACTCCGAAGAATCGCTCTTTCATCACTTCCTGGAGCAGCTGTTACAAGTGTAAAAATCGAAGGTGTAAACCACGAATTTTCAACTATCAAAGGCGTGAGAGAAGATGTGATCAACATCATTCTCAACCTCAAAAAAGTTCGATTTGCTATTTCAGGTGATGAGGCTCAGACAATCAACCTCAAGATCAAAGGTGTAAAAGAAGTTACAGCAAACGACTTTAAACTCCCAGGTCAGGTTACTGTTTCTAACCCTGAAGCATACCTCTTCTCGATCACAGAAGCTTCAACAGAAGTTGAAATGGAAATCAAAGTTGAACGAGGTATTGGCTTTGTCACAAAAGAACTTATCCAAAAGGATCGAGTCGAAATCGGTAGTATTGCTCTTGATGCTGCATTTTCACCAATCACACTTGCAAACTACGATGTAGAACAAATGCGAGTAGGTGACCGAACAGACTTCAACAAACTTAAGTTTTATATCAAAACAGACGGCACGGTTTCTCCACGAGATGCATTTGAAAAGTCTATCGAGATTATGATTACGCAACTCAAAGCTATCATCGGCTTTAAGGACTCAGAACCTGAAATCACTTCATCTTCTTCACATACTCCTTCAGCTGAGGAATCAGCAGAAAACAAAGAGGCTCTTGATGACGCACTTAAAACACGAATCGAGTCTATCGACCTATCACAGCGAACAGCCAACGCTCTTGTAAACGCCAATATCCGAACAGTAGGTGGCCTTATCCGAAAGCGAGAGAAGGATATTCTCGAACTTGACGGTCTAGGATCAAAAGGTGTTGAAGAAATCAAAGTAGCTCTCGAGACACTTGGCTTATCTCTAAAATCATAGTATTGTATAGGCCCATTATAAAAAGTTCAGATAAATAAAAAGCAATGAGACACCATAACGCAAACAGAAAATTCGGACGAAAAACAGACCAAAGAGCTGCGCTTTTGCGGTCTCTTGCTCGAGAACTTTTCCTCCATGGTAAAATCGTAACAACCGAGGCTAAGGCCAAGGAAGTTCGACCGTATGCTGAAGAACTTATCACTATTGCACGAGAAGGTGATCTTTCAGCGACACGACTTGTTTCTGCGCGACTTGCAAACAATGTAATTGTTAAGAAACTTGTTAAAACTATCGCTCCTGCGTACAAAGACCGAAAAGGTGGATACACTCGAATTGTAAAACTCGAAAGACGACCTTCTGACGGCAGCAAGATGGCTGTTATCGAACTTGTATAACATTCAACACATTAGCAGATTATCAAAATTACCATGACTAAACACATCATAGACGCACAGAATAAAAAGATCGGACGAGTAGCTACAGAAGCTGCTATGATCCTTATGGGCAAAAACACTCCAGCTTTTGCAAAGAACGTGGTTGCTGATGTTAAGGTTGAAATCATCAATGCTGCTAAGGCTGAAATCACTCAAAAGAAAAAGGATGGCAAATTCTACCTTACATACTCAGGTTATCCTGGAGGTCAGCGAAATGAAACTCTGGGCAAATTGATCGAGCGAAAGGGTATTACAGAGGTGTTTAAACGAGCCGTAAAAGGTATGCTTCCTGACAACAAGCTTAAGACAAAGGTTCTTCTTAACCTTACTGTTACCGAATAATAAAGCATTTTGCTCAAATAATATTTAATAAAATCATGACAACTGAAACTAAAAAATACATAGAGGCAATCGGACGACGAAAGACATCTACAGCTCGAGTTCGAATCACTCCTTCAACAAAGCAATCTATAAAGATCAATGACAAAGAACTCAATGAATACTTTAAGACTTCAGATCTTCAAGTTAAAGCTCTTGAAGCTGTTGCTAAGTCAGGTACAGAGCAGAAGTTTGCTATTACAGCTAAAATCGTAGGCGGAGGAACAAGCTCACAGTCAGAAGCACTCCGACACGGTATTGCACGAGCAATCGAAAAGTCAGAACCACACCTTCGGTCAAACCTTAAGAAGGAAGGTTTCCTTACACGAGATCAACGAACAAAAGAACGACGAAAGTTCGGTCTCAAGAAAGCTCGAAAAGCACCACAGTGGTCAAAACGATAGAAAAGGTGTACTGATCCTGCAAGGATGTAAGAAATTTTGTGAGCGACGACGAACAAAATATTCGTGACCAAACAACAATCGTAGAAGTCTATGCAGAATTCAAGACCTCTCAGAAATGGGAGGTTTTGTATTATTCGAAAAAAATAAATTATTAAAAATGTAAAAATAAAAAATCCACCGGAGAGTGCAGTTTGGCGAGCGTGAGAACTCAAACCATATACATCTCCGGTGGAAACTCAGGTAGGTGGTGTTTAGCAACCAAAACCTCCTTTGTTAACTCCTTAGCTTGAGAAAAGCTGATCAGGCGAATTCCCAGCTCGTGCCCGTGGGGACTCAGTCGATTTTGCCTTGTGGCGATGAGTAAACCCTTTCGCGCCGGCGTATTAGAAACCGGGCAGTTGAGCATATGCTTTAGTAGGAGTTTGCACTTGTGACCTGTATAGGTGGTTCCATTGGGTTCCACCTGACAAATCAGGCAAAACAAGTGCTGTATACCTATCTTTTGTACCTGTGACCAAAGCAACCACATCGGGATGCTTTACGAGGGTGCTGAACACCAATCCGTCCTCGCGTGGCCGTGCGGCCTTCTTCGGACATCCGAAGGTGAATCTCAAATACCGCACATGCGGATAGTATCACGCTTATATGGTTTGTCAATATTATCGTCTTTAATTAAAAATTAACTGAATCTGAGAAAATTGGCAGAAATGGCTCTATTTTTGAGAAAATTTTGATAGCCATTTAATGTTTGCAATTTATAATACTTTTCATTAAAATATCACCACTATGACAGACCAGAACACTCGCAAAAATCAAGAAATCGAGGAGCAGGACATCGAGCTTGAGCCTATAACGGGTAGCAATAAAGATTCAGACATAGCCGATGATGTGGTAATAGATGAAGAGACAGAGATGGGTACACCAGCTGTTGTTAAAAATCTTCGTGAAAAGCTAAAAAAAGCTGTCGAGGAAAAACAAGAGTATCTAACGGGTTGGCAAAAAGACAAAGCTGAATTCATTAATGCTCGAAAACGAGACGAAGATGCAAAGCAAGAATTTCTAAAATTTGCTAAGCAGGGAATTATAGAAGATATTCTTCCTGTGCTTGATAGTTTTGATATGGCTATGGCAAATAAAGCTTCGTGGGAATCTATTTCAGCTGAATGGAGAGGTGGAGTAGAAGGAATTTACAATCAGCTTCTTGGTGTACTCACAAAACAAGGTGTTTCGTCATTTGGAGCAATAGGTGATGCGTTTGATCCAAATCTCCACCAATCTGTTTCAATGGTTCCAACTGAAGATAAATCTAAAGACCACACAGTGGCAAACGTCCTCCAGAAGGGTTACATACTTGGAGGAAAAGTCGTACGACCTGCTATGGTTCAAGTGTTTGAGGCTTAAACTTGCGGATTTTCTTTAGAGTTTTATAATTAGGTTCTAAATAGGATTTTGACCTTAAAAAGTCCTAAAAACTATCAACCATGCTCACAACAGACAAGATTTTAGCTCATAAAACACATGGAAAAAACCTGATTCTTCTTACTCAGGTTGAGTCTTCATATTTCTTCGTCGTGGCACAGGTGGTTGCTACAAAATCTATCTTTTCTCGAAAAAATAGTCGTGGTCAACTCAAAGCTATTTTCCAAAGACAACTTTCCGAGTCAGAAGCTTTCGCAATTTTCAATGAACTTACAGGTACACATACAACATCACACAACACAACACCTGAACCACTTTTGCTTTCAGATGATACAAAAGCTATAGAAACAACTCTCTCAAACAATGAGGCTATTGTCTTACTCCTAGAAGGTAAAACAGAGAAAATTGAGATTGTACTCGAAAGTACCCAGCCACAGCCTGTCGTATCTCCATATTTCCCAACAAAGGAAATCTTTCTGTCAGTACAAAAAACTCGCGCACCGGCAATTGCTTAACTTTTAAGCATACGCTCATCTGCGTTTGCTTTCTAAAACATCCTCGACAGATTTTATCGGACTAAGAATTCTATTTATTCAAGTCAAATTATCCTAAATTATTCAATTATTAAATTAGTTAACTAACTCAGCGCGAAAGCGCACAAGTAAAACTACAAAACATATGGCAAAAATTATTGGTATCGATCTTGGTACAACAAACTCTGCAGTCGCAATTATGGAAGCAGGTGATCCGAAAATCCTCGAAAACGTAGAGGGTGCACGGACGACTCCTTCGATTGTAGCTGTATCAAAAAACAACGAACGACTTGTTGGACTTCTTGCAAAACGACAATCTGTTACAAATCCAAAGAATACAGTGTACGGAATCAAACGATTCATTGGACACAGCTTCGACGAATCAGGTGTACAACAGGACAAAAAGACTGTCCCATATGAAGTTGTAAAAGCAGACAATAATGGTGTTAAAGTTAAGCTTTCTGATAAGGATTATTCTCCTGAGGAAATTTCAGCTATGATTCTTACAAAGCTTAAGAATGATGCCGAAGCAAAGCTTGGTGAAAAAATCACAGAAGCTATTATCACTGTTCCTGCATACTTTAATGACGCACAACGACAGGCCACAAAGGATGCTGGAAAAATTGCAGGTCTTGATGTAAAGCGAATTATCAATGAACCGACAGCTGCAGCTCTTGCATACGGGTTCAACAAAAAGAAAGATGAGAAAGTAGCTGTGTTCGACTTTGGAGGAGGAACATTCGATATATCTATTCTTGAAGTGGGTGATGATGTGGTAGAAGTAAAATCTACTGACGGCGACCATCGACTCGGGGGACGAGATATTGACTACAAAGTGTTGAACTGGATTGCTGATGAATTCAAGAAAGATCAAGGAATTGATGTGCGAGGTGATGCCCTTGCAATGCAGCGACTCGACGAAGCTGCTGAAAAAGCAAAGATAGAACTTTCAACATCTATTGAAACTGAAATCAACATTCCATTCATCACATCTGATGCCTCAGGTCCTAAGCACCTTGTGATGAAACTTACTCGAGCAAAGCTTGATGAGATTGCTGATGAATTCGTTGAACGTGCAATGCAGATTACAAAGCGAGCTATCGAGGCTTCACCATTCAAGGTTGGAGAGATCAATGAAGTGATTCTTGTTGGTGGGCAGACACGAATGCCAAAGATTCAGAAAGCTGTAAAAGATTTCTTTGGTAAGGAACCAAACCAGAGTATCAACCCTGATGAGGTAGTAGCCCTTGGTGCTGCAATTCAAGGAGGTGTGATCTCAGGTGATGTAAAAGGCATTCTTCTTCTTGATGTGATTCCACTTTCACTCGGTATCGAAACTATGGGTGGAGTTGCCACAAAACTCATTGAAAAGAATACAACTATTCCATCATCAAAGTCACAGGTATTCTCAACTGCAGCCGATAATCAAACATCTGTAGAAATTCACATTACTCAAGGTGAACGAGCTATGGCTGCAGACAACAAATCACTTGGACGATTTATCCTTGATGGAATTCCACCAGCTCCACGTGGTATGCCACAGGTTGAAGTAACATTCGATGTGGATGCAAACGGTATTCTTAGCGTAAAGGCGAAAGATAAAGCAACAGGCAAAGAACAGTCTATTCGAATTGAAGCAAGTTCAGGCCTTTCAAAAGACGATATTGAGAAAATGAAGAAGGATGCTGAAACTCACGATGCTGAAGATAAGAAAAAGAAAGATGAGATCGAAGTGAAAAACACAGCTGATCATATTATTTACTCTGCCGAAAAAGCAGTGAAGGACAATAAAGATAAGGTTGGCGCAGATATTGTTTCTGGAGTTGAAGCTAAAATCACTGCAGCAAAAACTGCACGAGACGCATCACCTACAGACATTGAAACTATCAAGAAAGCCACAGAAGAACTTTCAACTGAAATGTCTAAGATTGGTGAAGCTATGAGTAAGGCTGGCAGCAATAGCACAGCAGGTGCTGACACAGGCGCTGGAGGAAACACAGATGGTTCAAGTACTGACACAG
>JACCDT010892355.1_pt1 | contig 62514 bp, 65 predicted proteins | sample 7446291 | NCBI WGS metagenome assembly JACCDT01 (sample SAMN15323446, study PRJNA562643) | freshwater metagenome | isolation source: river surface water | place: USA:Blue River Watershed | collected 2017-08-17 | reverse complement strand
CGTCGTTTTATTGCAGGAGATAGAAGATTTAGAGAATACGGTCAATTGTTAGATGAAATTCTTGAAGATATTGAATATACACCCAGTACATTTTGATTATGACTTACGATACAGTTTTTATTTCTGATGTTCATTTAGGAACACCTAGATGTAATACTGAAAAGTTTTTAAAGTTCCTAAAAGAACTCAAAACTAAAAAACTAGTAATGGTAGGTGATATTATTGACATCTACTGCATGGAAAAATATAATACTCGTTGGGAAAAAGAACACACAGAATGTGTTCATCAACTTTTAAATCTTGCAAAGAAAGGAACAGAAATTGTTTATATTCTTGGAAATCACGAAGGTCAAATTCGCCGCTATTGTGATTTTGAGCATAAGAACTTTGTGATGGTAGATGAGTATGTTCATAAAGATTCTCAGGGTAATAAGTTTCTTTGTGTTCACGGAGACAAGCATTCAGAATATTCTTCTGGGTCTTGGAAGCAATTAATCTTTAATAAGGGATATGAGTTGATTACACCGTTAAGTTTATTTTTGGAAAGATTTTTTAATTTCTCTTTAGTTTATGCATTGAAGAATACAATTCGTGGAAGAAATTATATTAATCAGTATGAAACTGATATTGCATCATATTGCGTTCAAAGAGATAAAAAATATGATGGTGTAATTTGTGGTCATATTCATCATGGAAATATTAGATATTTTGAAAAACTATTGTATATGTGTTGTGGAGACTTTGTGGATACTTGCTCTGCAATTGTGGAAAAAAATGGAATGTATTGCTTGGAAAAATATAAATGATTAATTCATATGACAAAAAAGAAAAAAACACTTTGGAGAATTTGGGCAAAAGCACTTGGAGAAAAGGGGTCTAAATGTGACAGAGAAGCAGATGTCATTGCTATTGTACGGACTTTTATATTCATCACTTATCTCATCACTAATATTGCTATTGTTGCCAACGCAGTAAGACATTGGAATGATAATGATTACAACAGAAACGCCACACAAACTAGCAGAAATTATTCGTGACACTTGGCCTCAACTTTACAGACCAAGTAAACCATTGTATAATGAGGAACCAAGAATTGAAAACAATGACGGAAAAAAAGTATCCAAGCAATGATATGCTTGGTCAATTTGCAATTGCTCTTGAAAAACTTGGATGGGATCGTGATGACGAACTATCTGTGGATATTGGTGGAGTTGCTGTGACAGGAACAGCAACTCATCCAGATGCCAATGCAAAGTGGGCAAAACCCTTTGGTACAGTTTCTTATCAGAAGGATGCTTTTATTGTAATTAAGAATGTAAGTCGTAATCCCGTAGTTCCTTCTCAACCAAATCCCGATTTAAAAGCGAAACATTCATAAATAACTTTCAGTTTTTTATTTACTATGAAATTTACAGTTTATTCTAAGGACGGATGTCCTTATTGTTCAAAGGTGGAAAGAGTGTTAGAATTAGGAAACTTTGAATATGAAGTTAAAAAATTGAATACTGACTTTAATAGAGAAGAATTTTATTCTCAATTTGGAAATGGTTCTACCTTTCCTAGAGTTCTCTTAAACGATGAATTGATCGGCGGATGTACCGAGACTGTTAGATACCTTTCCGAAAATAAAATGATTAATGGATAGCAATTTTCACGAAGTTTACTTTGATGTCGATCAAGCAATTGATTTTGCTTTTGAAAATAAATTTGTATTAAAGTTTTACGATTATTTAAAGTTGAGGAGTGTGACTAGAAAACAGATTGAAGAATTTATTTCAAGTGAAACTTCTGTAGAAATTTCTGATTTAGTAAATGAATTGGAAGAATATCTTGAGGGTGGATCTGATAACAATCACAAAATGCTTCGTGAAGCATATGGGCACATTCCTAAACCACAAGCAAGAAAAATTAAAAATTATTTGTATAGTATCTTAGAAGATGCTTGGAAGTATAGTCATGACAAAAGACCAGGGCGAAGAAAGAAAACTAAATAAATCAGAACCCCAGATTAATAGGGGATTTGAATTAATGTTACGTAATAGGAGGAGCAAACCAGAAGCACCAAAGACTTTTCAAGTAAAGTTTGGTAAGATGGTTTCTCTTTTCCGAAGAGAGATTGTTTTACATCTGAATCTTTACTTAGATATTAGAAAAAAGTAAACTCTCTGGAGAAAGAAAATGTTAGCAGTAACTCTAACGATCAGCACTCTTATTTCAATAATGTTCTTTTTTGTTGGTGGTGTGGTAGGATGGCTAGCAAGGGAGCATTTTTACAACACAGCACCTATTATTACACATCCAGAGATGTTTGATATTAATGGTAATGTAATACCAGATGAAATTTTAGCAGTAAGATTTGAAAACAATTATGACGACTACACAGAAGACGGCGACGACGAGTAGACCAACTCCTAAACTTCAAGCAAATCCATTTCAACATGAAATTTTGGATTTAGTTTCTAAGCAAAGAACTAAATCCAAAAAAATTGAAATTCTAAAAGAATATAGAAATGCTGCTCTTGTTACAATTTTTATTATGAATTTTGACGATTCAGTAACTAGTATTCTTCCTTCAGGGCCTGTTCCTTATGCTGATCCTGGCGATCAAACTAAGATTGCTGGAAATCTTAGTGATATGATTGAAAGTAAAACAAAGAATGAAGGAATGAAAACAACTGGTTATTATGGAACAGAAGAATTTGCTGAACAGTCTGCTAAATCTTCTATTAGAAATGAGTATCAGAATTTCTATTTGTTTTGTAAAGGCGGAAGCAATACCATTTCTCAAGTTAAAAAGGAAACAATTTTTATCAACATGTTGAAGGGGTTTCATCCTCTAGAAGCAGAACTTATGATTCTTGTTAAGGATAAAAAACTTCAGGATAAATATAAAGTCACTAAAGATATTATTTCTGAGGCATACCCTGATATTAAATGGGGAGGACGCGGGTGACAGTCGTAAAGGAGAAAGTTATGGCAGAGCAAGATAAAATGATTACCAATAATGTTCTGCCTCAACAATATGGGTGTCAAATTCTTTTAGAGAAAACGACATTAGAAGCAGCAAATGATAAAAATTTTCCAAACGATGCCAGATTAATTTGGTATAAAGTTGATGATAAAACTTATATCGATTTAACTAGGTGTAGAAAAGTAGTAGATCTTTTTGATATGTATTATGATACATACGGCCCAGGTGCTGTTCAAAAAATTGACTTTGGTTATGGAAGAGTAAATCCAAAGTTGTGGGGAAATGATAAAAAAGAAAAGAAAGCAAAAAAATGACTAAAGGTTTTGGAAAAAGTAAAGATGAGCAGGTTAAGTTTCTAGTTAATAGAAATGAATTAAACTCACTTTTGAGAAAGTATAAAAATGTTAAAAAGTATATGAGATCTTCTTTATACGAAGTCAAAACAATGGATGGGACTGAAAAGTACGTTAAAGAATTGCTCGAAGAGGTAAATGACAACCCTATTTGAAAATTGGACTTTGATTTCATTTTTCGGCGGAAAAAAATCCGGCAAAATTTTTGTATATGAAGGTCGAACTAAATAAACTCGTATTGGATTTATATTATGGACTATAAACCATATTCTCCTGAATGGAATCGCAAAAGATATCTTAAAGAAGCTTTGGATAATTATCTTGATGATTATGTAGATAATGAAATAATTTTTCAAGATATTTCTGATATTTTATCTAAAAGATCTGAACAAGCATATAAAGAGTTCAGTAAAACTAATAATTTAGAGAGAATGCTTCATTTTAAATAACCGGAGATTTATAAATGCTTTCTACACAATATCGTTTACGCTTAGAAGGTATCTGTAATAAGATTGCTAAGCACGAAGAAGTGAGTTTGGAAGACATGATTTGGGCAGAAAAACTTGCAAAAGCAAATCGTTCTGCTGCGACTATTCTTCGCCAGGCAAGAAGAAAAGCAGAAAACCCTGATATGCAAGAAGGTGATATGGATGACTTTCTCAATCAATTAGATATTGGTGGTTTTGGTAATGAAAGATTTGGTAAAAGAGGATTTGATAGTGTTGATGATATGATTGATTGGTGGTCTGAAGATAAACCTGATGATTGGAGGCAGCGTGATTGAAACTGCAGTAATTTATTCCAATGGAAGTCAAGAATGTGAGCGTATTTCAATGCTGCTTAAAAGTCTTGGTGGAGAATTTCACGAATATGTTGAAGGTGTAGATTTTAGTGAACGCCAATTTCGGATGGAATTTGGTGAAGAGGCGACTTATCCTCAAGTTTCTATTGGTAGTAAGCACATAGGAAATATTAAAGAAACATTGCAATATCTTAAAAGTCAAAACTTTATATAAAATTGTAACAAATTATACAGTACTACTTGTCTAGATATTATTGAAGTGCTATAATGTACTCACGTTCATCCAGGATACTGGACGCAAGTAGGACGGCGGAACGGATCGTTCATTCGCTATTCGGAAATAGCGAACGCAAACCGCCTGAAGGAACGGGTTTTAATTAACTCATTTCTTTGGAGGTAAATCTCATGGCTAAAGTTGTATATCGTGGTGTTGCTTACGACACTGTTGATCGTCTGAATAAGATGGTTTGTTCAAAAGAAACCTTTGTAGAAACCTACAGAGGTGTAAAGCATACTGAGACTAAAGAGGTATGCAAATGAAAAAACTTAATTTTCTACAAATTATAAAAGAACAAAAGCAAAAACAGAATAGATTGCAACAAGCACAAATTGCTCAACTAATTGGCGCACCAAAATGCTAATAATAACAGAAATAACTCTTGCTTCTGTGGCATTTATATTAATGATCGTTGCAGAAATTCATTTATTAAAATAGCATTTGAGAGGGTTGACACCCTCTCTTTTTTTATGTAAAATAATATTGCTACAAGAAACATATGAACAAGAAAAAAATTTCTTTGATAGTTCGCAATATGGAACTTTTGGTTGAATCATTGAAGATGGAACTAAATGAATCAGAAAGTGAAAATGAAGGCAAAATTATTAAATTTGAAGACCTGATTCACCAAATTGACGATTCTTATGAACCAGACTATTATGAGCAAGACTAATGTATGAAGAATTGAACTGCTTTGAAGAAGCATTAAAACACTTCGGAACTAGAGTAGATGTAATTGTTGCGATGGAAATGTCCAAGAAATTGCCTCCAGAAGAAGCATACCAGCGCATCAAAGATGAATTAAAAGAAGTTAAAAAATGTCGTAAAAAATTCAAAAAAGGAGAGTGTGATGAGTGAAAAAGTGAAATTAATTTCAATTACTCCTGATGCTGAAAAAGTAATGGGATATGTTGCAAGGGTAAGTAATCCTGCCAATCAAGAAAATCCTAATGTTTCTGGACTGCTGAAGTACTGTGTAAAGCATCAGCACTGGAGTGTGTTTGAGCAGGCATTTATGACTCTTGAGATTGAAACAAATCGTGGAATCGCAGCCCAGATTTTGCGACACCGTTCGTTTACATATCAGGAATTTTCACAACGCTATGCCGATACAAATCTATTAACTGAATATATCCCCATTCCAGATTTGAGGTCTCAAGATCATAAGAATCGTCAAAATTCTATTGATGATATTCCTGGATATCTCAAACTGAAATTGCAGGGGGACATTGCAGAGCATTTTGCGGCATCCAATGCCCTCTACAAGCGCCTTCTAGATGCTGGAGTGGCAAAGGAGTGCGCTAGGTTCGTTCTGCCCCTGGCAACGCCCACACGCATCTATATGACCGGTTCTTGCAGGTCATGGATCCATTACATTCAGTTGAGATCTGCAAATGGAACTCAAAAGGAACATATGGATATTGCCAATGCTTGTAAAAAAATCTTTATTGAGCAGTTTCCCACTGTTTCTGAAGCACTTGAATGGAACTAAATAAACTATGCTGTTGAGGTGAAATTTGGCAACTTATCCTGTTATTAACAAGAATACTGGTGAACAAAAAGAGGTGGTGTTAAGTGTTCACGATTGGGAACAGTGGAAAAAAGACAATCCAGACTGGGATAGAGATTGGTCTGATCCCTCTACTTGTCCTGGTTCAGGAGAAGTAGGAGAGTGGAGGGATAAGCATCTTAATAAGAATCCTGGATGGGGTGAAGTTCTTAAGAAAGCATCAAAAGCTGGCGGAAGTAAATCACGTATTTAAAAAATGGCAAGAAAAAGAAAGAGTAGCGGCGACATTCAACCAATGGGAGCAGAAGTCCCAAATGCTAGGTTGTTGAGAAAAAGAAAAAATCAGATTAGTGCTGATAAATTACTTGATATTGAACCTCTAACAGAGAATCAGAAAAAACTTTTTGAATCTTTTAAATCTGGTCAAAATCTAGTTTCTTATGGTTGTGCGGGAACTGGAAAAACTTTTATCACTCTTTATAATGCTTTATGCGAAGTGTTGAACGAAAGGTCTCCTTATGATAAAATTTACATTGTGAGATCTTTAGTTGCTACTAGAGAAATTGGATTTCTTCCAGGAGACCACGAAGATAAATCATCACTATATCAAATACCATATAAGAATATGGTAAAGTTTATGTTTGAAATGCCAGATGATCCTTCATTTGAGATGCTTTATGCTTCACTAAAGACACAAGGAACAATTAGTTTTTGGTCAACTTCTTTTATTCGTGGAACAACTCTTGATAATGCAATCATTATTGTTGATGAATTCCAAAACTTGAATTTCCACGAATTGGATTCTATCATTACTCGTGTTGGTCAAGATTCTAAGATTATGTTCTGTGGAGATGCTACTCAGTCAGATTTAGTTAAGACTAACGAGAAGAATGGTATTATTGACTTTATGAAAATTCTGAGAATTATGCCTTCGTTTGATCTTATTGAATTTGGAGCAGAAGACATCGTTCGTTCTGGCATCTGTAAAGAGTACATTTTGGCAAAACTTGAATTGGGAATTAATTAATGAGTTTTAATCATATTGACATTGAATTTCCCACACTTACGAGGGAACTAATTGATGGAGTTCGTTATTATAATACCCCTTCGGGTAATAAAAAACTTGTTTCTATTACTTCAGTAATCAGTCATTATAAGAAAGATTTCTTTCAGAAATGGCGTAAAAGAGTTGGTGAGGCAGAAGCGGATAAAATTACCAAAAAAGCAACTAGTCGTGGAACTGATTTTCATACTCTAACTGAAAATTATTTCTATAACATTCCTGAACTTCCAAAAGTTCAACCTCTCTCCGAGATGCTTTTCTATATTGCCAAACCAACTCTTGATAGAATAGATAATATTCGTGCCCTAGAAGGTTCTCTATACAGTGAATATCTAGGAATTGCTGGAACGGTTGACTGTATTGCCGAATTCGATGGTGAATTGGCAATTATTGACTTTAAGACTTCAGCAAAACCAAAACCAAGAGACTGGATTGAAGGATACTTTGTCCAGTGCTGTGCTTATGCTTGTATGCTTCATGAATTGACTGGTATTTCAGTTAAGAAATTTGTGATTATTATGGCTTGTGAAGATGGAGAGTGTGTTGTTTATGAAGAATATGATAAAGCAAAATACTTAAAAATTCTTGTCAAGTACATTGAAAAGTTTTTAACTGATAAGTTGGAACAAATTTCTTGACATTTTGATAAGTATTTGTTATTATTATTTTATGATTTTTACCTAAAATTTATGCCCACAATATTGGAAATAATGGATAATAAAATAGAGACGGAGTTTAATAAGATTTTAGGGGAAAAATTTGTTTGCCCTTCTAAATTTGCTCAAGAAATTGAAAAAATAGTCCAAGACAATGAAGGTGTAAATTATATTGATGCTATTATTATTTTTTGCGAGAAAAATAATATTGAACTAGAATCTGTTCCAAAGTTACTTTCAAAACCACTGAAAGAAAAGATTAAATATCAAGCAATGGAACTTAACTTTTTGAAAAAAACATCTAAGGCACGTTTAGTATTTTGAAATTGGATCCCCTTAATTGCTATAAGACTTATCTTGCTCTCAAAAATCATTTCACAAAACCAAAATATGATTATTTGAGGTATAATGGCAAAGTAAAAGCATCTTTACAAGCATTCTATAAACGTAAAGATAGGATGTGGTTTGAAAAAATGAGTAGACAAAAAACTGACGAGGAAATTGTCAGTTTTTTTGTCGCTAACTTTGTTTTATGTAACGATCCAGAATCTTTATGGATTGGTGAAATTATAAACGAAGGAGAACAAAGATTTTCGTTATGGAAAAAAAGAACTCAATCTCTTTCTTATGTTTTTAAGGAAGAAATTGAGCAACTTTTTAGTGAAAATACAATTGAAGATTTATTTACGATTACAAATGGAAGTCATCCAAGACTACTAAAAATATTTTTACAAGGAAATCTATCCTTAGAGACGATGGTTATTCTTGATTCTATTTTTGGATATAGGAAAAACTTTGATAAAAAATTGGAAGACCCAATTTGGAAATTTGTATCAATGAGAATTACAAAATATTCTCCATTCATACATATTGATGTATTTAAATATAAGAAAATTTTAAAGGAGATAGTATTGTGAGTTTTTTCGACTCAGAAGTTGTAAGAGCAGAGATGGCAGAAATCTCTGAAATGCAAGAAGAAATATATCACAATGTTTATAAGTTCTTTATGATGAATAAAGAAGAAAAATTACAGCACGTTAATTTACTTCAAAAACTTTTAGAAAAACAACAAATTTTATATACTAGGATATCTTTATCTGATGATCCAGAAGCAAAAGAAATGAAGAAAAAAGTCGTTGAATCTGCTGCTATGATGGGTATCCCAGAAAAATCTGATATTAATATGATTTTTAGTAATATGACTCGCCTCATTGAAACAATGAAAGAGGCTATTGACAAGGAGTAGTTTCGGTGCTATTCTAGGTCAGCGGCTAGGGAATCCGCACCAAAGCAAACCCCACAAGCCAAATACTAACAAATACGAGGTACAAAATGTCTTTCGAAAGTCTTAAGAAGCAGTCCAAACTCGGTTCTCTCACCAATAAACTGGTGAAAGAAGTTGAGAAAATGAATAACGGTCCTAGCAGCAATGATGATCGTTTTTGGAAACCCGAAATGGATAAGGGTGGTACTGGTTCTGCAATCATTCGTTTCCTCCCCGCCCCCGAAGGTGAAGATCTTCCTTGGGCAAAGATTTTCTCTCACGGATTTCAAGGAACGGGTGGTTGGTATATTGAAAACTCTCTGACAACTATTAACCAAAAAGATCCTGTAACTGAATATAATCGCACTCTTTGGAACAGTGGTAACGATAAGGACAAAGAAACTGTTCGCAAACAGAAGCGTAAACTTTCTTACTACTCCAACATTTACGTTGTGAAGGATCCTGCAAATCCTCAGAATGAGGGTAAAGTATTTCTCTTCAAGTACGGAAAAAAAATCTTTGATAAGATTCTGAATGCGATGCAACCTGAGTTTGAAGACGAAGAACCAATCAACCCTTTTGATTTCTGGCAAGGTGCTAACTTCCGCCTAAAGATTCGCAAGGTTGAAGGTTATTGGAACTATGACAAATCTGAATTTGATTCTGCTGGTCCTCTTCTTGACGATGATGACGCAATGGAAGCAATTTGGAAGAAAGAATACTCTCTTGCTTCTCTTACTGCTGCAGATCAATTCAAGACTTATGAGGAACTTGAAAAGCGTCTGAACTATGTTCTCGGAATCGGAAAAGTTGCTCCAAAAGCGTCTACTTTTGACCAAGAAGATGAACTTGATTCATATTCTCAACCCAAGACTCGTGAAGAAGATGTTCTCAAAGAACTTGAAGAATCTTACAACAAGAGTAAGTCTTTGACTCCAGAACTTAAGGAAGAACTTAACAGTCTTCCCAAATCACGGGTGGATGAGGATGATGACGAAGATGATGCTATGAGTTACTTTAAAAAACTAGTTGACGATTGATTATTTCTCATATAATCTAATATTATCAACTCTCTTAAGGGTAGGACTAACATATTGGTCACTACCCTTTTTATATTTCATTTTTTCTTCTATATCATCTACAATAAGAGGTAAATAATTTTCTTTTAATATAAAGATAGATCTTTTTTCATCTTGAATTCTTTCTTCATACTCATAATTTGTTACCGCAATCTTCATATCCCTGGTCGCACTAGATATAATTTGATCTAAACCTGGATCATAATATTCAAACTCGTTAAAGAAATTTTCATCTACTTTTAAACCAGGTTTTAAAATTAGTTTTCCATTTGAGTCTCTAACTTCAATTGTTTCATAATGATGAAGATTATAAATTCTTTCGTATGACCCATACTTCTCCAGAAGATATGAGTCAAAAGATTCTTGACTTAATGGCCACTCATTATACAGGTTTAAAATATTGTTAGAAAGTAAAACAACCCAATCCAGAGTTTCATCACCATAAACATTATATGCGATATTATCTGGTCTTTCATCACCTATTATTTGATACTTAGTAAAATACGAAAGATTTCCAAAAATATCTTCTCTTACATTGCCTCTTTTAAATAAATTTTTGGTTTCAGAGTATTCAGAAATGGTATTATCATCTCTACTGATATACTGTAAATTTGGTATATTTCTAAAGTAAAATGACATTTTTTACCATCCAGTTCCTACTAAACCTTCTTCGATTACATAATCATTTTCATAGATTGGATCAATTTCACCGAAACTAAGACTTAAATCATATTGAGTCATTGAACCATCTTGATAGGTCATATAGTTTCCATCTGGAGTATAGTTTACCGATATGTCTCTTAATGCGGCAACTTTAATTCTATTTAGATATGGATGCTTATCATCCAAGTTTCCTTGTCCAGTATAAACATATGATATCTTGAAAACATTGGGTGCCAATAAAAATAATTGAGCACTAGACAGAGAAGGTGCCATACTCATTTTAAAGTATCTTATAATGTCTCTAATCATTAATGCTTCATCTGGCTCTCTTGGAGTCAATTTAAAGTTAAAAGTAAAACTTCTTAACATAGGACCATTGAAAAGAAGTTCTAAGTTGTTATTAATTGCTCCTCCCAAAGTTCTTGACAAAAGACCTTGAGTTGAAACTGCTTTTTCCGTGAAGTAATTTTGTGCTAATTGTTGAAGTTCACCGCCAGCACCAATCTGTAACATTTTTTTAAGAGATTCTGCTTGATTAAGAGTTGCACTAAACATTGCTCCTGGGTCTGCTCCTGCCTGTCCCATAATTTGATATGCGGCATTAGCAAAAGCAGCGGTAATTGGGTTCAAATCTCCACCTCCCCAATCAACGGACATTCCTTCAACAATACCTGCTTGAATTGGTAAGAAAATAGATGCTAAAACATCCCTTTTTCTATATTCCATTCCAGGAAGAGCTAAAGACCCTGCAGCAACAGCTTGAGGACTGCCTAGTCCAGATTTTTTATAGTCCAATATTTCAAATTTTATAAAATCTCCACCAAATTCATTTTTTCTTTTCACTGGGTAATATAAATTTTTCTTTGGATATAAATTTTTTCTACTTCCAATATTCGTGTTTATTTGAGCTGGAGTAGAAGTTGATGTGGTTGATGTAGTTGCTGTTCCTACATTAGGATCAGAATTTGGTCCAGGTCCTGGTGGTGCTGGAGCAGTTGTTTGAGAAGTTTGTCCTGGTTTTGTTCCTGTTGCTGGGTTTACAACTCCAGGAACTGGATCTTGTTTAGTTGATAAAAATGTTTTAGTGTTATAAGGAGAATTTTTGTTTATAATTGCTGCTCTTTCATTATTGAATACTTTTGTTCCATCAAGTAGAAATGTGTCTTGAACTTGTACTGATGTTAACTTAGTTCCATTAGCACTATTATATCTTTGTGATAATGCTAATGGGTCCGTAACAACCCAAGCATTGTTAGCACCGACTTCTGCGACTTTTACATCTTGTCCAAACAAACCTCCTCCTACCATAAAAACTTCAGACTGACCAGTTTCAGCATTGACTAGAATTTTTGTTGGCAATTTCTTCCAAGGCAGAGAAGAAGTTATTTGTTGAGCCATTAGGTATTACTTATATCTTTATAAGTTATTTCTTTTTATTTATAGGCCCAATTCGTCTTCTGTAATAATCTTAAATTCTAGCATACGATCTTGACACCATTCTTGTGCTGCTTTCCATTTGGCAATATTTTTTTCATAAGTAAGTGCTTCAGTAATAAAAGTTTTATTTCTTTTTCTTGGAGTTTTAATTGGTTTTTTTGTTTGACTTTTTGGTTTGACTTCAATTACATATTTTTTTATCTGACCATTTGTTTCTTTTAACTTAACAAAAAAATCTGGAAAATATTTGTGAACTTTACCATCAATAGGTGAAACATAAGGAATAAAAAATTCTTCACTTCCCCATTCCAATATATTAACTTTTCTATCGCAGTATTTCATAAATTTAAGTTCCCAAGAACTTCGGTATATGATATTTCTAACATCACCCTTATATTTTTCTGGATTTTGTGGATGAAATCTTCCTTTATGAAATTTATCTGCCATTTTTCAACTACATAATATATAAGTAAAAACTATTTATTTCAGTGCTATGGCATTAGCTAGACATTATAAAGTGTCGGAAATCAAGCAGAAGTTATTGCACCCAGCACAAACTTCAGTATATTCAGTTGAAGTTTTAACAAATTCCGCAGTAAATAATTTTGTAGATGTAAGTTTAATATCTGATCAAGAAGCTTTTAATCTATCATGTTGTGAAGCAAGTCTTCCTGGGTCTAATTTAGCGACTCATGAGGTTAATAATGATTACCATGGTTCTACTGAGAAAATGGCATATAGGAAGATGTTTGATGATACAATCGATCTGACCTTTTATGTTGATTATAGATATGCCACTTTAAAATATTTTTTAGGATGGATAAGTTTCATTGTTGGAGAAGGTAGTTATTTTGGTCAAGATGAGTATCTTGATCCAACGACTTTTTATAGGATGACTTATCCATCTTCATATAAAACAAATATCAATATACTTAAATTTGAAAAGGATATATCATCAAAAAATCCAAAATATAAATTGGGATATACTTTTGTTGGAGCATTTCCAATAAGTTTGACTTCAATTCCAGTTTCCTATGATGAAAGTCAACTACTTAAAGTTACTGTTTCATTTTCTTACCAGAGATATGTAGTTAATAGTGCATTTAATCCATATAAAGGTTCTGGTGTTCTTGGAAACCCAGGAAATGCTTTTAACCCTTTACAACAAGCACAGTCAAATAGTAATGTATTTGGACCAAATGTCGGATCAACAATAGAAAGTGCTCAGTCCAATTATGCTTTTGGACCTGGTGGTAGTTATACAGATTTTACCAATCTTTCTCAGTTAGATCTTGGATTTAATATAAACCCAATTCAATCAGTTGGGTCTAATCCAGCTAATTCGATTGGTGATTTTGGAACTCCTGGAACTTTTGATTTGGCCTAATAAATAAAGTACCTGAATTGTATAGGAGATTATGCCATTACCAAAGATTTCTACACCAACTTATGAGTTGGAATTGCCATCCACATCACAAAACATCAAATATAGACCATTCTTAGTAAGAGAAGAAAAACTTTTAGTTCTTGCCTTAGAAAGTGAAGATACAAAAGAAATTACAACAGCAATTAAAACTGTAATTAAGAATTGTATTCAGACAAAAGGAATTAAAGTCGAATCTCTTCCTACATTTGATATTGAATATTTGTTTCTTAACATTAGAGGAAAGTCGGTTGGAGAAGAAATCGAAGTCAATCTAATTTGTCCAGATGATGGAGAAACAACGGTTAAAAAACAGATTGGAATTGATGAAATTGTAATTAAGAGACAAGATGAGCATACAAATCAAATAAAAGTTGATAGTAATTTAATGATGGAAATGAAATACCCATCATTAGATCAATTTATCAAGAATAATTTTGATTTTTCTTCTGGTGAGAATAGTATGGAACAATCTTTTGATTTGATTGTTTCTTGTATTGATAAAATTTATAACGAAGAAGAAGTTTGGTCTGCTTCCGATGTTACCAAAAAAGAATTAGTAGACTTTTTGGAACAAATGAATTCTTCCCAATTTAAGCAAATTGAAAAGTTTTTTGAAACAATGCCAAAACTATATTATTCAACTACAATTACAAATCCAAATACTAAAGTTGAAAGTGAAATTGTTCTTCAGGGACTATCCAGTTTTTTCGGGTAGCCATGGTCCATATGGACCTTGCTAACTACTATAAGTTAAATTTTGCCTTGATTCAGTATCATAAATATTCATTGACTGAAATAGAAAACATGATGCCGTGGGAACGCGATGTTTATGTGACTTTGTTGGAACAACATCTGGAAGAAGAAAGACAAAAACAACAACAAAAGAGTTAGCAATTTATGGCAGTCGAGGATCCTACCAAAAAACAAATAGAAGAAGTAGATCCAGAAATTGCCGAAATTCTTGGGTTAGAGGATACTTTCGACTTTGATCAAGAAGAATATTTAACTCTTCTCAAAGAGAAGATGGTCGAAGCAAGAATGAATGATAGTAAGTTTTCATCGGAACAGGCGATGAAAATTACTGATGAATATAAGCGAGTAAAAAATTTAAAGGAATCTACATTTACTGCTCCCAAAAAAACAATAAATGCAGATTCCTTTTTCAACAAAAAACCTCAGGAAGAGGGAACAACTCAAAAACCAATTACAGACGCTGCAAAATTACTGCCTGGTTCTGGAGGTGCTTTAGCAAAATATCAACCACCAGAACCGGAGAAAGAACCAGAAGTAGATAAAAATTCAGAAAAAATTGAAAGTATAGAGAAATTTCTGAATGGTTCTCTTCTTGATATTGTGAAAGAAATAAGAAGTTTAACAGAAGATATTTTAAAAGTATTCAATAATCAAGCAAAAGCAAATAAAAAATCTCAAGAAAAATCTAGAATAGAGGGTGATAAGGAAAAGAAATCTTCAAAAGAAGGTAAATTAGAAGCAAAAAAACAAGATTCAGGGTCAAAAATATTAGAAAACATAGTAAAACCATTTACTAGTATATTTGATACTATTAAGAATTTTATAATGAATGTTCTTTTGGGTTCATTAGTTATTTGGTTGCTTAATGTTATAAAAGATCCTAAAAAACTTTTACAACCCATTCAAAATTTAATTAATGGTATTGTAGGATTTTTTAATAATGTTCTTCAGTTTATTGATAACTTTGTTGTCAAACCTGTAAGAACTTTTATCAATTCTATGAATTCTGCAATAAGCGGATTTATACAATTATTAAATAATGCTCTGAAATTTATACCAGGATCTCCACAGATACCAGATCCTAATGGCGGAGTGCTTCCAAACATTCCTGCTATGCCTCAAATTACTCCTCCAGACATAACAGGACAAAATAATCAACAACCAAATCAACAGCAACCATCTCCTAAAATTAATGTTAGATTTGGTGGAGGTCCTATTACACCTACCAAACCAGTAATTATTAAAAATGTAGGTGGATCTATAAAACCTCAAAATAGAAAGACACCGGATATTGGAAATGATAAAGTTTCCAATGAAGGAGGAGTTGTAAACAGAGATACGGTTAATACAAAAATATCTGGACTGGGCCCAGATCAATACTTGACTGCATTATCTTTGGATGAATATGTATTAAAACCTGGTGCGGTAGACTTTTTGGGTGGTGAAGATTATTTGAATAGTGTCAATAGATTGTTTGGAGGAACAAATCAAAGAAAAGTTGCCACTATGGGCGACATTAAGATTGAAGCAATGAATACAGGTGGTCGTGTTGGTGCTCACGGACAGGGTGGAAGTAGATCATCTGGTTCATCTCCTGGTGGTATAAAACCTACACCACCTGCAAGTTCACAATCTGCGGATACATCATTAAAATTACCATCTTCAGCACCTACAACGAAAAAGACTGCTGATGGTAGGGTGCTGAATCCAAACACATATATTTCTAATACTAAAGATACTACTTATATAAAGGTTGGAGAAAAAAATCCAAAAAGTTATATTTTAAAGTATGAATTGAAAGGAGGAACTAGACAACCAGTTTATGTTATAAAACAAATTAATAAATTGGTCAATAGTTCTTTCCTTGGTTTTAATGACAAATTAACTGGTGTAAATGTTAAGAGTCCAGAAGGACAATCAGTTTTAGCGTCTACAAATGCAAAAAACTGGTTTTCTTTATATGAAAATGCTGGAATAATAGATCCAAAAAGTATAACATTACTTCCACACGAAAATTCCGATGTTTGGTTCTGGTATACTAGATCATATCAGGCAAACTTGGCATATGCAAATAATAAAAAACTAGATTATGATAAATTAAAAAGTCAAGGATTAAATGTGAATAATCCCAAAGAGTATGCTGCATTAAAAGCCACGGGTTTCTCGATGCCAAAATCTGATGGAACTGATCTTATGCCTGGTGATGGACCTGGAGCTGCGCCTGCAAACTTTAGAACTCAAGAAGTAGTTGCTGATAAGGTCCATCATGGACATGCTGTTGATGATTTGGGTACACCTATACCTACACCTACATCTACATCCGAACAATCTACTGACTATAGTTCCTTAGATTCGAACTTTAGTATAGCAGGATCTGAGATAGATGAAAAATATCTTCAGGCAGTAAAAAGTGGAGCATATACTAATAAATCAACTTCTACTCAACCAGCAGGTTCACTACAAGGTAAAGGTGGCGGCGCTGAGATACAGCCTTCAAATAAAATGACTTCATTTGTTAGACCTTCAACTTCTTCCAGTAATGAAATAACTCCAAGATCTATACTAGACCCAACTAAAACTGCTGCTTCTATGCCTCATGTATTTAAAGCGGCACAAGCAGCAAGGGAAGCAGCAAGAGCAGAAGGTCTTTCTCGTGATGAAGTAGAAAAAAGAGTTATACAATCTAGTGAAAGGGCAGTTTCACAAAGTCCAATTATTTTAAATCAAAATTTAATACAACCAGTTAATCAACCAACAATTCCAGGAACTCCAGAAACAAAATCATCAACGACTGTTTTGCCGATGATGGGACAAGGATCTAATGGTAATAATGCCCCCAAAACTGGAGTTACAAAAACTGGAACGACTCCTTTAGTATCTTTTAAATCATATGACGAAACTCAACTTAATATAGTTTCCACTTCTTCAATTTATAATATCTGGGGAATGTAGGAGGAAAAATAAATGTTACCTTTACTACTCGGAGCAGGAAGAACGTTGGCAGCAGGTGCAGCTTCTCAGGGAATAAAAAGTGGAATTTCTCAAAGTGCAAAAGATCTTGCTAAGGATAAAGTGCAAGATGTTGCAAAAGAAAAGGCAAAATCTTTTATTGAGAATAAAAAGGATGAAAATAAGGGTAGCGGTTTAGTAAAAAAATCTGACGGTGGTGATAATGGAGGTGGGATTTTTGGAAGTGGTTCTGGAGGAGGTGGGGGATCTAGCGGTGGTGCTTTAATTAAGTCTAAAAAAATTGATGTTAGTAAGCTGTCCTTAATATCAAACATTGATGATAAAAAGGAAAAAAAATCTGAGGATAATAGTGATGAATTATTAAAAGAACTTGAAAAAATAAAAGATAATCTAATCAATATAAAAAAAATATCTAGTGCTAATTTAGCAAATACTCTAAAAAATAATTCTTTACTGAGAAAAGAGAAGGAAAAATCAAAGCGTGCTCAAAAAGAAGAAAAGTTAGAGTCTGCACCAAAAAAATCTAAAAAATCAAAATCAATAAAAGGTATTAAAGGACCTGGATTTTTAGATATGATTTGGAATTATATTTCAAATATTCTTCTTGGATCCTTAGTTATTTGGCTGCTTAATAATACTCCAAAAATTATTAAAATTTTTGAAGATATTACTAAAGGATTGCAAAATCCTTTACAGCAATTAAGGCTTGGGATAATAACTCTTACACGATTATTTCCAAGACAAATAAGATTTTTAGCATCACTAACTAGAAAAATATTAGGACCTCCTGCGAGGTTGATTGGAAAATTATTACTAAAGGCATCTAATGTTCTTGGAAATTTATTCAAGAAGGCAGGGATTGCTATAATCAATTTAGTTAAAAATCCAATCAAAAATTTAGCTAAAAAAGTATTAGGACAAGCAGGAACTCAAGCTGCGAAAAATATTGGTAAATTTGCATCCCAAAAAGTTGCTCCTGCAGCAGCAAAATTGGCAGGAAAAGCAGCAAACGCAGCAGGAAGAGCAGCAAATGTCTTAAAAAGATTCAAATTTTTATCTAAGATGTTTAAAAGAGTTCCTTTTGTGGGAGCACTTATTGGAATTGGAATTGATCTTGCGATGGGAGAAAGAATTGATAGAGCAATAGCAGGTGCTGCTGGTGCTAGTTTAGGTGCTGCAATTGGTGGTGCAATAGGAACTGGTGTAATTCCTATTCCTTATGTTGGAACTTGGGTTGGTGCGGGGATTGGAAGTGCGGTTGGTGATTGGGCAGGAAAGGCAATTTATTCCAGAATGGCGGGACTACAATCTGAAGCTGATAAAGAAGTACCTGTTCAAGGAAGATTTGCTGGAGGTGGTGGTGGTATCTCAGCAGCTCGTGCAGCTGCACAGGCAAGAAGATCTGGGCAAAATGTAAAAGCTAAACAAGCAGAATCTTCGGCACAACTTTCTTCAGTAACAAAGGAAAATGCTCAGAAACATATTTTTAAAGATGAAAAGCACCTCAATGTTTTTTCTGAAATTAGAGATAAATTAAATACTAGCTCTTTCGTTGGTGAACTACTCCAACTCGGAGCTGATATTGCAATTGGAGAAAAGGTTAAGAAGACAAGAACTGATATTGCTGCACAACAAATAGGTTCTTCTATTGGAAGAGCTTTATCTGATGATGAAATTCAAGTTTTTGGATTTAATAAAAAACTTATAGGTTCATTTTCTGAAGGACTTGTAGAATGGGCTAAAGGTAGAATAATTAAAGACTTAACATCAATTTCATTCCCATCTTATGATAAAGTAAAAGAAGAATCTCCTGCGAGTGATGGGACAACATCAGATCAACCAGGACAACCAGGCAGCGGTGGTGGTAGTTCAGCATCATATGGTGCTCCAGAAGTAAAAGCATTACTTGATGCTATTGCTTTTGCTGAAGGAACTACTAAAAGTTATGGTGTAATTTCTGGTGGAGATGTAAATAAGGATCTTGAAGCAGGGAAATTAACTGTTCAGCAAGTTATTGATCTTGGTAATACATTCGGAAAACCAGGAAGCAAACATAAGTGGAGTGGAGCTACTGGAAGATATCAATTTATGCCAGGAACTCTTAATGGTATGGTGCAGCGTGGATACCTTAAGTCGACAGATTTATTTACACCAGAAATGCAAGATAAAGCTGCTTGGCAGTTAGTGGTGAATAGAGGTGTTTCTTTGGATATGTTAAAAAAAGAAGGAATGAGTCAAAATGTAGCAGATAAATTAGCTCCTGAGTGGGCATCATTCCCATATTCCCCTAAAGGTGGTAAGAGTTATTATGGTCAAGGATACAAATCATTATCACAACTTAAAAAGGTTTATGATCAAAAAATTGGTTATCATCAAGATATTGCTAAAAAAAGTGGTGGAGGTCATGGAGGACAACCACCTGTAGCATCTGGTGACTTAAAAAATAAAAGAATATTTTTACACTGGTCTGCTGGAGACTACAATACTCCTTATCCTGCATATCATAGCATTGTTTTAGGTAGCGGTAAAAAAGTTCAAAATGCTCCTTACGATAGGGATAAAGATGGTCATACAAAAGGAGCAAATACAAACTCTGTTGGTCTTGCTGTTGCTGCAGCAGGAGGATCTTCTAATGATGGAAGTATTTTAAGAACTCCACCGACATCCAAGCAATTAGATGTTATGACATCTGAAGCAGCAAACTTAGCAAAAAGTTGGGGATGGACTGCAGCAAAAGTTGATAGTAACGTTAAAACACACGGTGAATGGGAAAGATATGCGGTTCCAGCGGGAATACTGCCCCCACCAGTTCAGAGATGGGATTTGGATAAACTATCTCAATCAGACAAAATGGGTAGTGGTGGACCAAAACTTCGCTCTATGATTAAATCTAAGATGTCTTCTATGGGCGTGGGAGGAGGAAGGGAGAATGGTGGTCCTGTGAAAAAACATAAAGCATCTGAATTTATTTTAGGAGGAGGAAGAACTCTAACTTCTGATATGGGAATGAGAAATTTTGCACTATCTCCAGGAATGCATATGGGAATTGATGTTTCTGGAAAAACTGGAGAGCCATTACAAGCATTTAGTGATGGAGTTGTTGAAGGTACTGGATATGAAGCAGATGGATATGGTAATTGGGTAAGTTGGATTGATGATAAAGGGATTGGACATTTTTATGCTCATATGAATAAACCTGCATTTGTTAGAAAAGGTCAAAAAATTAAAAAAGGAACAATTCTTGGAGAACTTGGTAGTACTGGTAGATCTAGTGGTCCTCACTTACATTGGGAGGCAGCAACAAAACCAGGAGATACTGGACAATCAAAATCAGCGGTTCTTTCTAGATTTAACCCATTATCAAAATATGGCATTGATGCTCCTTTTGGAGGAACTATTAGACCAGATCCAAGTATGGCATCTTCACCATCCGCAAGATCTCCAGGAACTTCATCCTCACCAGGAGCACCAGGAGCACCGCAAGAATCTGTTGATTATAGTTTCTTAGATCCAAACTTTACTATAGCAGGAGCAGATGTAGATGAAAAATATCTCCAATCATTAAAGAGTGGAGCATATACAAATCAATCTTCAGCTCAATTCAATCAATCAGCAAAAGTTGAAAGTCAAATAAATTCTATAAAAGATACCCCATCATATGCAGAAACTGGTAGTAATAATATTATAGTAATGCCAATAAATTCACAATCTCAAAATACACCACCTTCTGGAAGGGTAAATAGAGCAGGGGGAATTGCTGGTAATCTTGGATCAGGTGATACGGATATCTTTAATAATTCTCTCAGTAAAGTTATATCTTATTCTTTTTATAAAATTTAAATGTCCAATCAACAAGTTAATCCTTCTGATATAAGAAAGTTTACAATTTTCCCAACTAATGGTGGGAAAGAATATGATATTTCTTCTTTAGTCCAACATTTATCTTATTATGAAAATATATTAGCAAATTCATTAAGTTTATCTGTAGTCATTGCTGATAGTGGTGGATTAGAATTTCAGAAAGAAGATATGATTGGAATTCTTGATGGAATTCCCATTAGAGGAGGAGAAAGAGTTGTAGTTGAATTTTCTGATTTTCAAGATACTAAAAATACTCTGTCTTTTGGTACTCATAGTTTTTATGTAAACAGGATTAGAAATGCGAATCCAGGAACACAAAATCAGGTGTTTATTTTAGATTTGTGTACAAGAGAATTTCTTGCTAATGAGCAGACTAGAGTTGTGAAAAGATATGATGGAAAAATTTCTGATAATATCATTCAAATATTACGAGACAAAAATGGGTTGAATACACAAAAAAATATTGAAGTGGATTCTACAATTATTCCATATAATTTTATTGGAAATGATAGAAAACCATTTTATGTTTGTACCTGGCTGGCTCCAAAAGGTGTCCCAGAAGAATCTGGAAAAATTAATAAAGCTGCTGGATATTTTTTCTATGAGACATATGATGGATTTAAATTTAAATCAATAGATGTATTACTAAATCAAAAACCAAAAGAAATGCAAGTAGATGGTAAACTAGTTACGAAAAAATACATTTATACAAACTCTCCAAATATAAATGAGAGTACACAATATACTTCTAAAATAATATCTGCAAATATTGAAAGAGATATTGACTTACAAAAAAATATTGCAATGGGAACCTATGCAAATAGAAGTTTGTTCTTTGATCTATATTCAATGGATTATGAGGTTAGGGGTTATAATTTAAAATTTAATCAAATTGAAGGAATAAGTCCTGCTGAAGAGAATGTATTGTTTGTTCCTGATGAGTTTACACAAGCACCATCAAGACTTATGAACTTGGTTTTAGATTATGGAACTATGCCTTCGGGAAATACTCCAAATGAACAATTAAAGACTTGGAAAAATGATCCAAAATATGCTAATTATGATGCGCCAAAACTAATGGTTCAATCAATTATGCGATATAATCAACTATATACAATTAAGACTAATATTGTTATTGCTGGTGATTTTAGTCTTAGAGCAGGTGATATAATTGAATGTTATTTTCCAGATCTAGAGAAATCTAGAAACAAAAAACCAAATAAACAGACCCAAGGAAAGTATTTAATTGCTAGTTTATGTCATAGAATAACTCCTGAGGATACTTACACCAGTTTGACATTAATTAGAGATTCTTTTAATGCAACACAAGAAATTAACTAATGACGATTATGGAAAATATTCAAAAACATATTGATCACGATAGAAAAATCATAGAGGATCCAACAGTATCTTCTCAATCTAGAAGACACGCAGAGGATGAATTGGAACAATTAGAAAGATATCAAAAAGCACATCCAGATGATGATCACGATCCAACTGCTTTAGAATTATATTGTAATGATAATCCAGAAGCTTTAGAGTGCAGAATGTACGATGATTGAACACGATTTAGTCAAAAAGCAATTTGTAGGAAGAGATGGATTTGTCTGGTGGATAGGACAAATTGTTGCGGCAGGAACTTGGAAAACAAATCTTCCTGCATATAGAGCAGACACGACAGGTTCTTATAATGGATTTGGTGAAAGATATAGAGTTCGCATTATGGGGTATCATACTGCAGATTCTAAATCTCTTCCAGACAATGATTTGCCTTGGGCAACAGTAATGTACCCTGTTACAGCGGGTTCTGGAGGTGCTACAGCATCAGAATCTTCTCAATTGAGGCAAGGAACTTTTGTCTATGGATTCTTTTTAGATGGTGAAGATGGACAACAACCTGTTATTATGGGAGTTGTTGGATTTAACTCATATACTGCCATTTCTAGAAATATTCCATCTGTCCCATTTGTTCCTTTTGATGGATATGAAAAACTTGACAAAAGAGCACAATATGCTCTGAAAGAAAGTAAAAATAAAGAAGCAGGAACTCAAACTAAACAACCAGGAATTCAAAAGCAAGACCCACAACAAACCATAAAAGGTTCGGTTGAAGCACAAAATAATAATACTGAGTCATCACAAGAAGAAAGTCAAAGAAAAGAAGGAACTATTCCAACTCATCAATCAAAGTTAAGATCGCAAGGTGCTAATCAGGTCAAAGGAATAGCAACAGATATTAAAAATCTTATCGCAAAAGTTGAGTTAATTACGAGAGATATATCAAAATTTGGTTCAGAACAAAAAGCATTATTAAACACCTATCAAGAGAAGATACAAAAAGCATTAGATGAAGCAATGAAATTTGTTTCCGGAAAGGTGAAGTGGATTGTTAAAGAACTAAGAAAAAATGTAATAGAAAGAGCAAATGGTATAGCAAAGGATCTTACATTTCTTTTTATGCCAAACGAAAGACCAAAAGTTAAGACTGCCAGAGATAAAGTTTTATTTGGTCTCTCTTGTATTTTTAATAAAGCAATATCGGGAATCGGAAAATTAGTAGGCGATTTTCTAAAAAATGCAGCAACAAAAATTGTAAATGTTACAGAATGTCTTCTTGAAAATTTTGTTGGAGGATTTTTAGGTCAGATAATTGGAATAATTTCTGGAGCAGTAGATGCAATATTTAAACCATTAAATGCATTAGCAAATTTAGTTAAAGGTATTGGCGGCATTTCTCTTGCTTTTGACGCAATAGGAGAAATATTTGATACTGTAAAAGGTATACTTGGATTCTCTTTTTGCGAAGAAAAAATGAAAGGTCCTGTTCTGGATCAATGGAGTATTTGGGATGGTGCCGGTGATAATGGCGGAGGACCAGTAAGTTTATCAAAAATTCTCAAGCAAGCAAAAAAAGCAAAACAAACTGGTCAAAATCTAGCAAGTCAATTTTTAGGTGCTGCTGGTGCTGGTGTTGCTGCTGTAAATCAAGTTACGGGAGCAGTTGGAGACATTACAGGATTGGTTTCGAATATATCTTTTGATTCTTTATTTGATCCAGGTAGTTGTGGAGTTGGTCCTATTGCTTGTGGACCACCAACAGTTTCTTTCTTTGGTGGTGGTGGAACAGGAGCAGCAGCTAATGCAATTATAAGTCAAACAGGAAAAGTTCTTGGTGTTGATATCTTAAGTTCTGGTTCTGGATATACTGATGCTCCATTTATTAATATTGGAGATCCTTGTGGAAAAGGTAAGGGTGCTGTTGCTAAAGTTGTTCTTAATAATCGCAATAATGGTGGACAGGGATCTGGTGCTGGATTAGATACAACTCCTATAGATGCCTCTCGTTTTTTAACCGGATTTGCCTCACAGTTAAGTAATGGACAACCAATTCAACTTCCACAAACACAAACAACTCCAACAGATCAATCAGTTGGACAAACTGGAACTGGCCAACAAGTCCCATTAGCAGGAAATGATGCTTTTACAGGAACACCTATAGACATTGCTTTACTTTCTCCTGGAACGGGTTATGCTGATTCATCAAATGTTCCAACAATTGGAGGATCTGGTGAGGGATTAACTGTTAATATTATCACTACGATAGATGCAAACTTGGGAGATGTTGAAGGTGAAATTGGTCCTCCACCAGAACCAAACTTAGATATTCCTTTAGTTACAGTAACAGAAGGAATTAAATTGACTTCTGGAGGTGAATTCATAACGGCTGGAGGATCGGAATTCACAAAACCAGCAAATCTGTCAAAATATTATTTTAATTATATTGTCAACAATTTTAATGTCATAGACATCGATGGCGATGGATGCATTACAAGTTATGATGCACAATTATTACAATCATATGCTGCAGGAGTTACTGATTTAATTGGTGCTGTAGGGTCTCCTCCTTTGGGTGCTACGAGAACAACAAATTCTCAACTATTAGCACATCTGAATAATAATAATATGAGCGGAACTGGTATATTAGATATTACTGGAGATAAATTAATTTCTGCTGAAGATGCATCTGCGATTCAGTTATTTGCTTCTTCAAATAGTTGCGAATCTGTCAAAAATATTGCGACTTGCTTTTTAAGTGTTGGTGGAACTGGAGGAGTTCCCGTAGTTGCCGGGGAATTATCTGTAACAGTCGGTGGAACAGGTGGAATTCCAATATTGACTGGACAAGCAGACGTTCCATTAACTGTAGCAAATGTTCCGATTAAAGCGGGGGCAACAGGAGGTACTGAAGTTAAATCTTGTGCCATTGGCGGAAGAATTGTGACTGCTGGAGGTCTAAAGGTCAGAGTTGGTGGAGATGGAGAATTTGTTAAAGCATATCAAGAAAATCAAGTTGCTTCAGAATATCCAGGAAATGAAACCGAACCAACAACTATTGTTGATGGTTCAATTGTTTCTGTTCAAATTTTTGATCCTGGTGAAGGATATAAGGTTGGAGATGTCTTAACAATCGCTAATGGAACTGGAGCAACATTTAGAATTGAAAGAGTGCAGGGTCCCAATTTAGATTTGTTAGATTCAAATTCATCATCCCCTGGCGGTGTTGCTAAAGTTATTATTCTTGATCCAGGAACTGGATATTTGTCTGCCCCAGATGGAGATGAAGGTGGTGATGGTAGAATATGGAAGAGAAAAGATCAAACCTCTGTTAGAAGAAGTAATTATGATTATGATAGGCCATATAATCCAGGACAGAATATTCATTTAAATCCAGGTGATGAAGTGTGTATGCCAGTAGGAACTTCTGAAAAGATATTTGGACCAGATGGAAATGTTTTAGAAAATATTCCTGGAGGAGTATGCTATAAGGTTTCAAATCCCGGAAAAATTACCGCACCACAAATTCCCGATGATTTAGAATCTCCTTTACAATTTCCAACTTCCAGCAATGGTCAATATCCAGTTCTTTTATGCTTGGATGAAATTTATATTAAAGATTCAGGTTTTGATTATAGTCCTGGGGATACTATTGTAATGGAACCAAATTATGGTGCTGTTTTAGAACCAGTTTTTGATGGAAATGGATCTCTAGCAAAAGTTAATATTATAAAAAGTGCTGAAGGATTTACAGACCTTCCAGAAATTTTTATAGATAGTGAGACTGGATATAATGCCGAGTTGATTCCAGTTTTCAAGGTATGTAGAATTGGTGATGACATCAAGGATGAAATTCCACCAGGAACATCAATTATTTCGGTTATCGATTGTGTAGGTAAATTCTAATGGCAGAAGGATTAAAGCGAAATTATCACGCCCACAGAAAAGGAACTAAAGATAGTGAAACTATCAGAGGACATGTTCATAATGACAATGTTCTTTCAGCATATATGGTTCGTAGTGGTTATGATTATAGGCATTATATAACTCTTGATGCAGATGCACATAGAACTGGTTGGACTATTATTCGCTGTCCAGGATCGTTCAACCTTAAAGCAGGTGATGATATCCCATATGATAAAAATTCAATTTATCTTGAAGCAATCAATGGGGATATTGTTTTTAGAGCAAAAAATGGAAGAATTAAACTTGATGCTGAAAATATTGATTTACTTGCGGAAGGAACTAAAAATAATACTGGAGTCATCAATTTAGAATCAAATGAAGAGATTAATTTAAAAACAAAGAATGTTAAAATTGATGCAGACTCAGTTGCTAAATTCTTTTCTTCTGGTTCAATGCAAATAGTAGCAGATGCCTCTATGGACATTTATGGTGGATTGGTTGATTGTGCGACTTCTGCTCAAAAAAATAAAAAATCCAAGTATCCATCTAGAATTTCTAAGATACATAATAAAGGAAACTTTGTAGTTTGATATAAAGATGGCATTTTCTTTTGATGATATCGCAGTAGGAAAAAGACTTTTTATTGGAAAAGGAAATCCTGAAATTTTAGGAAGAGGTCCTCTTGAAATAAGAGGTTCAATGTATTGTGAATCTCCAGCATTATTTGGTGCTCCAAATCAATTTCCAAATGTTTGGGCAACAGTGATGATTGGTACGATGAAAAATTCGGATTCCCCTCCAGCCTTTGTTCCAGGAGCAATCTTCAATTGTTCTGGAGCAGTTAATCGTTCTCCATATTCTCTTGCGGTGAAAGGAGATGCTATAATTTTTAATCATCTAGATGTATCAAAGACAATAAGCACTGGTTCAAATATAAATGTTGGAGGAGGACTGAGAGCAGTATCAGATGTAGTAGCATTCTGTGGAGCACATAGATTATCGTCTAAGAAAAATTTTGATATCCCGCACCCATCAAAAGAAGGATGGAGACTTAGACATACTTGTCCAGAAAGTCCTTCGAATGATGTTTATATCAGAGGAAGAGTTAAAAATAAAAAGCATATTGTTCTTCCTTCTTATTGGAAGGATTTTGTAAATATTAAAAATATTACGGTCAACCTAACTCCAATAGGTTCTCATCAAGATGTGATTGTGAAGAGTTGGGACGATGAAAAAGTTTATTTGCAATCAAATGGTGGACTTCCAATTGATTGTTTCTATACAATCTATGCTGAAAGAATTGATGGAGATAAATTAATACCGGAGTATAAAGGATTGACACCAAACGACTATCCAGGAGATAATACAGAGTATAATATTAATATTTGATAATGAAAATCCACGAAGTGTTTCCAACTGTTGTAGCACAAGACATCATAGATGTTCATAATGAATTTAAAAGTAAATATTTTGATGAGTTAAAATTATTATGGTTTAATGGATATGAAAATGAAACTCCAGAAAATTCTGGAAGATGTTCTTTACATTTGAATACAGATTATGGATTATTTTTTCAATCTTTAAGAAGATCTGTTTGCAAATATTTGGAATTGTTTGAGGTTGAATATTATAAATTAAATTTACATATAACAAAATCTTGGATTGGGTATCATAACAAAAAAATTCCACAATTGAAACCCCATTCACATAACGCAGCGGACATTTCTTTCTGTTATTATTTGGCATCTGAAGAAACATCAGATAAGTTTTGTGTACATACAAGAAACAATCCAAATGAAGTTACAGAAGGTCTCTTTGAAACTAGTGATAAATATAATTTGATAAGTAAGTTTAACAGATATAATTGTGATAGTTATACTATTACACCAAAGGAAGGAACAGTTGTAATATTTCCAAGCAATTTAATTCATTCCACTCTTAAAAAAGATAATCTAACTGATAGATATGTAATCGCGGGAGATATAAAACTTACTTTAAAAGAAGAATATAATCTTTATCATCAATCATTACCACATCCATCCAAATGGTTATCATTATAGGTATTTAAAATATGAATGAAGAAGAATTATTAGACTCTTTATTGGAAAACTCCCTTGTAAGTGAAAATTTTCCTGTCGCACCACCAAATGAGGATTGTTTTTTTAATGTTGATTCAGTAACCGGAAATGTTGGTATTGGAACTGCAGATCCAGTTGGTTCTGCCTTTCATATTGTTGTAGATAAACCATATCCCGCAGTTAGACTTGCTCAACAAGGATTTGGAGATGTTCTTTTAATTGATGATAAGACTCTTGCAAATCAAAATGATCAACCAAAAACTCCATATGTAAATATCAAAAATAATGGAAGAATTGGAATCGGAACATCACTTCCACTTTCCGAAATTCATCTAATTACTGATGCTGAGAATAGTAACATTTTAATAGGTGATCTTGTAGATACACTAGCATCTACTGATTCTGGAATTTCTTTTTCTGGATTAGCAAGCACAGTTACCTCAGGTTTATTTACAGAAGTTGATGGAGAACTAATTTCAATTGGAATAAATGCATCTCAAGTAGGGATTGTAGATACGAGTAGAGTTGGCGGAGTAATTAGACTTGATACTCGTAAATCTGGACCTCTTGGAGACTTTAATTCATTTACAGTTAAGGGAATTGGTATTGGAGAAACTGTTGGTGATGAGTATAATGTATATACTGCCAATTTAGATACTGGAGATACTTTTATTGCTCCAACAAGAGGTGATGTTTTTGTTGCTGCTTATTCTACAGAAACTTCTCTTGGTGTTGCAACAGACAGGGTAATACCTTATTACAGATTTTATAATAATGGAAATGCTGGAATCGCAGGAACTCTCACTCTTCCAGATATATCCGAAATAACACTGGGTATTTCAAGTGATCTTACCTTATATCACGATCCAATTACTGAGAACAGTTATATCATAGAGGACAATCCAATTGGTTCTCTTGTTATTGCTGGTGATAATATTGAATTCAGAGATACTTCTTTATCAGAACTCTACGCTCAATTTACTACTAACAGTGGAGTAGAGTTATTCTATAATAATGAAAAGAGACTTGAAACTGTTGGTACTGGAATTTCTATCTTCAGTGGTATAGGAGGTACATCAGATGTTTCTACAATTTATGGACCTTCCGAGATTATTATTGATCCAGCACCAACCCTGGATAATAGAGGATTAGTTAGAATTAAGGGTGATTTGTATGTAGATGGAAATCAAACCATTATTGAATCTACAGTAGTTACAATTGCAGATATTCAAATTGGAATTGGAACATCAGTTTCTTTAGATAATAATTTATTGGATACTGGTGGAATTACTATTGGTCTTGGTACTGTACAAAAGAGTTTTACTTATAACCTAGCATCAGATTCTTTAAAATCTTCAGAGAATATTGATTTAGGTATTGGAAAAACTTACAAAATCGATGGCGTTGATGTTTTAAGTGCAACAACTCTTGGTTCTGGAGTCACAGATTCTTCTTTAACTAACGTAGATACTCTGATTGATTTGTCAGTAATCGGAGTTACTTCTATTGGTATTGTTGGATTATCTTCTACTACAGACAACTTAACTGTAAATTTACCATCAACATTTACAAGAAATGTAACTATTGGTGACTTAACAGCACCTTTGGAAGAATTAACTGTAAATTCCATTTCAACATTTACTAGTGGATTAACTGCAACAAATATTACAATTCAAGGAACTGATGGAATTTCTACCGTTGCTCCTGGAGTTGGAATATTAACAGTTGCTGCTATAAATTTACCCGTTGGATCTAGATCAGTTGCAGATGCTGGATATGGAAGTCTTGGAAATGTATTAGTTTCTACAGGAACAACTGTTTATAACAGTACTGGTATCGGCCTTTCCTGGGCTGAAATAGATACTGATACTGACATAATTAATTTTACAGACCCAAATGTAGCTCCAAATGTAAACTATAGAATAACTAGTGTAGATGATACTGTCGTTACTCCGCTTGGAGTTGCGACTGCATTTTATACATCTTCCTTAGAATACAATCATAATCAAAGGATATTGAGAGATGGTATAGGAAATTTTAGAGCAATTCCTCAAGGACCAACTACAGCATCTATTGGAAGTACTTATGTTGGACAGCACGTTATTAATACATCAAATTTTATAGAATTTGTAAATAATGATTTTCAAGTTGGTGATGCAATAACAGTTGTGAATAGACTTGTTGGAGTTGCAACAGTTCGTTGGACTGGAGGTGGACTTAATGATGGTTCATACACACTTGCAGGAATTCCAGGACCAGGAATAAGTCAATTTTCAATGATTGAAAATTCTTTGGCAACATTATTGTGTATAAATTCTATAGGATTAACGCAATTTATTGTTGCTGGAATTGGTATTTTCTAACTTATATATTTTGGAGATTTGAGACATGCCTATAATGCAAGCGTTAATTGTTGGTGGTGGTAAAGCGGATAATATTGTAATCGATACAGATTATTTTCCAAATCCAAAACCACAAATTACAATATTACCAGGCGATCGTTCAGTTATCTTCGATACGTCTCTTATTATTGGAGCTCCAATTATTGATGTTGAACTTTGGGCTGGTGGTGGCGCATCTGGATCTGCTAGAGATGGTATATCTGGTTCTGGTGGTGCTGGAGGATATGTTAGGGCTAGAGTCAATGTCAGTGACATTCCTCAAATTGAAATTAAAGTCGGTGGTGGGGGTGGAGCTGGAAATCCAGAATATTATGCAATACCAAGTGCAGAGTATGCTACGGAAAACATTGCTACTATTAGTCCTGTAGGTTCTGCACAAGTAAATACTTCAGTTTCATTATCGTCTCCCTTTCAAACCTCAGTAACTGAATTAGGAGCGGTAGAGGGGACTAATCCAGCAGTTTCTTATGTTGCATCGGCTACTGGACCTGCGGTAACATCTTTTTCAGTTGGTTCGGGATTAATTGTTGCGGGAGATGTTATTTTTCTTGCAGCATCTTGTGATGAAGGGACCTTAACTCTTCCTACCAGTCCTACAGGTTGGTCATTACTTTTAGATGCTGCAGGTAGTCCTAGTCGTTTATTGGCATATAAGTATGTTGAAACTGCTGATATTGTCTCAGGTTCGGTTACAATATCAGGATTACAACCGTCAATAACTGTCAATGGAGTTGTAAGACCAGTTTCTTATGTTGCCCAAGTTTATAGGAATGTTGATAGTCTTCTTAATAATCCAAATGCTATTCAATTATTTGCACCTATAATAAGCGCAGGACAACCAACACTTCCTAACGTTGCATCACAATTGACTAATTGTATGATTGCTTCTTTTGGATTTTTTGATAATGTTGGTCTTTTACCTACAGCAATCACTGCTCCAACTGGGCATACAAATTTAATTAGTCAGTCCTCAAATAGTGTTTCAACTATAACTCCTGTAACGACATTAACTGGAAATACTTTTGTTGCCACACTGAATACTGATACTTCATTTACAGTAGATGGATTACAAGCAGGTGATTTTGTTATTGTTGTTGCTGGATCTGATGGTCTCACTCCTGCTTCACCTACAGGTTGGAATAGTTTTACATCTGGAGGAGTTAATCCTGGTAGAAGGGTGGCATATACGTTTGCTACAGGAACTTCAATTACTTTAAGTGGATTGTCAGATCCTTCAAATAATCCAGATGATAATATTGCATATGCTGTTTTAGCATTTCGTGGTGTTGATCCAGATGCTCCAATTAATGCTTCCGCAAATGCGGTGGGTGGACCTAATGGAAATCCAGATCCTCCGCCAGTAACAACAACTATAGATGGTTGTATGATTGTTGCTTTAGGAGTACTTGATGATGATTCTGAAGCACCATCAGTTACAGCACCTAATAATGGATATACTCTAGGACCAGTTGCAGCAACTTTAACTACGGGAGACAATGCTGATGCCGCAACTGTTATGTCGGCATATCTACTACAAACAACTGCCGGAACAGCAAATCCTAACGGATTTGGTAGCAATGGTTCTGATGATTGGTCAGCACATACATTAGCCCTAAGTCCTCTTAGAATTGATTCTACTGTAATGACGGCAAACAGAGCATTGCCAACTGCTGCAACTTATACAAACAATTCTTTTGGTATTACTGGTGCTTCTGAAGCAAGTGTTGGAGTTTCTGTTCTTCTTACTCGCAGTAATAATATTACTGCAAGTCCGACCAGTATGACTATTCCTACTTTGACTCTTAATGATATTATTATAGTTGCCTCTTTTGCAGATGCTGGAGCTCCAAATATACCTACAGGATTTGCTGCCATTTCTTCTGGGACAGGATATGCATTATCTTGGAAACGTTGGGCATCTGCAGCAGATTCAACAATTTCAACTCTCAGTCCACTTGGTGTTGATAATAATGGTAATACTGCATTAATAAGACACGTTGCATACACATATACAAACGTTTCTACTTTAGATCCAATTATTTTTTCTGAGGCAACGGGAGTTAATAGTACTACCATTACTACGAATAGTATTGCTTTGGATGGTCCCCAATATGCTTGTATACCTTTTGCATTTATTAGAGATGTATCATTAACTGCTGCTAATATATCAGCGACTAATCTAAATTACGCTTTAGGTACAGTTTATCCAGTCGGAACGAATTCTACAGGTATCAGTGAAGCAACTTTGGTCAGTGCATTTAGAAACGGATTACCTGATAGTCCAACAGAAACTCCGACTTCTTTCACCGTAACTCAACCCGTAAATTGGAATTCTGTTACTGTTGGTTTGAGACCTACTGCGACTCCATCAGGTTTTACAGGTTCTATCCCTCTTCCTCCAGGGACAACGGTTGGAGATCTTGTATTATGTGCATCTGTTTCTGATGAGGGAACCTTAGACACACCATCAGGACTAGGAGTATTTTACAATTCTATTCAAAATATAACAAATGGAAGTCCATCATATCAATTGTCATATAAATTTATTACTTCTCCTACAGAAACAACAGTAGATGGATTAACTGGAACAACATTTACTGCAGGAGGAGCAGCAAGAGGTACTGCACATATAGTTCAAGTTTTTAGAGGTGTTGATAATTCTGTAATTATTTCTTCAGTTGGACCAGATACTAATACAAATGGAAATCCAGATCCACCACAAATAGGTGGAGTTACTGTCAACGATGCAGTCGTGGCTTTTGCTTTTGTTGATGATATAAGTGTTACAGCAACTCCACCGGGTGGATATACTGCAGGACCTATTCAAGCAGTTGGAATAAATCCAAATTCTACTCAAGAAGCAACAGTAATGTGTGCATATAATTTAACTCCAACTATACCAAATGAAAATCCAGGACCTTTTCTTGTTTCAAATGATGACAACTGGGATGCTATAACAATTCGTTTACAGAAGAATATTACCCAAAGATTTTATGATTTTCCATTGAATCCTGGTGGTTGTGGAGGTTCGAGTGGTGGATATACTGCATTACTTAATAATATAACTAAAGAGTTAATTTTACTAGTAGGTGGAGGTGGAGGAGGTGGCGGTTCCTCCATAATACCAAATGGTTCAATAACATTTACTCCAGCAGGTGAAGCAAACAGATCTGTAGGTGGAAATGGTGGAGTTGGTGGAGGAAATGGAAATACTGATGGTTTACCTGGGTCTAGTGGATTGTCCTTTTTTGCAGGATCTTTTGCTATAGCTGGTGTTGGTGGTGGTGGCGGTTCATCTATTTCTGGAGGAGCAGGTGGAAATTCTATTCAATCTGGAGTCATAATTTCAGTATTAAATCCTGGAGAAACTGGAGTTGCTTATACAAATACTACTTTTGGTAGTAGAGGTGCAAATTTTCCTTACAATACTGCAGATATTCCCCTTCAAGGTGCTAATGCAACTGGAGGATACATTGCTGGTCGTGGTGGTGGTTCTTCTCGCACACAATCAATAACCTTTGATGCTGCTATTCCATCAGATTGTGGTGGAGCAGGCGGTGCTGGTTATTATGGTGGAGGTGGCGGAGGTCCTGGACTATATGGCGGAGGAGGAGGTGGTGGAGGAGGATCTGCATACGCTAATCCTGCTATTGTAACTATAATTTCATCAGAAGTTGGTGTTAGTACAAGTCCAGCTGGAAAAAGTTCACCATTTTGGACTTTTCCAGTTGCAGTTGGAGGATCTTCTGCGATTGGGAATATAACAACTCCTACAGTACCTGCAACAGTAACTTCTATTGGAAGTACTGGTGGTAATGGTCGAGCAGTAATTACTTATTTTACAATTTGATTTTCCTCTTGACCCTCCTCTTAAACCGTGGTATGATACCTGGGTAATCAATCAGATGAACCCAATGACCGATGAGTATCTCACTCGCTGTGTAGTTGACCCTATGAGGAAAACTGTTTATATTTACTCTAGTGAGGGGACAGAAAAAAAAGTGTCCTGCGAGACTACCCAAGAGTTTATGAATATGCTAGAATTTGTTCGTTCAGTTCTTGATGAAGACACTCTTTCTTACGCAAATCCACTATGAGTTTTAATAAATCAATAGATTTTAATTCTCTTATTGAGGTAAAAGTTAAAACAACTCCAGAAAATGTCAGAGAAGCAAATGAAGCACTTTTCTGTGCTAGAATGACTGTTCCTGCAGCAGCAAAGCATTGCGGAATGACTCAAAAAGAAATGAAAATGACTTTTCTAGAGTATCTTAAGTATCATCCACCAACTTTTAAGAATTGATACAAACACTTGACAATCTAAGGTTTTTATCTTATGATTGTCACATCCCATTCAAGGGACTGTCGCCTATTGGTTAAGGCCCACTGCTTATAACGGTGTGAACGGAGTTCAATTCTCCGCAGTCCTACCAAGGGAGTATGGTGGAATCGGTAGACACACCAGACTTAAAATCTGTTGGGCGTATGCCCGTGGGAGTTCAAGTCTCCCTACTCCTACTAAGGAGATTTAATCATCTCCTAAATATTCAAAAGTAGAGAACTACTGATGAAATACCGAATTGATGCCAGATATGTATGGTACAATGAAGGTAAACAAATAGTCCTTATGTACTTTATAAATCAGGTTCCTTTTACTTTTGACGAACTCCCAGATGAATGTATATTCGATGAGGAGTTAATCAAATTAGCAGATAACGAAAGAAGATTTGAGGCTGAAGATTTATATAAGACTTCATCATACTTGATTGAAGAACAATGTCATCCTCTTATGTTTGAATTAGAACTGGAAAATCCAGAAATGTTGCCTGTTGATTAAATGCCCTTGTAGCTCAGTGGTAGAGCAACGGTTTTGTAAACCGTTGGTCGCTGGTTCAAATCCAGTCGGGGGCTTGAGTTCTTAAAACTCCAATTATGTCATTAATTTCACAAAAAGATCGAAAACTTGCTATTGAAGCATTAGAGCATTATAAAACACAAATTCCACTAACCATTACTGTAGGAGAACTTGTTTCCGATACCGTCATTAAACAAGACGAACAGAAAATGATGGAACTCAATGCTCTCATAAATTGGATTAAATTGGAGTACTTTAAAAATGAAAATTAATCTCTGGTATTGTGATTCAATGAAACAATGGCGTTGGACTTTAATAGATGACCATCGTCCTATTGTTAAAATGGAATCTGGACAACAACCAGATCTTCGTGATGCAATGACTGATATTGCAAACACCGTCGAATATATGTTAGAATCAAAACATAATGGGTAAAAATACCTAAATGAAATCTGATTTTTATATAGATAGAGTTAGTAAAGATGATATAAAAGAACTTCTTTACAATCATCATTACTTAAAAGACGAATCTAAAGATTTTAAGTCAGGATATAATTATGGACTTTTCAAACATACTGAGTGGGAATGCCCTCTTAGAATTGGGGAGTGCCTTGCTACTTGCGTTTTTACTGGTCTCCCAGTTCCAGAAATTGCCGTAGGAGCATTTGGATTACAAAGAAATGAACAAGAAGGTTTGTATGAACTTTCTAGACTTTGTGTTCATCCAGATATTCAAAAAGAAGAATATAATATCACTTCCTGGTTCGTCAGTCGTTGTATAAAGAGGTTTAGAAAAGATGCCCGCGTTCGTGCTATTCTTAGTTATGCTGACTCTAGTCACCACTCTGGAGTTATATACAGAGCTTGTAATTTTACTTACTACGGTCTAACAGACCCTAAGAAAGACTTTTATTATGCTGATGGAACTAAGCATTCCAGAGGAAGTATAAAGGGAATTGAAGGAGAATGGAAAGATAGAAGTAGAAAACACAGATATGCTATGGTTTTTGATTTTGGTTTAAACATCTTGTGGAAACCTCAAAAGTATGATAAAATTAAAGAGTCCGTGTGAAGGAACTGCATATTTTGTGCTCATCAACACCTCCCTCTGGGAGGTTTTTTTATGTGATAAATAACTTATAACGGAACTATAAGCATAATAAAAATGGGTCTCAGTCGTCTGGATAATTTTCTGAAGAGTACTCGTGGGGAAATTCTTTATGTTGATCCTTCAAGTATTGATTCAACCGATAGTATAGAAAATAAAGGTAATTCATTAACAAGACCTTTTAAAACAATACAAAGGGCTTTAATTGAATCTGCGAGATTTTCTTACCAAAAAGGAACCGATAATGATAGGTTTGGCAAGACAACCATCTTGCTTTATCCTGGAGAGCATATTGTTGATAATAGACCTGGATGGATTCCAGATGCAGATTTAGGTGTTAATCAATATAGACTTAGAAATGGAACTTCTAGTGACAATTTTGGACCTTTTGATATTAATACAGATTTTAATATCAATTCAGAGAATAATGCTCTTTACAAATTAAACTCAATTTCTGGTGGAGTTATTATTCCCAGAGGAACTTCAATTGTAGGATACGATCTTCGTAAGACTAAGATTCGTCCAAGATATGTTCCAAACCCAGATGATATTGATGGTGCAAATATTGAGAGATCTGCAATTTTTAAAGTAACTGGTGCTTGTTACTTATGGCAGTTTACAATTTTTGATGCTGATCCAGGAACTCCTTGCTATATTGATTATACAACGAATACTTTCTTTCCAAGATTTTCACACCATAAACTAACTTGTTTTGAATATGCAGATGGTGTCAATAAAGTAGCAATTAATGATCAATTTATTCAAAATTTCTCTACAGATAGAACTGATCTTGACATCTATTACGAGAAAATTGGTATTGCTTATGGCGAAACAAGTGATAGAGGAATTGAACCAGACTATCCAGAATCAGGATTAGATATCCAACCTAAGATTGATGAATTCTTAATCGTAGGATCTCGTGGAGAAGAAGTTGGAATTACTAGTATTCGTGCTGGGGATGGATTTAATATCTCTAGTGATACATCTACAATTACCGTTCAACTTGCAGAACCATTCCCAAATCTAGACATTAACTCCCCAATTCAAATTCAAGGAGTTCCTGGATATAACGGACAGCAAGTTGTAAGTAAAGTTAATAGTCTAACAGAAATAGAATATAAAGTACAAGTACCACCTCTGGAATTAAATGTTCCTTCTCCTTCTGGGGCAACAGTAAGTTTAATTCTCGATACTGTTAATTCGGCATCTCCTTATATCTTTAATATCTCATTACGTTCTGTTTATGGTATGTGTGGTCTTCACGCAGATGGAGATAAGGCAGGTGGATTTAAGAGTATGGTTGTTGCCCAATTTACTGGAATTGGACTTCAGAAAGATAATAATGCATTTGTTAAGTATAATAAAAATACTGGAGAATATGTTGATCAATTAGCAACTGGTGATCAAAACATTTATTCGGATTCTTTAGCAAGACACAAACCCACTTATGAGAGTGTTCATATTAAGTGTAGTAATAACGCATTCATTCAGGTAGTTTCTGTTTTTGCTATTGGATTTACTAGACATTTCCTTTCAGAGTCTGGTGGTGACCTTTCTATTACAAACTCAAACTCCAACTTTGGTGCCAATTCTCTGACAGCATCTGGATTTAGAAATGAAGCATTTACGCGAGATGATGTTGGATATATCACTCATATTATTCCACCAAGAGAAATTGAAGAAAATACAGTTTCATTAGAATATGATTCTATTGATTCAGTTTTATCAACAACTTCAAAACTTTATCTATACAATAGAACTTCTCAGACTGATATTCCAAACTCTGTTATTGATGGATATAGGATTGGTGCAAAATCAAGTGATTATCTAAACTTAACAATTGATGCTACCACATATTCTGCTAGAATTGTTGTTCCAGGTCCTAATGGTAATGTAGGAGGAAATCAAAAATCAACAAAAATTTCGAAGAGTGGAGGTTTAAATAATATTGTTGATAGTGTCTTTACTTGTGCGAATGCTCATAATTTATATAATGGAGAAAAAATAAGAATTATAAGTGAAAATGCATATCTTCCAGATGGAGTTGAAAATGATACTGTTTATTATGCAATTACTTCTGGCAGTTTAATTTCAGGCAATAATCAATTTAAACTTGCAAAATCTTTTAATGATGCGCTAAATGACAGATTTTTAAATGTCAATAATAGAGGTGGAAATTTAAAAGTTGTAAGTAAAGTTTCTGATAAAAAATCAGGTGACCCAGGACATCCAATTCAGTATGATTCTTCTGGATGGTATATTACTGTAGATCCTTTAGATAACACAATAACTTCACAATTAACAGGAACTGCTTCATCAAGAACTTTTGTTACGAGAACTTTAAATCAAAGAAATTTGACTGATTCAATCTATAGATTGAGATATGTTATTCCTTCATCATCTAGTGTAACTGCAAGACCTCCAACTGATGGATTTATTATTCAAGAATCAAACAAAACAACAGGATCAACAGATAATGAAGTAACAAAATATCTTAGAAATGCAATAAATCAAACATCTCTTCAAAATATTTCAGAACTAAGAAACTTTAGATTTATTTCTAACGCATCTTGGTCTAGTAGTATTGCAACAATAAGAACTGAACTTCCGCACGATTTATTTGTTGGTTCTACAGTCGAAATAAAAGGAATTGAAAGTACGGAAAATGAAGATGCAACAGATAAAATTGGATATAATGGAACTTTTGAAGTAATAGAAGTTTTATCAAGAAGAACATTTAGATATAGATTATCTAGCGATCCTGGAACATTTTTAAATAATGTTTCAGTAAGAAACTTAAATCTACCAAGATTTTCTAAGAAAGGATATAATGAAATATATTCAATCTATAAGTCTGAAGAAATTCAGCAATATGTTAAAGGTGAACAAGACGGCATTTATCACTTAACAATAACAAATTCTTCAAATTCACCTTCTTCGGCACCATTTAATAATTTAAATTTAAGTCAACCAATACTAAATTTATATCCAAGAACAGATAGAGACAATACAAGTTCAGATCCTCCAGCAGCAAAATCTTTTGCTGTCGCAAATCCAATTGGAAAAGTTGTTATTAGTGAAGCAGAAAATAGCATTACGAAAGAAACTATTCAAAAATCTTTATTAGATTTTGGTAAAAATTCTCAAAAAATTGACAATATTATTAGCATTGGAATTGCAGGAACGAATCATCAATTCAATACTGACTTAGAGCACGGACTAAACAGAGTAATCAATGTCAATATTAATTCTGCTGGAAGTAACTATGGAACTGGAGCAGGTGTTTCCGAAACATTCTTTAACGCGCAATTAGTAAGTACTACTGGATTTGGATCTGAAGCTTCTGGTAAGGTTGTAGTTAATTCTAGCGGACAACTGGTGAGCGTTCAGATTATGGATGGTGGAAGTGGATATCAAGTTGGAGATTTGATGAGTGTTGTTGGTATTGCAACAACAGTAGGTCATTCTCCAGGTGTTGTTCAAGTCACTAAAATTTATAATAATGTTGGAGATAATTTTAAAATTTCCGGAATAATTGATGATGATTATACAAAATATAACAGAGTTTATAAAATTAATAGCATTACTGGATCTAAAACTTTCAATGCATTTTCTGTAGGAGCAATTTCAAATCCTGCAATTGGTATTGGAATAGGACAAACAGCATCTTCTGAAGCATCTTTAACAATGACTGGAAAGTCATTGCCAATTTCTGCAATTTTATATGATACTTCATCCGGAATTGCTACTTATGCAACAGCACAATCTCATGGTCTGAATAAAGATAATAAAGTAATAATTTCGGGAATGTCCAATAATTTATTTAATGGTGAGAAATTGTTATTAACAACACCAACAAAAACTACATTCTCAGTAAATATTGGAAAAGGATTTACTTCACCAACAGCGACAGGTGCGTTCTTAAACTATGAAGGAGTTTCATCAAGATCAGGAACAACTTCAAGTGAAAATGAAAATGTATTTGAAAGAATGGTGTTTAATTATGGAAATATAACATCATACTTATCATCTGGCATATCCAATGCATTGTCTTCATCAACTCTAACTGTTAATGATGTTTATGATTTTCAAATTGGTGATTTCTTATTGGTAAATAAGGAAATTATGAGAGTTAACTCTACTGTTACCTCATCATCTCAAATTCAAGTTCAAAGAGCACTTCTTGGAACATCGGTACAAAATCATTTTACAGGTGATGTTGTAAGAAAAATTAATGTTTTCCCAATTGAATTTAGAAGAAATTCAATCATTAGAGCAAGTGGACATACATTTGAATATCTTGGATTTGGACCTGGAAATTACTCATCTGCTTTCCCAGAAAAACAAGATAGAGAACTTTCTTCTCAGGAAGAGCTTTTGGCACAATCTTCAAGATTTGGAGCAGGTTCTGTCATCTACACTGGAATGAATAGTGATGGAGATTTTTATATTGGAAACAAAAAAATCTCTGCCACAGGAAAAGGTGAGACATTTGATACTCCAATTCCATCTTTTACAGGCGAATCAGATTCAAATGAAGCGATTGAATATATCACGCCAGATATAGTTTCTATAAGCAAATCAATTCAAGTTGAGGGTGGACCAGAAGCAGATAATATATCCAAATTTAATGGGCCAGTAATATTCAATAATAAAATAACTTCAAATTCTTTGAGTGGAATTGAGGCTAATAATATTTTATTACAAGGTGATGCTACAATTTCAAGAAAAGTCACAGTTGGTGTGTCAACTCCAACTGCGGCAGGAAACCCTGGAGATGTTGTTTTTGATGCTTTCCCAAATGTTGGTGGAAATGTTGGTTGGGTTTATACCGCAGATAGTAATTGGGCAAGATTTGGAGGAATTAGTCTTTCCGATACTTCAGACTTAGCATTCTTTGATCAAATTGTTATTAATAGACCAGGATATACTGGAACTGATCCATTAGCAATTGGATCTGGTACTAATCAATTTACAGTCACTTCCGATGGAAGAGTTGGAATTGGAACTGACCCAAGTGTAGATCCAACAGTTGGATTAAAAGTTGATGGAAAAATAGTTGGTGATGGTTCTGGTCTTACAGGTGTTTCTGATATTTGGGTTACTAGCCCAGTAGTTGATAATGCAGGTATTGTTGTACCAGGTCAAGTTGGTATCACTACTATTACCCCGGTTGGAATTAATACAAGTAATCCTAGAAAAGATTTTGGACTTTATGTTGAAGGAACTGCTGCAATTAATGGTTCTCTAAGAGTATTTGAAATTATTGAAAAAGCACAAATTGATACTCGTGTTTTAGGAACTGATGTACCAACATTGACAGTTTATCTTGCAAATAATAACGTATATTATTTTACTGATCCGGTTCAGGGAAACTGGACTGTACGCTTCTTAGGCGATGTTAACAAACCACCTGGAGAGGGTGGTTATCTCGGAGGTCCAGGTGGATTTTTAAATGTTGGCGAATCAATGACTGTTGCTATTATAACTAGACAAGGTACAACAGCATATTATAGTAATACAATTACTATTGATGATCAGGCTGTTACTCCATATTTTTATGGTGGAGAAGCATTGAATTCTGGAAATCCTGGTGGATTGGATGTATATACATATGTTATAATTAGAAATAATTCTGGCGGAGTACCAGACCAGCAATTTACTGTTCTGTGTTCACAGTCACAATATAAGACAATATAAGAAATAAGGAGATTTATAGATGAGTCCATTATTAGGTTCTTCTGGTGGTTCCTCTGAATATGCTTTTAGAGGAACTTTGGACGATTGGCCAGTTGCTTTTGATGCGGATTTATCTGCACAAAATTTATTAAATCAAGAACCAGGATCTACAGTAACTGCAACACTTACTGTTACTGGACTCAACTATAAAGCAAGATTAACTGTAGATTATCCAAACACAACCGTTTCAATTAATGGTGGATCTCCTGTTAGTGCAAAAGATGCTGATCCAGAGGTATATGTAAGAGACAATGATGTTGTTGCAGTAAATTTTCAAATACCTTTAACTGGTACATCTAGTTTTAATACTATACACGGAATTGATGTTAAAATTGGAAAGAGAACGGGGTTTTGGATTATTAGAACTAGACCAATAGATGCTACTCCAAACACATTTTCTTTCACAAATCGACCAAATTCAGAACTTGGTGTTACGACTACAAGTGGTTTGCCAGTAGTAATCTCTGGATTAGAACAAAACTTTAATTTTGATCTATCAGTTACTGGGGCAGGAGTAAGTTATTATAAAAATGGAGTTTTGTCAACTGCATCAACAATTGCTAATAATGATACTCTTTATCTCGAAGCAAATTCTCCAATTACGTTCAGCACTTTAAGAACGTATACAGTTAGTATTGGAGGAATATCTTCCTTGGGAATAGGTGGTGGTATTAGTACTACTTGGACTATTACCACAAGAGCTGGAGATGGTACACCAAATCCATTTACTTTTAATGATGTACCTCAAGCAAATAGATTGGGAGTTGCATATACAAGTAATTCTATTCCTGTTACTGGAATTGATTCTGGTCCGAGATCTCCAGATCCACTAACTGATATTACCGCAATTCCTGTTGGAATTAATCTTGATGCGGTTTCTATTGGTGGTGCTTACGAGATTAGAAAATCGGATGGAACTTTAAGATACAGTCCTCCTACACCAAGTTCTGAGTATTTTCAAAATAATGTAGTAGGTGTATATTCGGCATCAAACTATGCATATCTTAATGATACCATTGCAGTTAGAGTTACTTCTGCACCTTTACCAAATTATTCAACTACAAGAAACGTTACTTTAACCCTAGGTACAGGTGCGGGTACAGTTTCCGATACTTATAGCGTTACAACAAGACCTACTCCAATTAATACTATTCCAAGTCCAACTGGATTTAGTTTTCCATCATTGACTGGTCAGAATAGAGGAATTGATGTTTTTAGTAACACTATTACTCTTTCCGGAATGACATCAGGAGATTTTGGATCAGCAGTAAGTTCTTCAACTACGCCAACAATAAATCCAAGGTTTAGAGTTGTTAGGGGTGGAATAGAAGTTAAATCATATACAGCAGCAGAACCATTCAATGTTCAAAATGGGGATCAAATAACTTTAAGGATGACAACACCAAATCCTGTTACTGGAAATGGTGATGTAACATCTACTATGAGGTTCGAGGTTTTTGGAACCAATACACAAGTAAACGATGTTGTTGATGGCGATGGATTTACCACAACTTCAGGTTCTACACCTGCGACTTGGTCGGTTTCCACAAAACAAAGAGTTTGTGGAATTAATGCATTTTCTTTTACAAATGTAACTGGTATCAATACATCCACTAATGTAGTGCGAACTTTTACTCCAAGTGGATTTGAAATTGATTGTGCCCATACGGCAATTTTGTCTTCAAATTCGCCAAGTTATAATTTTACAGGAAAAGGTAGTCCAATAGTAGCAATTGGCGCAACCAAAAGATTGGATAATATCGTACCTGGAGAACCAATCGAAGTTACTGTAAGATCTTCTGGTAATTTTATATCTACAGTGACGACTAATGTATCAATTACAAATTCTGAGGCCTTAAATCTTACAGGTCCAGACCAGTTTTACACTTCTCCAGATTGGACAATAACGACTGTAGGTAATACTGCAAATTGGGTGTTAGACTTAACAGCAACACCAGTTACAGATCCTACAAATACCATTCCAATCGGTTCAACGATTCTTTTGGAATGGTCTTCTACCAATTGCTTAAGTATTAATAGTGTAAGTTGGTCTGCTACTCCACCAACAACTCTTAATGGAAATGTTACATTAAGCCCATCACCTGTTGGGTCTGTTACTTATTCAATTTCTGCGGTTGTAAATCCAGCCGCTGGCAATGTTGCTGATGCTCCTGGAGGAATTGCAACTAAAACTGTAACCGTTTATGTAGGTGAAGACTTAACAGCAACATTTACACCCAATAACTTTACAACTATATTAGCACTTCCTACTATTGCGGGAGGACCTACAGTTGTTTCTTCGGAAGAAATGCAAATTGGGGGTATAACTGCAGCAATAACCGCAACAAACGCTGCAAATACAACTTCAAGAGTAAATGGAATTGGTGCTTATACATCTCCCGCAAAATCATTAAATAATGGTGACACAATAAGTATTCAGGTTCCAAATAATACTGCATATCTTACAAGTACCGGTGGATCAGTAACATTTAGTAATGGAAATGGGACAAAAACTTTTGGCGTTGGCGCATCATCTTGTAGTCCTACTTCGGATTTTTTGAGATTTCCAGTTTCAGGTGTAAATTGGTTCTCTTATAGATCAAATGCTATAGGTTCACCTATTCAATATTCTAATGGATCTGGAGGAACTACTACAATTAATTCTGGATATATTTTAGAATTTCCCCAATTTGCAAGTTTCGTTGGAACTTATGGAGATTACATAGCCAGTCTTCCTACATTTGGTGGACAAATTCCATCATTTGGCACAATTGCTCCACTTGCTCCAATTAATTGGCAGGAAGCTCTAACGACTGTGTTTACAATTTATAATAAACAGTTTTGGAGAATATCAACCGATACAGTAACTACAACACCTGGATATAGAAGAAACCCTACAATTTCTGAATTGAGTGCTTTACTTGAACAATTAGCCGTTAATAGTCTTACCGAACGTGCCCTTGGCACCCCTATAACAAATATTACCGATTGGGTTGATGATTTTATTAGCAAAACTACAGTAAACGAAGCTACTGGAACTGGACCAACGAATACGCTAAGAACAGTTGAATCTACAAGAACTTCATTTACAACCGGATTATCGGTAACAGGTCAAGTTTTTAATTCTTGCAATAACAGTGTTCCTCTAGCCTTCACAGTGTAAGCACTTTTAATACTTTATAAATACAAATAATAAGGATTGACGTTAGGGATAGGTAGTTTCTATGGCCATCGATAAGAATTTCGTCGTTAAGAATGGTCTTGAAGTAAATAATATTCTTCTACACGCTGACCCAACAACAAATAAGATTGGTATAGGAACAGATATACCAGAGTATCTTTTGGATGTTCGAGAAATTCCATTGCCAGGTATTGCAGCATCTGGAATTTCCACAACAACGGTTGCGTTTTTCAGAGGAAATGTAACAATTCAAGGTAATCTTGATGTTGCAAATGATGAAATTAATGTTAACTTTGCAGATTTAACAACTCTTGTTGGTGAATCTGTAAATTACAATATTGGCACAATTACTAGGTTTACATCAGTAATTGCTGGAATAGATACTTTAAATGTTAAGACTATTAATGCTGGTCCAGGGATTGCTTCATTCCCCTTGGTTAAAGCTGGTATTATTACAGTAACTAATAATTTAGATATTCGTGGTAGTGCTTATGCAACTATTGATGATCTTCGTGGTGAAAAATTAAATTATAATAATGCTTATATAACAACCGCTTATATAACTTCTGGTTTTGCTACCAATTTTAATGTATCGACTTTTATTGCAACAACTGGATTTGCTACAAACTTTACAGTAACAAATAATTTAGCAATCACCACAGCAAATCCTGGGTCTTATGCAATAATTGATGATCTTCGTGGAGCAAAGTTAGACTATAATTATGGTGAAATTGACAATTTAGTTGTTGGATTGGGAACTATTACAGTTGCTACTGGATCTACTCTCGTTTATAATAACGCAACAATCACAGATTTAAATACAGGATCTCTAACTGTTGGTATTGCAACTATTGATGTTGCTAAAATAAATGAATTGGAAGTTGGAATTGTAACTGTTACTAATTCTTTATATGTTAATAAGTTATATGATACTGGTGATGGTACTTTATTAAATCCACCCGCATATGGAAACTCAGGTCAATATTTAAAGTCTTTAGGTCCAAATGGAGTTGAATGGGAATCATTTGGTGTTTTAAGAAATAGGCAAGTTATTAATACTGCTGCAGGAGAAACTGAATTTGATTTCCAGTATGATTTAAGTACACTTGGAGATCCTCCAGGAATAGGTATCGGAACAAATCCAGAAGCATTATACCTTGATGTTTATTTAAATGGAGTCAAGTTAGTTCAGGGTGTAGATTATATTGCAACAAATGGAATTGGAATTACTTTAACAACTCCAACAAATCTAAATGATCAATTAGAATTAACTGCATTAATTGACAATGATTTAATTCTTATTGACGGAGCAACAATCACTGTAAGTGAAAAGGGAGCAAGTCCTGGTATTGCCAGCTATATTGATTTTACAGACAATATGTTTGTACTTGGTCAAGGTAGCGGTGGTATCACAACAGTTGGTGTTGCTTTAACAGGAACTTATGATATTAGTGTTCTTGGTATCAGTTCTTTTGCCGACGAGATATTTATAAATCCAATCTCTATAGCAAATACATTCTATGCATTAAATCTTACAAACTTAACTGGTGGAATAGGCACTTATAAGCAAACTTTTGTTGATTATGATGGTGCTCCATTAATTTACTATCCATTAGGATCTAGACTTGGTATTGGCGTAACTACACTAGAAGATTATAATCTAACTGTTGCTATTGATGCTAAGATTGGTAATATTGCATTAGAAACAAATACATTGACAGGAGAAGCAAAGATTTCTCCAACTCAATCTACAGTTTCTTTAGGAACGACTGATAGAATCACAATCGGATCTAGTCTTTCTGTAGAGAATGATTATTTTGGAAATGGTGATACTCTTGTAGGTATTGTAACTCAAATAGTACCAGGAATTGGAATTGATGTTTTTGGAACTCAAGATTTAACTAGTGGTCCTGGAAAAGGTATAGTTAAGATTGATGCGTATCGTCCAATTGGTAAAACAATTTATGTTTCGCAAACGGGTAATGATGAAAATACCGGATTAGCAGAAAATTATCCAAAGAGAACTATCAAATCGGCCGCGGCATCTGCTTTAACTGGCGATACCATCAAAGTTTTCCCTGGAGTTTATGTTGAAGAAAATCCAATTCTTCTCAAGAAAACAGTTTCTGTTGAAGGTACTGAATTAAGAAACTGTGTTGTAACTCCTAAGTATCCAAATCAAGACTTATTCTTCGTCAATAATGGTTGCCACTTAACAGACCTGAGTTTCATCGGACCTCAGATGACTGATGGTGCTGCTATTGTTTCGTTTGAGCGTCTTCTAGGTGTTTCTACAGGAAGATATTTTGATGCTGCGAGAATGATTCGATATAATCTTGATTATATTGCTTCAGAGGCAGTTGGATTCTTAACTAGTGGATATAGTGGATTTGCAGGAAATCATAGAGAGCAAGATGCTGCAAGAACTCTAGATTTGAATTTGGATTTCATTGCCGAAGAAACTATTGGATACTTATATAATGGTTATACTGGAAAAGATATTTCAGGAAATCCAACAGGATCTGCTTTAACCACAAATAGCGTGATAGTTGATCTTAGCAAATTACTTCCAGGTGATACTGTAGATACTTATATTAAGAGAAGTTGTAAGGATGATATTAAGGATATAATTCGTTCTATTTCTAATGATTTGAAAGCAGGAAGTAATAGAAATTCTATTGGAGCAGGAAAGTCTTACTATAGTGATACTGGATCTCCTTTACATATTACTGGAACTGATTTTTATGGTAACTCAATTAATTTTGCAACTAGAGATGCAATCAATTATGCTGTTGGTATTGCTACATATGTGATTGATAATATTGATTATGCTTCTAGACCAGGAATTACAACTTACTCCACATTTACACAAGACTTTAGCTATACTCCAACTATTGTTGGTGGTGGGTGTACTGAAGTAAGAAATAAAATTGTAAGTTTGGCATCAACTATTACTAACATTCTTGCTAGTTATTCAAATCTTGCTGGTATTACTACGATTTATGGAGTAAATATAGATTCCAGAGCTTGTGCTGATGATGTTAGAGATATTTGGAGAGGAATTTGTTTTGATATTACAAGAGGTGGAAATTCAAAATCTGTTGCTTCCGGTAAAGCATATTATGATGAGTCTGGAAATCTTATACCAGCAATTCTTAAGAATCCAGAAGAACAAGCACAGACTATCGCAACTTTAGAGCACTCATTTAAAATTGCTCGTTCTGTGGTTAACAATGTAAGTTGGGGTGGATTCCCTGCTGATTCATCAGCGGCTCCAATCAATGTAGCATTTGCAACGTATGACCATACAACTGGAATTACAACCATTACAACAAGTGGACCACACGGATTATCCGTTGATGACCCAACAAAAATTGTTGGATTGGCGTGGACTTGTGCTTATGTTGGTGCTGGTACATCTCAGGTAATTTTCCCAAGAGAATCCGATTATGGAACTGTATACCAAGTCAGATCAGTAGTTGGAGTAAATACATTTACATTTATTGGTGTGGCATCAACAACACCACACTTCTATACTTCTGGAGGAACTATTCAAAAGTTAAAGAACTTCCAGAATAAGTTCTCACAACTCAAGGATTTAGGAATTCAACCAGATCCAGCAACAGGATTCAATGAAAGTGTTGCTTCTTGTGCAAATGTTGTTTCTGCTTTACGTTCTTGTATTGGAGTTGTTACATCTATTGTTGGTAATGGATTTGCTGCTTTCAGTGGATTTAGCACAACATATCCAGGAAATACTGGTTTTGGATTTGATTCAACAGTATTAGTCGATGATGCACAATATGATAATCTAAGTGGTATAACAACAATTAGTGCTCCAGGATTTATAGTCAAGAAAGGAGATTTAGTTGAAATTAGAGATTTAGTGTTCTCTTGCAGTTCTGGAGGTTCTCCTTCTGAGCAAAAGTTCCCATCTGGAAAGTATGGATATGATTTCAATGTCACTAAGGTTAACCCAGATGGAACTTTTATAATCAATGTTGGTGTTTCAACTCTTCAGCATAATTATATTAGAGGTGGATTTGTTATAGATCGCTCAATTGGAGTTACGACAGCATCTTATGATAATACTACTGGAATTACAACAATTACTGCTCCTGGAGCTAAGATTCTAGTTGGTGATCTTGTAACTCTAAGAGATTTAGAATTCCAGTGCTCAAGTGGTGCTGCAACTACAACATTATATCCAACAGGAAATGAAGGATTTATATTTAGAGTTGACAGTGTAACTGGTGGAGATGCTGATGGTTCTGATACATTTACCGTAAGAGTCGGAACTTCAACAATTCCTCACAATTATGTCGCTGATACTGGTGTAATTTATCCACCATTCTCAAAAGGTGTTGGAAATGTTCTTCAAGGTCCTTATGTAAGAAACTGCACCAACTTTATTCCAGGAAGTATCGGAATGCTTGTTGATGGTGTAAATGCTGAACCTGGTGATGATTATGATGTTGGCGTCACAGGGGCAATGAGTGTTGACTCATATACTCAATATAATCAGGGTGGCATTGGAGTTTCTATAACAAATGGTTCTTACTGTCAGTTGGTTTCTATCTTTACTATCTGTAACGATCTTGCTATTTTCACAGGAACTGGTGGTCAGTGTGACATTACAAACTCTAACTCTTCTTTTGGTAGATTAGGTCTTGTTTCTGTTGGTGTTGGTGATAACACTAGTAAGTCAATTTACAGATATACTGGCAAGATTATTACTAACAGTGATGGAAATGCACCAGCTGCAGAGCAGGCAGAAATTACTGTTTCTGGAATTGGTTCATACAGACCTTATGATGGTCAAGCACTTTATTTCGGAGAACTTTATTACACTGTCCAAAGAGTTGAAGTTACTGAAGGTGGAAGTGGATATCTTGATGATAATCCCCCAACAGTAACATTTGGCCCACCAGAAGGTGATAATGGAATTACAGCAGAAGCAATCGTAACTGTTGAAAATGGAAGTGTTATTGCTGTTGATCTTGTAAGTTCTGGTACACAATATCTCAATCCCCCATCTATTAGTTTCTCTGGAGGAGGTGGTGTAGGTGCTGGAGCAAGCGCGACACCAATTATGACTCCAATTTACTATACAATTGAAAGTGCTACTTTACCTGTTGCGGGTATTTCGACTATCATATTGAATACAAATCTAAATAATAATGTTAGTGTTGGAACCACAGTATATTTCTCCAGATTAAGTCTTCAAATTGCTTCTTCTCACTCTTTTGAATGGGTTGGTGCAGGAAACGAGATCTTAAAAGCAAAACCAGGATTGGGTGGAGTTGTAGTTCAAGAAAATGAAGTTGTTAAGATTGATGGTGGAGAAATCGTATACACAAGTACGGACCAAGCTGGTAACTTTAAGATTGGTGATGGAGTAACAGTTAATCAGCTCACAGGTACTGTTTCTGGTAGAGCATTCAATCAAAGTTTGTTAAATACAGTAACACCACTCATCATCGCACTAGGTAAGTAAAAATGGCAGCAGTAGCTCTTAATAAATTTAGAACAATCAGAGTTGGCATTACGACCAATATGGTAGGAATATACACCTGCCCTATTGGCGTAGCATCAATTATCATTTTGGCACAAGTTACCAATATTGGTACTGGTTCTTCTGTACATACAGTTTCTGCTGTACATTCCAGAAGTTCATCTCTAGATACTGGCGATTATAAGTTTGCAAACAAATTCCAAGTTCCACCAAATGACAGTGCTGTCTTAATTCCTGATGGTAGACTTGCTTTAGAAACAAATGATGTTCTGAAGATTCAGGGAAGTGCAAATGGAGTTCTGGAATTAGTTCTCAGTGTTCTGGAGACTGCTAAGCAATGACTTATAATAGAGAAATTTCAAAACTTGGTTCTTACGTCGGAGTTAATACTGTTACAGACACTATTTCTTTTGACAGCGTTATTGTGGCATCAAGTGGATTTGTTGGTTCCGCTAATACACAGACTCCGCCTTTTACAATAGACATTATTGGTAATACAATTAGATTTTCTGTTGTTGGGATTGGATCTACCGCATTAAATCTAGTCTAAATAATGAAAATAAAAATAGTATAATTCACTCTAGAGAAATTAAATGGCGAAATTAAATTCTGGAAGAGTTATTAGGACTCCACAAACAGGAATAACATCAGATAGATATGAATTTCTTGGTCTAGAGCAAGCTGAACCAAATTTAGGTGACCCTTTAGTTGGACCTTCTTCTATTGGAGCAAACCCAATTCCTGTTGGAACTCCATATCAACTTGTTGCTGTGGGTGGGCAGGATGGTGATAGATATTGGGCACAGGGAGTAGGAATAGGATCAACTTTAGGTTATATTTCAGTCTATGATAATGGAATTCTTCCAAATAATAAATTTAATGCCATTCACGGAATAAATTTTGTTGGAGGAGGAGTCACGGTTAGAACTCCTGCAATTGATGGTCCAACTTCAGGAGTTGGAATTGCAACAGTTGTAATTGCAGTTGATGAAATTTTAAATCAAGGTAATATTGGAGAAGTTATTACAAATAGTCCTACTGGATTTGCAACAGGAAATGCAAATATTGTTTGGGACTATGCTGATGATAATTTAGATATTCAAGGAACTGTAACTGCTCCATATTTTTATGGAAGTTTAGTTGGTATCGCAACAACTGCATTAAATCTTGCTAATGCTGAAAATATCACCACTGGATATATAAGTACTGAAAGATTAAATCCATCTAGTGCTCCAGGTTTTTATCAAATTTCTGTTAGAGATGCACAATTTGCACCTAAGACTTCTATTGCCGAAACTTCAACAAACGTAATTGGTGGTATCGGTTCAATTACAAATTTAGTAGTTTCAGGAATATCATCAATTATTGGAATCGGCAGTACTGTAGGATTTATTTTAGAAGGATATTTATCAAACGATTCTGAAGATATTGCTTCTGGAACATTTGGTTCTATTGGAACTACTGGTGACGTCTTAATGTCAACCTTTAATCCATTTTCAAGAACTGGATATGGAGTCACTTGGGTTCCAGTTGAAGTAGCTGGTTTATTTGGACCTCAAGGTATTCAAGGTATTCAAGGTATTCAAGGATTTTCTGGACTTCAAGGAACTCAAGGCACTCAAGGTACTCAAGGAACTCAGGGCACTCAAGGAATTCAAGGCACTCAGGGCACTCAAGGAATTCAGGGTATTTCTGGAACTTTGGGAGTTCAAGGTCTTCAAGGAATCCAAGGAATTCAAGGAACTCAAGGAACACAGGGTATTCAAGGCACTCAAGGAACTAATGGTGCTCAAGGAACTCAAGGCACTCAAGGTACACAGGGAACCCAAGGAATTCAAGGAATTTCTGGTTCTGGGGGTGGACAAGGAGTACAAGGTACTCAAGGATTCCAGGGTTCTCAAGGAACTCAAGGTACTCAAGGTATTCAAGGTATTCAGGGAATTAAAGGTGATGTAGGAACTGCAACTCAGGGTATCCAAGGTGTTCAAGGAACTCAAGGAACTCAAGGTACTCAAGGAACACAAGGAATCCAAGGAACCCAAGGTACACAAGGAACTCAAGGTATTCAAGGAATTTCTGGTGGGCCAGGAGGACCTGGGTCTCAAGGTACTCAAGGTACTCAAGGTATTCAAGGTATTCAAGGAACCCAAGGAATTCAAGGTGTCCAAGGTACTCAAGGTACTCAAGGAATCCAAGGAACTCAGGGAAATCAAGGAATACAAGGCATTGCAGGAGCAGGAACCCAAGGTACTCAAGGTACTCAAGGAGCACAAGGAAATCAAGGTATCCAAGGAATACAAGGAACTCAGGGAACCCAAGGAATTCAAGGACCTCAAGGTACACAAGGAGCACAAGGTGTTCAGGGTATTCAAGGAACCCAAGGAACCAACGGTAGTCAAGGAACTCAAGGAACCAACGGTACTCAAGGAACTCAAGGCACTCAAGGTACTCAAGGAATTACTGGTTCTGGAACCCAAGGTACACAAGGTACTCAGGGAATTCAAGGTAATCAAGGTATTCAAGGTATTCAAGGTATTCAAGGTACTTTTGGGCCAGCTACAATTCCACAAAATTCTCAAGGTGCATATACTTTACAAGTAACGGATAATGGACAACATATTTTAGCAACAGGTGCTATTACAGTTCCTGCAAATATATTTTCCACTGGACAGAATGTTGTCATAGTTAATAATACTTCCGCATCGATAAATATAACTCAAGCAGCTGGAGTAACATTAAGATTTGCAGGAACAGCTTTAACTGGAAATAGAATTCTAGTTAGATATGGAGTTGCAACACTAATTTGTACTGTTGGAGGGGTTTCTCCAACATTCTTTATTTCAGGATCAGGATTGGTATAATTATGACATTTCCCACACAAACACTTTCTTTTAATAATTTTCCACAAAGTCAAGTTTCATACAATAGAACTGTTGTTTCTACAGGAGTGACTCAATTCACTGTTCCTGAAGGAGTTTACTCTATGTCTGCAGTTGCTATTGCTGGAGGCGGAGGAGGAAGTGGTTCTGCAGGAAGTGCTGGTGGTACTGCAAGAGGATCTGCTGCAGGTGGTGGAGGAGGTCTGACTTGGGCAACATTTTCAGTTGAACCCGATGATGTATTAGAGATTTATATTGGTGAAGCAGGCGCAGGAGGAAGTATTAATGATACTAGTGGAGCTGGAACTGCAGGTGGAAATAGCGAAGTATGGTTAAAATCTCGCGGAGCAACTACTTATGGAGTTAAGGGTGCTCCAAATATGGTAGGTATTGTTTTAACTGAAGGTGGTGAAGGTGGACAAAGACAAATTGGTGGAGGATTTGCTGGCAGTTTTGGTGGAAATGGAAATGTTCCACCAGAAATTACTGCTGTTCCTGCACCAGTTGTAGTTTATAGGTATGGTGGTGCAAATGGAGGAAATGGTGGAACTTGCGCTCTAGGAAGAGGAGAAGGTGGTGGCGGCGGTGGAACTGCAGGATATACTGGTAATGGAGGAAATGGTGGTGGACATAATGGAACAGCTGATGTAAATCCAACTGGTGCTGCTGCTGGAAGCGGTGGAGGAGGAGGTGGTGGAAATAGAGATCCTATAGCAGGAGATGCTTTAGCAATTAGAGGTCTTGGATATGGTGGAGGTGGTGTAGGTGCCTTTGGATATGATAATAATGATCCAACAACTACTGGTGGAGCAGGTGTAAATAATAGTTCTGGTGGGCAAGGTGGTTCATACTTTAATGATCCTGGACTATCAATTGCTCCAGACTTTATAGGTTCTGGATCTACAGATCAATCAACGTTTTCATATTCAAACCTTACTTTCGCTCCAGGATATTCAAGTATTCAACCTAATCAAGATTTTATCCTTCTTATATCTGGAGCAGATTCTACCAGTGGATCAACACTTCTATCTCCACCTGTAGGATTTACTACGATTTCATTTTCTAATGATGGAGTATATTATACAAATAACTCATTAAGTGCGACTCAGACAATTCCAAGAAATGTTGCTAACGCAACTAAAGATATAAATTTTTCAACTGCGTATCAATTTGTAGGAGTTACAGCTCCAACTACTATTACTGGGTTAAGTACACCAGCTATTCATAATATAATTGTACTTCGTTATATACCAAATCCATCAACTTTTATATGGGCAAATGATTCTTATGACCCAGGTGCCCTTTCAACTCCTCCTACTGCTGCACAGATAGCTGCTGGCGCTGGATTTATGCCAAATCCCCCAGAAATTGGTGGAATTTCTGCAGGATCCCTAGGAATTGCTTTTGGATTTATTGCAAATAATGTTTTATCTGCAGGTGGATCTATTTCTGGCAATAATAGTTTAGAGTTTACTAAAGTTTCTGGTGGAAATCCAGGAATACTTGGAGAAGGTGTTGCTGTTATGGGTCAATACACAAGCTCTACTGGAGGAACTTTTGGTTCTCCAGCACTTCCTATCGTAAGTACAAATTTGGCATCTAATACACCAGTTGATCCTGATGCATTTTTAACTGGAACATCTTCACACGCAAGAGCATATACAATTGAAATCGAACGAAGAGTTCCAGCAAATCCAATTACTTTAGTTGGTACAGCATCTACGGCAGATTATTTTGATAATACGGGAACTTTCCAAGACGTTAATGGTCCTTTAAATCTTCCATCTGGAATGCAAAATGGTGATTTAATCCTTTACGCATTATCCTGGGACAATCCAGGGGATACCAGTAATGTTCCTACAATAAGTGGTGTTGGTTTTACAGTATTCACAGATAATGGAGCAAACGTAACTGCTGATGAGAATGGCAATGTTACTAATAGATTTAATGGTGGTTCTGATGATAGTAGAGCTGGTGGTGGAATGAGATATCAAGTTTCTTATAGAATTTGGAATAGTGCTACTGATGGTAATGTTGTAAATTTAAATGTATTAGCTGCTTCAGGAACTCCATCCGCTCATATGCTTGTAGTTTTAAGAAATGCCTCTATACCAGCAAATTTAAACTATGCGATTTGGGATAATAGAACATTAAATCCTTTAGATCCAAATAGTGCAAATGCAACTTCATATGGAGCACCAAATCCTGGAATAGTAACAACAGCATCAGCTAACTCTGCAATTGTATCTTTTGGAATGCTTGATAATATTACAATATCACAAATTTCAACGGTAGAACCGCCAACTGGATGGACTGGATTAGATGAAAAATCCTATGGACAACCAAATGATGGAGCTATTGTTATGTCTGCATATAAAACTAACTTAGGAGCAGGAAGTACAAATCCTACACCATTTAGCGGTAAAGGTGGAAATATTTGGGCAGCACAAACCTTAGTTATAGGTGGACCTGGTCAAGAAACTACAGGAAATAATACAAGTGCGGGTCAATGGGGTGCAGGTGGAGGTGGAAGATCTGAAACAGTTAGTGGAACAGGTATGAATGGAGCACCTGGAGCAGTTAGATTAATTTGGGGAGGAAGTAGATTGTATCCATATACTGATGGAAATACTGGTAATGTTACTGTAGTTGATTTTGTTGTTTAATTTTTTTCATTAGACAATATAGCAAATAAGTACTCTAAAGTCAAACCCTTGACACGGGTATCTAATTTCGTATATAATGTGCCTTGTCACCAATGATGACTATCAATATAAAGACCTTAAGGACACTATAAGTGATGCGTTTTACATTAGCAATCGGAAATCCACCATATGGAGTTGGTGGTAATCTAGCAATTAAGTTCTTAAATAAGACATCAGAATACACTGATGATATTAGATTTGTTTTACCCACATCAGTTCGTAAACCATCTTCATTAAATAAGATATCTCCGAGTCTTCATTGTGTCTTAGATGAAGACTTAGATTCTTCTACCTTTCCTAATGGTATTAGTGCTGTCAAACAACATTGGGAGGTAAAGAACACTTCGAGATTTCAAGTAGGTGTAGGTGAGATTCCTATGATGAGAAAACATCCTGATTTTGAATTTCTACCTTATGAACAAAGATTTGATGCTGATGTATTTGTTGGTGAATATGGATGTGGTCCTAGTGGTAGAGTTAAAACAGAAAACTTTACTCATTATGCCAAAGGACATCATTTTTTGAAGGTACGAGATTCTACGGTTATAAGTAATATGGTAGAATTTGCTGATAAGTTTAGAGAAGCAGCAACTCAGTGTAATGGAAGATATCACTTCGGTAAAAATGATTTGATTTCAACTTATATTAAATGTCTTGAGGAAAAGAATGAAAAAGAACAAGCATAATCTCGAAGTTGGATCAAACATTGAAAGGTCTGATGAAAGAATCAAAGAAACTCAAGAAGTTTTCACTCCAATGGAACTTGTTGAGAGTATGATATCTGATATTGATATTAATATTCTCAAAAATCCAGAGAGTACTTTTATTGATAATTCTGCTGGTTGTGGTAATTTTTTAATTGGACTTAAGAAAAGACTTTTAAATTATCACACAGAAGAACATATTCTAAATCATATGTTATATGCTGTGGAGATGATGAAAGATAATCATAAAGAATTGTGTTCTAATCTTGGTGTAGATGTCAATCATCCTCACTATGTTTGTGCTGATGCTTTGACTTATGATTATTCTTTCGGAGAGTTGATGAAATTAGAATCTCAATTGGGAAAGGTAAAAAAACCAGAATCTTATAGCCCACCTCCAAAAAATAATGAACCTAGTCAAGCTAGATTGTTCTTATAGTAAAGATTGACTAATTTTAAAATTGCTCTTATAATATAATCAAATCATTACATTTATGAATAAATCTCCATTAAAATGGGCAGGTAATAAATTTAGAGTTTTGCCTCGTCTTTTACCTCTGATTGGTTATCCAAATAGATTTTGTGAACCATTTGTTGGTAGTTTATCTGTAGCATTAAATGTAAGTGCCAACGAGTATATTCTAAATGATATCAATAAAGATTTGGTCAATCTTTATCAAAACATTCTGAATCCAAATGATGACTCTTTCATAAAGTATTGTGAGGAACTTTTTGTTTTTGAAAATAATGTAAAGGAAGAGTATGTTAGACTTAGGCAATTGTTTAATGATTCATCCGATGCCTTAGAAAGGTCTAGATTGTTTGTCTATTTGAACAGACATTGTTTCAATGGACTATCAAGATATAATTCAAAAGGACAATTTAATGTTCCTTTTGGAAAATATTCTGAACCAAAATGTCCATCAGAGGAGATGATGAATCTGAGAATGTATTTCTTGAATAAAAAGTATAACTTCAGTTCAGTTTCTTTTGAAGATGAATCACTTTATCAGAACCTAGAAAAAGGTGATGTTGTTTACTTCGATCCACCGTACATTCCTATCAGTGATACAGCATCGTTTACTGATTATGCGACAGAGGGATTCAATCACCAACAACAAATTAAACTCGCAGAGATTGCAAAATCTCTTGCCAATAAGAATGTAAAAGTAATTATTAGCAATCACGATGTTCCTATCGCAAGAGAACTTTATCAAGATGCAGAAATTTATTCAATTCAAGTTACAAGAACAATATCCGCAAAAGGATCGAGTAGAAAGAAAGCAAGTGAACTGATTGCTGTGTTCTGATACCATATGACAGTTTGTGAGGCGGCCCAGGGGGCTTGACGAATCGGAGAATTCATCTTATATTGTATTTGTGGTTGAGGGATTCCTCACCATCTTGCACACTGCATTCGTTAAATTTTTTAATTATGTCTAACAAAGGTTTTGGGAAAGAAGTTTCTATTCCCGCAGATCGTATTCCGCACCCTAGGAATACTGATGAAATGCTTCATTTGAAGCGTGAAGTTGAGAGTTATATTCGACCTGAATACGCATCTTGTAAGTATCTTTATACCACCATCGTCAACACCAAAGATATCAAACTTCGTAAGAATGTTGGGCGAAAGCGTGGTAATGATCGCAAGGTGTTTGATCGTGTTGCTCGTTCTCTAGAGAAGGGTTATAAGATTGGTAAACTTCCTCCTATCATTCTTCAAGACAATGACAACAACCAACTTTATGATTGGTTGGTAAATGGCAATCACCGCTGGATGTGGTATGTTGCCAATGACTACGAGTGGATGCTCGTTGATGTTTATGATGTCAATGAAGGATATGACAATGGAGATGTGATTGATGAAGTTGGACTTCTACATCAACCACAACCAGATGGAACTGAATCTAACTACGAAGACTATAAAGCTCGTGGAATTGATTGGGTGCGCCGCCAACAAGAGAGGGGCATTACTGTCACTCAAGAGATGGTTGATGAGTGGGTTGAAAAGTTTGCTGCGAATGAAATCGCAATCAACCGAACTAATCTCAAAAAGCAAATCTTTAAGCAAGAAGTCAAAGATTCATTCTTGACTAACTATACTGCTCGCTCTGGTCCTGGTGGTATTGTAGAAGTTTTCAAAAAGCACGGTATCGTTATTCTTGATTCTGGTGCTGTTGTAACTACTAAGGTTGTAAATCGACTTTATGAAGCAAGTCAGAAAGTTTGGTTGAGGGACTTTCTTCCTGTTTTTCTTGACAATGCTGCCAATGGAATCAAAACGGTGGTCAATTTCTATGTGAGTACTAAAGATATTGCTGATGGTGATGAACTTCTGAGAACGATTAAAGTCCGTGTCAAAGAAGTTTTAAGCATTCTTGACAGTCTTGATGTCATCTATAACGATAGTGATGTTAATCTTCGTGAGTTTCTAATTTTCGGTAAGCGTCCTCCTCAAATTGTTGATGTGGATGACTATGACAAACTTCAAGATATTGTGGACGAATTGGAAACTCCACAATCTACCAATATGAAGATGTGGCAGATGACTTTTTCAATTCTTCAAGCACAGTTTGGTCCGAACATCTTTACTGCTGCTGAAGCATATAACGCAATCAAACCAATTCGAACTACAATTTCTAAGTTTAAGAGCGAAGAAAGTTTCCGTGGTACAATTCTTCGAGAACTTCAAGTTCTTGAGAAGAAAGGTATGTTGACTTTCGTCGACAACAACGGCACTTACCGTATCCTATAATCAGGACCAGTTCATCTAGTGGCACAGGGCATCACCAGACCCCTCTGGGATGCCCTACAATAACGTCAGTTCAAACAAAGGCAATGCCCACCCTCAACAAAGAGTTTTCCGACTTCTGTGCCCAGCGTGATGCTGCTAACACTATTCAATTGAATGTTGTTAAGTGGACTTGGATGCTGTGTGATGCTCTGCGTGACAATGCTCCCGATGGTTACGATTATACTTTCGAGTCTGGTCGTAAGTATCACAAAATCATTATGACTGACTCTGGTTGTGGTCGTAGTGTTCACGCATTTGTGGACAAAAAAACTGGTGAAGTGTATAAATCTGCTACTTGGAAATCTCCTGCCAAAGGTGTTCGTTATGACCTGCGACTCATCAAAGACCGCGAATGGTTGCTTGAGAAAGCTGATTGGGCAGGTGGTTATCTTTATATGCGTGGTTGATTTTTATACTAAACTAACTATGGAGTTATTGAAATGAGTAGGGCAGAAGAGTTTATGAGTGCGGTGTGGGAAGCAAGAAATAATCAAGGTGCTGATACGGAAGAAAAGTTAGTTGCTGCTATTCTTTCTCTTTCCACTAGTTACGTTAAGACTTATACAGCACAAAACGAAGTTATTGTACTGGATAAGAATGATATGCTTCAACTTGCGGAGGAACTGAAAGAATGAGCGGCGGACACTTTGGAGATTACTGCTATTTTCAGGTCTCCCAATTTGCTAGGGATTTGGAAGAGGAAATCCAACGAAATGGTAAACCTAGAAATGAGGATAGGACTTATGGTGAACAATACTACCCAGAATATTCTCCTGAAGTAATTGAGTATCTTGAAGAACAGGTTCATTATCTTCACAAAATGTCGGATGTAATGTATCATATTGACCGTCTGTATTCTGGTGACCACGGAGAAGATAGTTTTATGGAACGGGTGAAGGAAGTTGAAGAAAAGTATGGTAGTTGGTAATGAAGTTTGAGTATAACTTTGTAAAAAAAGGAGTCTTTGATTTGCCAGAGTTTGACTGGTGGGGATTTGACCCAAATGACCATATTGAAATACAACCACATTGGACACTATCACATCTAGCAGTAGAAATGGAATTATTTCCATCCGCAGGACAAGCAAGGAAGAATGGGTGGGATGGACCTATTCCCGAAGGGTATACAGAGAAGAAGAATATGGGAAAGATGAAAAAATGCATGTTTATCCACAACCCACCTGATGAGTTTCTTTATGGATAAGGAAGCATACTATGACTGGATAGCAGAAAATGACACATATCCAGAACATTCTCATAAGTTCTTTGTGGCACTCTACACAAAATACGAAGGTATTGAAGGATATCACAGGTATCTTGGTCCTTTTGATACAAGAGAAGAAGCAAAGGTATTCGCAGCAGATTATAAAGACAAATACACAAAACCTGGATTTATTTCTATGACTAGAATTTTTGCTATGTGTGAAGTAGTAAAGGACACTTGAAGAACTGGCACAGGGCATCTTTACAGGTGCCCTTTTTAGTCTATAATGACTTCATACACAACAAACCGATGACCTACGACCAACTCTACGAGCACATTGTCAACTACATTGCTCAACCACTGGATGATAAGCGTAAAGCGTGTCTAATTCTTGGTGCTGTTATGGAGTTTAACCTTGATTGTCTTGATGAAGGTGTAGACCCTCGCACACTTGATATGACTGGTTTTGTAAATGAAAAACTTGATGAACTGAAATGACTAAAATCCAACTCAAAGCAGTCACAGTAACTTACACCCGAACTCTCACACTTGCTCCCACAACTGAAATGTTTGAGGATTGGGAGTATTATCCAGACCAAGAAGACTTTGAGAGTTTAGTGATTAATCAATTGTTTGATATAATCCATAATGAGATGGGAGGACCTGCAAATCCTATGCCTTACACTGATGTAAAACAGTTTGAAACCGTTGAGATTGACTGGAAAGGTGATGAAGAGGAGGATGAGGAATGAACCTTATAATCAAATACTTACTTCAAGTTCCTTTACTTTTCTTTTTTGTTACTGGGATAAACTCAATTGTTGGTGATGACTACTTGATTTCTATTCTGGTGGCATTTGGTTCTTTACTTCTTTATACTACTGGTGATTATCTTGAATAAACTCTTTCAATACGATAAAAAAGTTTGGGATGATGGTGATACTGACCGCACTTGGCAGTTTGGTATCATCAACAATAAAACATTACTCTGGGTTCATTATGAAAATCCCAGTCGTTTAGTTTTT
>JACCDT010669917.1_pt1 | contig 62515 bp, 68 predicted proteins | sample 7446291 | NCBI WGS metagenome assembly JACCDT01 (sample SAMN15323446, study PRJNA562643) | freshwater metagenome | isolation source: river surface water | place: USA:Blue River Watershed | collected 2017-08-17 | reverse complement strand
AGTATATACCCCCTTGGGGGTATAGTGCAAATAGTTGTGAATTAGTTTTCTACAAAGAAATAACTTTATTGGCAAGTTTGATTTTAGTTTTTAAGCAACTTAATAACTCTCTTCTTTCTTCTTGCGTACCCTCCTGAAGAATAAACTTTGCATAATTTCTAATATCGATATCTTTTACAGATATTTGTGCTTTAGTTCCAAGTAAAGTCTGTTGAAATAATTTGAATCTTTTAACCTCACCCGCAATCTTTTCTCTCATGGGGACAACTTGAATATCAAGGTCGTCAATTAAGTCTTTCAGTTGTTCGATTAAGTCTTCTTCGTTAAGAAAACCACAAGGACAATTCTGATCTCTTGTTCTTGTACATTTGTAATATACGTACCTGTGAACATTACCATTTTGTTGATGTTTAAACTTTTCATCTGCTGTAATACCTGAACCGCAAAGTCCACAAGTCATAATTCTCGTAAAAGCGAATTCCTTTTGTTCAGTTTTTGGTTCTAATATTTGGCTCTTTATCTTCTCTTGAACTAAATCATAAAGTTCTTTTGTAATGATTGGAACATGTGAACCGTTATACCAATTTCCAGAGTTTTTAGGAAACTCAAATCTTCCATAATAAAAATGATTTTGAAGTAGACGATAGAAGTTACCCAAACTTAAGTGTATATTGTTCTCAGTCTTAAAATCTTTATCATCTCTAAGCCAAGTCCATACCTTTCTGCCTGACCATCCATCATACCCAACTTTTTCAAACATCTGTTTAATGATAGGTGCTCTATCTTTGTCTATAACTGATTCACATTTCTGGTCCATTCTTTTGTACTTTGTATATCCTGTAGGAGGACGACATGGCCATAATCCCATCTCAACTCTTGCTCTTAACCCTCTCTTAACATTAATACTCTTGTTGTCATTCTCTAGTTTTGCTTGAGAACATAAAATCATTAGCAAGAACTTTTCGTTAGGTGAATTAGAAAAGGTTTGTCCGTATGTTTGTATATGGATTAGTTTTCTTTGATCCATTAAATCAACTAGACTACCTAAATCTCCAGCGTTACGACTTAATCTATCTGGTGCCCATGTCAGCACTCCGTTGAATTTTCCTTGATCTATATCTTGTAGTAATTGTTTATATACAGGTCGTTGCCCTGAAGCTTTAGCGGAATGTGATTCTCTTTTAACCTCTACAACATAAAGCCCTAAACGCTCTGCTATAGCTTCCATTTCTTTAATCTGTGAATCTATTGATAAAGCCTGCATCTCGTCTGATTCAGTTGATTTTCTAGCGTATAAGCAGTACTTTACTCTTACTTCTGATAAAGTTACAGTACTATGTATTTTTCCAATTACTCTTGTTTCCATATTATATTAATGACAGAACCATAATCCCTGCATAGTCTATGCAGAACTAAAAAAGGCGATACTGTGAGAGATTTATTTATCAATAAAAAAGCCTTAGCAAAAGACCTTTTATGCGATATAATCAATAGATTAATACAAGAGTATTAAGAAGAACAATTTGCAGTAGCCTAACCCTTTAGCTCTTAGACCTAAAGGTATGGTGAAAAGTCCGATAAGAGTCAAAAAACCCATCATGTGGGATTTGCTCTTATCGGCCGTACCTGGAAACGGGTATGGAGGTCGCAAGACCTCACTCACGTGGTGGGCTTTTTGCGTTCATCCATGAGATTTATTAAATAATAAATAACGCCATGGTAAATGAAAATATGTTAGGCAAGTTGAAAAAAGTAGAACTAAGAGAAGCTTGGAAACACGAGGCCAACGATTTTACTAAATGGCTTGCCCAAGAAGAAAACTTAAGACTTCTTGGTGATGAGATTGGTTTTGATATTAAACTGATACAAACAGAAGCAAGTGTTGGTAGTTTTAATGTAGATATTTTAGCTGAAGAAGAAAACACAGGTCATAAGATAATTATTGAGAATCAACTTGAAGTAACTAATCACGACCATTTAGGTAAACTCATTACATATGCTTCGGGATATGATGCAAAAATAATAGTATGGACAGTAAAAGATGTTAGAGAAGAACATCGTCAAGCAATAGATTGGTTAAACGAACATACCGATGAAGACATCGAATTTTATTTAATACGAATTGAATTGTGGCAAATTGGAGATTCAGCCTTTGCTCCAAAATTTGAAGTAATATCAAAACCAAATGACTGGACTAAGGCAGTAAGAAATTCTACTGATATAGCAGAACTTACAGATACCAAAGTTAAGCAGTTAGAATTTTGGAATTTACTTAAAGACTATGCAAAGCAAAGTTACCCGAAAATAAGGTTACAGAAAACATATCCAAAGCATTGGACTAATATAAGTATTGGTAATAGTGGTGCATATATTTCTCTTACGATAAATTCAAGAGAAAATCTTTTTGGTACAGAATTATATGTTCCAGACAACAAAGAACTATATAAACAACTAGCTGATCATAAAGATGAAATTGAAAATGAATTAGGAGAACAAGTTGAGTGGATGGAGTTACAAGAAAAGAAGGCTAGTAGAATAAAAGTCTCTCGATCGGGTAATTTTGAACAGACTGAAAAATGGGAAGAATATTTTGAGTGGATGCTTAAAGAAACAGAAAAGTTCCAAAGTGTATTTCCTAGGTATTTAAAATAGAATAAAAAACAAAAATCACTGAGACATGTTCAGTGACTTTTATTACAACCTCTATCCTACATCTACATAATCTGAATGGCGAATTATATCGTCATTACTTGTTCCAGGACCAATCCAAGCAATAAGTATAGTTCCTTCGTTTGAATGTTTTTCAAGAGTCGCATTAACAAGTAGAGAGAAAGCGTCAGCCAAGTCGTCATGCTTTTCTACGCCAAAACCAACCAATTCTCTAATTAAATCTTCACACCCTTGTCGTGGAAATTTAATGATTCCCGACTTAATGGAAGTAGAGGTAAGTGCAAGTCTTGTTCTTTTATCACCTTTTGGTTTTATTGACTCCGCTTGAATTCCTTGCATTTGCAACATCTGTGGCAAAGCTTCTTGATACGCAACACTTTCAACAAATAACTTATCACTATGCTTTGGCATTTGGGTTACCTTAATATTTTTCATTAACTCCACTTGTGCAGGAAAGTTTAATTTCTTAGTTATAGGGTTAGGGAGAATATAGATTCGTAACTTATCCCTTCTTCCATATATACGAGCCATGACAACAGCGGTGAAATCTGCTGAATCACTTGCTGATATTGCGAGATCAACACCTGCGTACGTTCCACGATATGCTTTATGCGAACTAGGAGGTAACTCGTCGTAAAACTTTAACCACTCTGGATAGATAACTTGGTCATCGCTTGGAATAATACGAAGTAGATATTCTCGTTGCCACGATACATCACTAGCGACTTTTAACTTCTCTTCTTCTATGTCTTTTTCTGTTGGGTACTTTCCTGTCCAAAGACACAATCCATCTTGATCAAGCAGTGGATACTGTTTAAATGTTCCTTTTGCTTTTCCATTTTTAATTTCTTCTTTGATTCTCATGAGTAACGAATCTTCATGGAGTAAGTTACCGATAAGAATAAGTCGTGTATTTCTGTCACCAGTAGGAATTACTTCACCTCGTAACCAGTTATATGTTTTATTTCTTCCTTCTCTTGTTTTAGCTGATTGCACATCTTCCACATCGTCGCAGATTATGAGATCTGGTCTGTGTTCATTATGACGAATACCACGAATACTTTGTTCAGTTGAAGCAACAGAAATTCTAGCACCATGTTTTTTGAATACCAATGAATATGATCCCCATTCGTCAGACTCCTCTTGGAAAGGACCAAGGTCTTTCTTAAGAAGATCATTATTTTCTAATTCTTGTTTAATATTCATCATGTGTTGCTTCGCCTGTGCTCTTGTGTGACAGAAAATTACACAAAACTTTTTCTGTTGTTTGCCGAGTATCGCCCATATTGGATATGCGGTTGTCGCCATGGTTGATTTTCCAGATCCACGAAAGGCAACGACATATAAGTTTTCGTTATTACCTTTCTCTAGGAGGTGAATAATCTCTTTCTGGAAATCAGCCGTTTCGTACTTTACATAGTGAGCATAGTAGAAATGAAAGAAGTAGAAAAAACTATCTTTAGTAATAGTGGTTCTTACTAATCTATCTTTCATCATTTTGTTTAATAATGATTTATCAATGTTGTTGTTTTTCATATTTGTTATTTATTAATTTTTCTAATAGATTTCTGTTTTGTAATTGAAGCTAATTTAAGAGCGTGTCTTACAATTTTTGCTTGAGCGGGAGAGAGTTCTCCATTTTCTTCTTTTGTAGTAATCTCAATTTTATCTTTGTAGTTATCATTTCTGTGACGAAGCCAAAAAGATATAGCTGAGTAACTTTTTTCTTTAATAAGAGTGAGTAGTTGTGATTCACTCATATCGTTCACAAAAGCCACTCCATTTGTAAGTGCTTCGTCCATTTTTTTCTCAAATGTTTTATCTTCTTTTCTCCATCGGTAGACTGTATTGCGAGATAAATTACATTTTTCACATGCGACCTGTATGATCGGTACTTTTGCAAGCTCTTCTAAAAACTGATCTTGAAATTTATTCTTTTTCATAGAAGTTTTTGATTATCTCTGCTTTACAACCAGTCATTTTTTCGTAACGACGAATCGCCAAATCACAAAACACAGGCTCAATTTCTAGAGAGTACACCTTGCGACCTAATTGTTCTGCACAAATCATAGTGCTTGCGGATCCCGAGAATGCGTCAAAAATAATGTCGCCAGGTTTAGTGCAACGCATAATAAATTTGTGATGTAGTTCTGGGTTCTTACTTGTTGGGTGCTCCATTTGATTTGATGGAAGTCGTTTGATTGCCCAGAGATTTGAGATTTCTTCAAGTAGTTGATTGCCTGTACTTAAATCCTTGTTTTGTATCTCATTAAGATTTTTAACCAAGTCGGACAGATACGGAGATCCTTTACTTCCGTAGACACAAAACTCTGTGCATTTATTAAATGCAACAGTTGGGGTCGGTGACGAATTATTTTTAACCCAGACATTGAGTCTTCTGTTCTTGATATCAAGTTCCATATACAGAGTCTGAAAAACCCACACCCACGCTTCATCACACCAAAATGCGACATGCAAATCTTCGATAGATACAGAAAGAGCAGACTTCAATATCTGTCGAATAAATTCAACATATTCTTTTGGTGATTGATTGTCGTCAAATGTGCCTCCATAATTACGAGTATTACGAGTATTGCCTACACCTTTATCATACGAAAGCCCAATATTAAACGGTGGATCACTATAGATGGCGGTTGCTTTATCCTCACCGAATAATTTTTGTACTGCAAGTATGTCTGTTGAACTAGCACATAATAGTTTATGATCGCCCATAATAATGAGATCGCCCTTTTGTACAATGGGGGTCCTTATCTTTTTTAGTTCTTGATCGACATTGAACTTGTCGTCTTTAGTGTCTTTGTCTTCGTCCCAAAACTTCGCAATTTCCATATCAGAAAATCCTGAGAACTTTATGAGATCAAGATTAAACAATCTCAACTTTTCAAAATCCCATTCACCTTCGTTCACGTTACTCTCAAGAGCAATCTTCGTACGATCATCACTGGAGAGAGTTCGATCGGGAATAAGAACCAGTACATCTTTAATTCCTAATTGAGTGAGTGCCGTTTTTCTTTGATTGCCTGACAAAATTGTATTGTCAGTATCAATAACAATTACACTATGAAAACCACTTTGAATGATTTTATCTTTTAATTTTTCGAGAGCAAACTTTGTTATTTTCCGTGGATTTTCTTTCCAGGGAATAAGGTCTTTGACTTCTCGAGTTTCTACACGCCATTGAATTTTTTGCATGAGCATTTTATTTATTAGCTACTAAATAAAATGTATGAAATAGAAAATGCCTATTTCACACACGAAATAACAGAAGTTCGAAACTTCAAATTATCTCTTGCGCGAAATAGGCACGGCCTAGGGCGATACACTACTTGCTTTTTACTACGCAACGCACTTTATACAACCTGTTGTTCTTTTTCTAATCTTCTTAATGATCGTCTTCCTTTCACACTATTCATAAATTCAACAGCATCTCTACCAAGGGCTGCAGGGATTCCATTTTTAGGTTTTGCAATGAAAACTCTTTTCCCTTGTTTTTGATACTCTTGTACTAATGATTTTAGTTGGTCTGGATTAAACAGTTCTTGTATTGAAATAACCGTATTATTTTCAATAACTTCAACTGTTCTCTTAAGAGGAGAGAAAATTCTCCCAGGTTGATTTGATTCTATGGAACGCTTAATTGTTTTACTTGCTGACGGAGTCAAACGAGCATTAGTATGGAGTTGAATATCAGTCAACTGAAGAATAATGTCACCATTACGTGGCTCATGAATCGCAGGGTGTAATACCAATTTCTGTTCCATTTCTAAAGTGTATCAATGGGGGTGTAAAATGTCAAGAAGTTGTACAATAATAGTAGACAAGCAACAAAAAGTATGCTACAATGTACCTATGCACATAATACAAAAACAACTATTGGACTTAATTGCTACCCATGACAACTTCGGGTCTTTCAGTTTACGAAAAATAGCGAGTCTTATTGGTGCGGAAGGTAAGCCACAAACAGCAAAACATCACTTACAACAGCTTGAGAAAGCAGGATTTATACAAATGAATCTTGAAGAAAGAGTCATAAAGCTTGTTAAAAAAGGATACAGTACAGCTTCTTTAAGCCCTATTTATTCACTTCCTGTCGTTGGATCTGCAAATTGTGGTCCTGCTACGATTTTTGCTGAACAAAATATTTCACAGTACTTAAAAGTGTCTTCCTCTATGCTCCCACGCAATAAAAGTAATTTATATGCACTTATTGCTGACGGAGATTCCATGAATAATGCAATAGTAGGAGAAACAAAAAAGACAATTGAAAGTGGTGATTTCGTCTTGGTTGATAGTGAGGTTAAGAATTACAAAAATGGAGACATCGTGGTTGGCGTGATAGATGGTATGGCAACTATAAAAAGATTTAGAGAAGATAAGACTCACAACAGAATAGTTCTTGAAGCTGATTCTGCTGGGAAATATCTTCCTATCTTTATCCATGAAGGTGACGATTTCCAGTTAAGTGGAAAAGTGGTTGGAATTATTAAGGGTTAATTATAAACATTAATGGCAACAAAACGATCAGCTATAAAAGAAACAACAAAAATAAGGCTATGGGCAAAAGCCGGAGGTAGGTGTGAGATATGCAACAAGTCTCTTCTTGAAGATGACCTTACAGGAAAGGAAGATAACTTTGCGCAAATTGCCCACAACGTACCAAGTAGTCCAAAAGGCCCGAGATCAGATAATAGTTCTCGTGATGGGGTGAATTCTTTCGATAATCTCCTCCTTCTGTGTGGAGAACATCATAAGCTCATCGACGGAACAAATAGAGTTGATTACTCCGTTGAAACTTTGCGAGAGTATAAACAGAAACATGAAGAGCGTATTGAAATTCAGACCTCAATTCAACCTAACAAGCGTTCTACGGTAGTGCTTTTGAATGCTAGCATTGGTACGTCTCCTGTTTCGGTAATGTACGATGAAGCATGCAACGCAATCGTTCCAGATTACTATCCATTGGATAAAAAAGGGTTACAGATAGACCTTAGAAGTATTTCACAACCAACTAAGTCTGCATACTGGAAGACTATTGGCGATGAAATTCGTACAAATGTTAAAGATTATATGAAGTCTCACAAACCAGAACATCTTTCTGTTTTTGGACTTGCTCCCATTCCCACTCTGGTGCTGTTAGGTAAAGTAATAGGTAACATCACACCAAGTGAGGTGTATCAAAAGCAGAGAACGTCAGACGGATGGAAATGGCCAACAGGTAAATCAGACACAAAATTTAAATACACAGTAAATAAACCAAATAAGGTTGGCACAGGTAAGGAAGTAGCTATTGTTGCTTCATTAAGTGGTACTATCAATCTCGACGAGCTAAAGGCTGTGCAGTCCTGGAAAGGTATTTACGAGATAGGAATAGAAAGTCCAAGTCCGTATTTTATAGATCATATAAAAAAACTGGAACAATTCAGGAAAACATATCGTGAATTACTATCGGATATAGTGACCAAGCATGGTCAGGATATCACTGTCAGCTTATTTCTTGCTGTACCAAATTCGATAGCAATTGCTTGTGGGCAGGAAATACTTCCGAAAGCAGATCCTGCTATTTGGACGTACGAGTATATAAGTGCTGAGAAGAAATTTATTAAAGCGTTAAAAATTAACTAACATGTCATATTTACAACAACTATTAAAAGACCAAATGCTATCTCCTGCTGAAGTTTCAGCACTTGAAGCACATCGTGAAGAGGTAGAAAACTACTTAAGAAAAGAGTTTGGTGCAGAACCCGTTATTAGATACGGAGGATCTAAAGCAAAAAACACTATGGTTAAGGAGTGTTACGACCTCGACATTATCTGTTACTTTCCTGGCACAAACCAAGATTCTCTCGCTGAGATTCGCAAGAAAGTATTCACACATCTGGATAAAGAATATAAATTAAAAGATAAGACAACCGCAATCCGAATTCTTGATCTAAAACATCCAGTTCACCCAGCTGAATATCACATTGATGTGGTGCCTGGCTGTTTTGTGGATGGCAAATCTGGCGACGCAAATCTTCCACTCACTAAAGGTGATAAGAAGTGTCTCAAGACTAACATTGATAAGCACGTTGAAGCTGTTTCCAAGAGTGACTGCCGAGAGATTATTAAGCTTGGAAAAATCTGGGCAAAGAGACACGGAATTGATTTTCGCACATTTGTAATGGAGAATTTCATCATCGACAAGCTCGCAGGTTTTCAAGGTAAGGACAATCTTGAAAAAAGCTTTGCTTATGTGCTCAACGCTCTATCTAATGACTTCCTGGGTGCAAAAATTGTTGATCCTGCAAATCCTACGGGAAATATAATCAGTGAAAGTATGGACACACTAACAAAGAGTACAATTGCAGCTCGAGCAAAAGCAGACTCTAAACTTATCGAGGGTAGTGGAAATAATGATAGTACATGGAAAATAATTTTTGCAGGAGGTATCTCTTCAGCTATGGCATCACCTTCATCATCTACTGTATCACATCCTGTAGCACCTCAAACTCCTTGGGCAAATGATAACTACCGAAACTAAAAAGTACCTAGAAAGATGGTCTAGTTTAAGGATTGAGAACGAAACAATTACAGGAGTAATTGAATTCATTGGTTCATATAATAGACAAAACAATCTGTTTCAGGTCGCCGATCTCAACTGCACTGAAGAGAACACACCTCTCTACTGTAGTTTTGATATTACAATTGATGTACCTACAGGAGATTATTCAAAGCTTCCTTCTTTACTGATTCATGAGACTGGATATGGTATAGAGAGACACATTAATGAAACAGACGGTAAAGCATGTTTATGTAGTCCTTTAGTAGAGAATGAGTTCCTTGTGCCAGAGTTTATTTTTGAAAAGTATTTTGAAGAGTTAGTACTTCCTTTTCTGTATTCTCAGGTATATTTTTCTGCTTTCAACATTTGGCCATGGTTTGACTATGCTCACGGATATAATGGTCTCCTAGAGTCTTATGGAAGAATTGCCAATCCTAATACCGAGGAGTGTGTATTGATGCTGAAGAAATATAAAAAAGGGTGGGAAAAGATGAGACCATATCTCCTTCAAAAAGATTATATTAAGGGTCATACACCTTGTTTTTGCGGTAAATATAATCACATGAGACGCTGTCACCCTTTTATCCTGAAAGGAATCCAAAGACTGAAAGAGGACATTAAGCGCAAATCCATATCTTTAGAAGATCCAGAAATGCCTACACAAAACGAACTCGAAAAGAAAACTGACTGATTCGTATTTTTCTGTAGTTTTGATAGGATTGCTGAATGGGAACTACAACACAACCACTCGGTCCAGAATTTGCTAGCCAGATGGTTACCATGTTTTTAAACGCTCTTCAGGAAGCTACTGTAAAAGCATACTTAATGTTTTGGGGCATATTGATTACCTTCTTAAAAGCACACTGGCTTGGTGTTGGTGAAATTCTTTTAAGTCTTTTTGGTGTAGCACTTTTGATCTTTTTAGTTACAGGTAGGTGGGCAATGCTTGGTAGTGTGCTTAATAGGTATTTCTTCTTCGGAACCCTTTTCCTTATTGGTCTTATTTTTGGTCCAGGAGTATTTGCTAGTGATTACTTTGAAATAGTTTGGGTTATGATAGGCTTGATTGTCTTTGTTATTGTGGGAAAAATCTTTAAGAAATAGTTACAGCTGAATGTAACTTTATAAGTCTAATATGTGTCACTTTTGTCACTTTTTAATAGGCTCACGAGAAGGGTCAAAATGGTATACTAAAAACTAACAAATAAGCTTTGTGGGGTAAGGAACATGCGAGGCTCTATCTGCTGAACGCTCACCAATTAGTGCTAGTACGAGAAGTAATTACGCTAAGAAAAGATCCTTAGCTGTTCAGTGTTTTGTGATATAATGACTATATAAAAACTCAATGAATGATTTAATTACAAGTGTAAAAACAGGAGAATATGAACTTATAAGTTCTCGAATTGTTCAAATTCTCAACAAAGAAAAAACTGTTTTGGTTTTTGGCAAGATATCTATTGTTTTTTTATTTGACGAAGATGACAAAAATACAGAGACAGTTATTAAGGTTGGTACAAACGAACCTAACACCATTATGTTTACATTGGTAAATATAAACATGCCTTCATATGGGACTACTGATTTTGTTCAATTTGGAAAACTTGATGATGGTAAAGATCTGTATATATCTTTTAGGGTACACAGTTTGAACGATAAAAAAGTGAGATCTTTAGAATATTCACTTTATAAAAAATAATGTCTACAATTTCTATAAATCAGAAGAGTGTTTCTGGGACAGATGATTCTGTTACTAAGGCTCAAGAAAAAGTTCGTGGACAACTGGCACTTGGGCTTCTTGCAATTTTTGCTGTCGTGCTTTTAATTTCTCTGTTCTATACATTATTTGGTAATATAACGTCAGAAAAATCAGATTTAATTAAATATCTAGTGTCTGGACTTGTTGGAATGATGGGTGTTGTTATTGGTTTTTATTACGGCCAAAATACAAAATAGTTTTTTAATTCTCGAGAAGGGTCAAAATAATATGCTAAAATACAATCAATAAGCTTTACAGAGTAACGAACCCGATAAGTTCTATCTGTTAAACGCTCACCAAAAATTTCTACAATAACTCTACGATGGCTGTCATTGTAAAAAGGGTTATAGTACTGAGTTGCTTTTTCTAAGGTAACTCCAGATCCAAAATACACAGAAGTAAAAGGCTGCTTGTATTGCAAAATAAAACGCAAATAAAAACAGCCACGGTTCGGTAGAAAAGAAAATTGGAACAGCTGTTAATACAGTTAGATACATTGAGTAGACTGAGGCTCTTCTGAAAGTTATATACCGATAACCTAAATCTATTTTCCAGTAGAATATAAAAATAAAAAGTGGCGACAAGAGAAAAGAATACGTGAGAACAAGAATAATGATATTAAACATACTTTAATTATAGCATCACCTATCAATTCTCCGCATTGCAAATGACCGTCATTGTAGAAAATAACCGCTATCGTATACTAATAGATTTCCAATTCTTTAGTCCTCGTCCCACCTTTTAGAACTAGCAAAATAGGTAATGTAGATTTATTATTTTAAGAGTATACTTATTTATGCTACCACCTAAATCAAAATAATTATGTTAAAAATTGTACTTGCTATTATCAATACCCTGGTTTTATCTGGATTGGCATTTGGAATATTATTTGGTTTTGGTTTTATTGGATTTGAAGGCTTTGGGACATATAGATCATTTGGAGAAATGGCTAGCATACTAGGTATTTTGTCATTAGTACCAATATTAGTTTTTGGAATTATATTTGGTTGGGTTATTTTATTTAAACCACTTAAATCACTATCAAAAAGTAACAAACTTATTATTGCTGTAGCAGCTATTGCGGTTGGGGCTGTTTCTATAATGATAGCTGGACAAGTCGGAATATTTATATATTTATAAGTCTTTATCACTCACAAGCAAGTCAAAATGATATTAAGAAATAACAAATTAACTTTACAAGACGTTGTGCTCTCTTGAGTTCTCTCTACTAAACACCCAACTTCAGCAGCCGGTCCTTAAACATTACTAAAATATGAACATATACAACAAACATATTCTTCCTAAAATCTTAGACTATACAATGAAGAGAAAAGAACTGGAAATCTTACGTGGAAGCATTGTATCTAAAGCAGACGGAGTAGTATTAGAGATTGGTTTTGGGTCTGGTCTAAATCTTCCGTTCTATCAAGGAATAGATAAGTTATATGCGCTTGAGCCGCAACAAGAAATATTTGATATTGGAAAAGAAAATAGTAGCAGTGCAAAATTTATTGTGGAGCATCTAAAAGATTCTGCTGAGAATATACCTCTTGCAAATAATTCTGTAGATTCTGTCGTATCAACATGGAGTTTATGTAGTATTCCTAATCCAGAAAGCGCCTTAGAAGAAATTCTCCGCGTACTAAAACCAGAAGGAAAGTTTTACTTTTTGGAACACGGAAAATCAAATAGGCCTTCAAAATCTACATTACAGGATATGCTAAACCCTTTTTCTAAGTGCTTTATGGGTGGGTGTAATCTAAATAGAGATATCGAAAAGTTGATTACAAGTTCTGGTTTTGTAGTTGAAGATATAGAAAAATTTGAATTAAAATCTAAACCTCTAGCTTTTATGTATAGAGGCGTGGCAAAAAAACAACACCTTATAAAATAGCAACAATTACTCATGATGATACTTCTCCCCTTTAATAATAGTAAAAGCTCGGTAAAGTTGCTCAAGTACAATCACTCGTACAAGCATGTGAGGGAATACAAGAGAAGATAACTTCCATACATAGTTAGATCGCTCTACAATTCTTTCTGACACACCGTACGCACCACCTATGATAAACACCATTCGTCGTACTGAGTCCACCATGCGATTCTCCACAAGTTCAGCTAACGCTTCACTTTTTATATCCCTTCCTTTCTCATCAAGTAATACAACATAGTCTTCTTTTTTTAAGAGTGCGAGAATCTTCTCCCCCTCTTTTTCTTTTGTTGTATCATGTGCTACATAGAGCCATTCAGCAGGAAGATATCTAAGAAGCCTGATTTCAAAGTGCCGGACAAGGTCATCGCTTACCTCGTCTTTTTCTTTACCAACACTAAGAATAACGATTTTCATTCCTCTTACTCTACCTGATAGAAGTATATTTCGCAACATAGATTGGTATTACTAAAGGCTAATAGCTAAAGGCTAAAGGCTGTATTATAATGTATTCATTATGATTCTCCTTGCAATCGAGACCAGCTGTGACGAAACAGCGATATCTGTCGTTAAACGTGTACGAGGTAAACAGATTCGTTTCGAGTCACTTTCTCATAAAGTACTGTCTCAGATTGACCTCCACGCTCAGTATGGTGGTGTATTCCCAGCTCTTGCTAAACGTGAACACACAAAAGCAATCACACAACTTATTGCTGAAGCGCTTGAGGAAGCAGATTTACTAGTTGAGCGAACGAACACCTATCACATCCCGAACGCTGAGCGCAAGAAGTTAGACACGCTTCTTGAACGAGAACCTGAGATGCTTGCTGCCATGAAAGTGCTATTTGAGGGAATTCAAAAGCCCGCAATAGATGCAATTGCAGTAACACAAGGTCCTGGACTTGAACCAGCATTATGGGTTGGGATAAATGCTGCACTAGCACTTCATATGCTCTGGGACATTCCGGTATACCCTATTAATCACATGGAGGGACATATTATTGCAGGACTCATTAATGTCACAGATAATGTGTATGAGATATCAGATTTTGATCTACCTGCGGTCGCATTACTTATATCAGGCGGTCACACCGAACTAGTTCATGTACCTAAACTTCGAAGTTATAAGGTAATCGGTAAGACTCGTGATGATGCAGTTGGTGAGGCATTCGATAAAGCGGCGCGCATGCTTGATCTCCCTTACCCGGGCGGACCTGAGATATCTCGTCTTGCAGAACATGCTCGTAAGGAGGGAATTATTGTTGATGAAGACCTCCGTCTTCCACGACCAATGCTACATAGTGGTGATCTACATTTTTCTTTTAGTGGACTTAAGACTGCTGTGCTAACACGAGTCAAGAAACGAGGCACTCTTGATGATAGAACTAAAATGATGATTGCATTAGAATTTGAAAACGCTGTGACTGATGTACTTGTTGCTAAAGTAAAACAAGCTCTCTATGAGACACGCGCATCATCGCTTATTGTTGGTGGTGGAGTAAGCGCTAATACACACATCAGATCAGCACTTAAGCGTTTAGCTGAGACTGAAGGGTTCACATTGTTTATTCCAAATAGAAATCTTTCAACAGATAATGGTCTCATGATTGCATCAGCTGGACTACTTCATCTTGCAGAAGAAGAAAAACCAAAAGTGAAAATAGTAGCGAATGGGAGTTGGTCAGTTGGGGAATGCTAAGTACAGCTTTTAGCCTTTAGCTTTTAGCCCGAAGCTAAACATTAAAATTCAATACAGCAAAAGAAAGAGCGACACCTTACGGTGTCGCTCTTTCTTTTGCCTCGCACACAATTGTGGTGAGCGTGGCATGCTCCAAAGATAAATGCCTTATGTGAGCGCAGTCGCCCACCACAATTACTTGCGAATGGGTAACCACGTATATCAGTATACAAAAATATCATCACAAAACAATAGCATAGCTAATTCATTAAAAAGAGCGAAAAGGTGTTGCCACCCTTCCGCTCTGACCCCAAGGAAATGTCCTAAAGGGTTACCCCTGCCAAACCGAGGTACATGTTGTCCTCCTCGACCAAGTCGATGTACGACTGAAGCCGATCAGCATAGTGCTGTCCAAGCTTGATGGCTTTCGGTATCCGAAGCTTGGGGATGTACTCACTGATGTTTTGCCGGAGATCATCCAGCACCGACTGCGGACTGTAGTAGGTACTTTCCGGATTTTTCTCCCCATCCAGGTACTCGAACTGAAACGCCGGCAAAGTGGACATGAACTGCCCAGCCCTGATAACAACCGGCGACTGCAAGTTGATGATACGGTCGGCATCCATCAGAACAACCTGGGTAACTGACTGGTCAAACTGATTCAGTTCGCCGTGACGAACTGCCGCATCGACAATCTCATCAATTTGAGTGAAAGTGAGAATACCACCCAGACGCCGAGCGTACTCGTACGACTTCTGGCGGGTTGTCACCATAACAAAGGAATGCTGCGCTTCCTTGGTCATCTGTTCCCAGCCTTCTGGCTTCGCAAGATTGCGATCGATGGAGTGGAGCAGACCCGCACAAAACGCCATTTCAGCGATTTCGCGCCTCGGAGCAATCTTCACCCCGAGCATTGCCACTGACACGTCATGGTCAAAACCATGGCCACGATGCGAGCGAATATGCCCTAACTTCACCGCTTCATAAAAGGCGGAGAACTTCCTGCGAAGTTCAACGAAAGTTGGCGATTGGCCGTCTGTATTTTGTGTGTTCAAGATTCTCTCCTAGAATGTGCGGCACACAGTGCCGCGGGTTAACAAAAACGTAATGAAGAGCTACAATAGTATTGTAGCATAAATTAGTATAATTGTCAAATATACTTTTGTTTAAAAAGGACTGTATTATAAGGAGAATTTCTAATCTTAATTAAAATAAGAAGATACTGTAGGTTATCCTTTTTTACCCAAGGCTTCAGCAATTAAACTAAAAAGCTTTGTTCCTGGTGTTGCATCAAATTTTGCCATCCATAAAATAAAACCAAGAGCAGTTCTAGGTACGGCATTTTGAGCAAGAATGTCCACATTATTATTTAATATATTTTGGAGAGCTTTATCATCATAAGCGTATAATGCCCCACTACCAACTTCACAATCATCCTCAGTGAGTGCAAACACTTTTAACCCCTTACCTTCAAGATCAGATTTAATTTTTTCCAAACTGGTACCTGTTCTTAGAATAACCTCTAAAGCTAAGTACCCGAGCGGCTTATTTTTACCGACAAGATATAGATCATCTAGTAATGATGTCTCGATTCCTTTTTGTGGAGAAAATTCCATAAATTAAGTATAACAGTTCTAATTTACTATCGCGCAATAATTTTTTATAGCAAAAATACTTTAGATACACGATGAGGGCATGAGCAAATAAGTTGCGTCATTCACCACTCCTCGAGCTCATCACTCCTCATTCAGCAGAATGACCTACTGGGTCGAAAACATAAAGCCACTCTTTCGAGTGGCCATATGCAGGCATTTATTTATCTTGTAGGGCACACCTTCGTGCACTCACAAAAATAGTATAGCTTATTTTCGTGGCATCGCATAGAGTTGCTTGATGTACTCATCAATCTGTGCAGCCATTGCAGGATTCTTCTTCTTTTCAGCATTTAACATTTCTATAGCTAGACCAATCTGTCCTGAAGAAACAATTCCTCCTAACACATCTGGGTCGAAACTAAAGTCTTGCTTAGGATCCTTAGCTATAGCATAGGTTACTGCCTCCTTATACTTTCCATCATACGCCGCACTAATCAACAGCCACTTAAGTGCGTCACGACAAGTAATCGATAGGTCATAAGTCTTCTTACTAAGCGCATATGCTTGGTCAAATTTCTTTTGGATAAGATATGCTCGTGTTAAATCAAATGCTAAGAGTTGCTTATTAGGTGCAATTGCAAGCGCCTCACCTAACACCTTTTCTGCAGCTGGAGAATTACCAACTCCATTAAAGTACATTCCGTAGATTGAAAGCATTCGTACATCTGTCTTATTAGCTTCATAAGAAGTCTCAATATCCTTTGTTGCTGCAGAAAGCAAACCATTAAGTGCATTTACTGCGGCCTGTTTATCCCCTGCAGGAAGATCGTCAGGAATTTTAATCTGACCCATTCTAACTGCCATTTGTAAGAACTGTTCACGAGCTTCAATACTTCCAAGAGTCCTCATCGCGATTGCATTTGAGAAAGCATCTTGTTGAATCTTCACCTTGTCCGCAAATGGCTTAGATTGATCTGATTGAATAATACTCATCGCTTCAATAACAAGCTTGTTCACAAGTAGCGGTCGATAGTTAACATAGTAGAGTGTCATAACAAGCACTATACCGATAATTGGAGCAACTAAAAGGTTCATCTGATCCTTATCAAACATCGCCCCTCCATGATGTGTTCCTCCTGCTTTTGTTCTTGAAGTAATGTATGCAAGCACAGCGAAGAAGAGGATGTAACTTGTAAGGTTATCAAATACGAAGAAGTTGTGGATAAAGTATCCAGCAAGCATACCTGTGAGGATTGCTTTTTCTGTAAGCGTCATCTGGTTCTCGCGCTTCCACATAAACCATAACGTTACACCGTAGAGTGATAAGTAGGTGAGGAGCCCAAGAGTTCCTGCCGCAACCAACCAGTCGAAGAACACATTGTGAGAACGGTCATACCAAGGTTCTAGATTACACATGTTGTTTGGTAAGAACTTACGTGCAAAAATATAACTGAAGTTATCTTGACCATAACCAAGGACTGGACGCTCTTTCCATGCTGCGTAACTAATCTTCCACATTGAAAGACGACTCGCTCCAGTAATATCATTTGGTGAAATAGACGCTAGACGATTAAGTGTTGGGGAACTTTTAATAAACGCAGAATCCTTAAACACGAATATTGAACCAACAAGAACCGTGAATACGATAAGCGTTCCAACAAGAAGTTTCTTCATCTTCTCGTGACCCTTAAGTGCCATAATCCCTAGAGTGATGAAACCACCCACAATCATACCAATCATTGTTCCACGAGTACCTGAGTAGAAGAGCCCTACAAGGTTAAGGAAAATAAATACTGGGTAGAACCACTGCTTCTTAGGGTTAGATGATTGTGACCAAAGGAGAGCCGCAATAAAAACATACATCAAACAAAATATAGCGAAGTATGCTGAGTTACCAATAGTTGCATCGAGTCGGTTCCCACTCATGTGAATTTCAAATCTAGCTGAAAACCATGCAGCAACACCCGGAAAATGATCAGAGAAGAAGAGGCCTTTAGCACCAAGAAGCTGACCATATGCATAGATAAGCACAAGGAGGTTGGCTCCGATAAATGCTTTCCACATCTTCTGCCATTCAGCAAGAGAACGCACCATTACCGTTAACACGAAGAAATACGCAAAGAAGTGAATGTGGCCAACGAATCCTTCCATTCGTTCAAAGTTACTCCACATACTCTTTTCACGATCAACACCGAACAAATCAGCAAGGAGAAGCACGAGAATGAATAACCCGTACGCTATCATGATTGGAGATTTCTTGATATTGATTCTATAAGAAGAATCTGAGAGCGCAAGCACTGCCCATCCTGCCAGAGCGATTTCTACGAAAATTCTAAACAAAATATTTTTCCCAGAAATAAACGGGAAGAACATTCCGTTGCCCATGAACCAAGCAATAACATCCGTCTTACTTCCGTCAGCGACGTGGAGTACAATAAATGGAATAATAAACAGACACGCCCACACTACTTTCTTTATAATATTTTGCATGCGTAATTAATGAATACTTTAGTAATAACGTTCTCTCTTGAAAAGAATAGCCGAAGTGTACCACAGAACATTGACTGTATTCTACTTCCCAAACCTAAACTTCAGTGTTGCAATACATTCAAAAGCCGTTATGGTTAAACGGCTTAAGAAGTCCTATCGTAAAAGCAATAAAACCTAGAGAATATGAATAATCCCTTTGTCCACGAACACCTTTAGTCCCAGGTTCTTACTAGATACAAAATGCGTAACTTCCTCAAGTGTTGGATAGTTGTCTTTGCCAACAAAAAGCCCCGCATCATCAACCAATATCACACTCTCGGTTGTCCAATTATCCAAAATCACTTCTATTTCTTTAGAAATTGGAGTATCCCCGAACTTAGCACTCGAAGCTGTTATTCCAGCAGAGTAGTGAGCATCCAACCAGAAGAGTTTCTTTTCTGGATTATTTTTGACAATATCTTCTAGCATTAAACCACTGTCCCCTTGTAGCACTTTAACGTGACTTTTAGAAGCGAAGTATTCTGTAGCTTCGTCAGCGAGAAGTTTACTTAATTCAATTGTGTACACTTTCTTAAAAAATGACTGGACATAGTTTGTAGTTACTCCAAGGTAGGTCCCTGTTTCAATAAATGTTGAAATGCCGAAAAGCCCTTTAGCGGCCATGATTTTATCAATCTTATCAATATGGAACCCTCGTTCTGGGTTAAGCTTCTTCTTTGCTCGTTGCACAGCAAATGACGCATTAATATACAGTGCGTTTCTATTTATTTTTCTTTTTAAACTTTTGATCATAACTACATAAATTAAATTAAATGATAACAGCTTTACCTAAAACATAAATCTCGTCACACTAGTGTAGCTAATTTATTGCAAACTACATAATAGTAAGCAGAAACACCTCTCTTACACATTCTTCGTGAACCAAAAACACCCACATCCATAGTGCTGACGATCAGATTGCTCCTTGGTAGCATTATAGATAATCCCATGATCTAGTGCGTTATCAGGGATAAGCGAAAATTCTTTAAGCGTAAGAGTCGGAAACATCTCAAGGACCATGTCGTATGAATAGATTCTGTGTGCATTGAATTGTATTCTAGGCTTTCCAACTGGCACCACAAACAATAGACTACCCCCGTCTGCAACAACTCGCGCCAGCTCGTGTGCTGCCGTAATGTCACCCTCTGGTTCGATAGGATCACCATATCTACCAAGGCCAATATGCTCAACAGTGTGCATACAAGAAATACTTTCTACAGAATTATCTTCAAAATGAAGTTTGGAGAGATTTGCAGATGATGATGATAAGCCTGAGAGATTCAACTTCGCAGGACGATAATCATAGAATTTTACAGTTTTAAATGCTGAAACAATTGAAGAGAAGTAGAGACTCGATGAAATATCAATATGAAAATCAGGGTCAATCTCTTTTACTTTACGTGCTGCCCATGCGGTGTGATATATGTAGTGTGTATCAAAGCGTGTAAAAGGTGTGTTTTCGAAAAGTACTGGCATTGCTGCAAGTAATGGTATAGAAAATCTATTTTTAGTATCTTTTTGTTTAAACGAAAGATAGTCAGGAAGTACAAGAGGGAACATAAGGAGTAACTTTACTCGCTCTAGTGACCTCTTAACTGTACGCAGGAAATAATACATATATGATTACAAACGATAAGCAATAATATTATGAAGTATAACATGATGCTATACTTCATAATATAGTGACGACGACCCACACCCCATGATTCCAAAGATTATTCACTACTGCTGGTTCGGAAAAGCACCTGTTGGTGAGCTTATAGAAAAGTGCATCGCAAGCTGGAAAAATGAATGCCCTGATTACACTATTGTACGATGGGATGAAAGCACATTTGATGTTGCAAGTCATCCATTTACTGAGCGAATGTATCGTGAGAAGAAATTTGCTTTCGTTGCAGATTATGTACGCCTGATTGCACTTCGAGATCAGGGTGGCGTTTATTTAGATACTGATATGCTTTTAGTTAAACCACTCGACACTCTTCTTGATACATCGCTACTCCTTGGGAAAGAATCAGAAAAGTTTATTAGTTGTGGCATGATTGGAGCAGCTGCGAATCATCCATTTATAGAAGCTATGCGAGTAGAGTATGACGATATGCGTGAGCTTCGTCCTAATCCTGTTATCATGACTGAACTATTTAACAAGACACATCCAGATAACACTACAATAATGCCACCACATGCATTTTATCCATTTGATGCAGACAGTATAAAGAAATATCATGGACAGCAATTAGGTGATGACGTGTACGGAGTTCATCTTTGGAACTATTCATGGGGGCACCCACTCAATAAACTTTTCAAAAAAACTGGAGTTCATAAAATTGGTAAGAAAGTAACTGAAAAACTCGGCATTAAAAAAGTTCTCAAAAAACTTTTAGGATTTGTGTAATATGAAATTTAGCATTATTACCCCAACACATAAACGAATAGAAAAGCTAGAGCGTGCTGTACAGTCAGTGCTTGCACAAACATACAAAGATTGGGAACTCATCATCATTAACGACTCCCCTCACGATGAAAGTTACCAGGGGTTCGCTTCGAACATCAATGATGCACGTATTCATTATCATGTGAATCCAAAAAACGAAGGCGTTAACAAAAGTCGCAACCATGCACTTAATAAGCTTTCAGCTGATTCTAAGTGGGTAATTTTTTTGGATGACGATGATTATCTCGCACCGGACACCCTTACAACATTTTCTAATCTGATTATGCTTGATGGAAATACTAAATGGTATATGACCAACCGCGCCTACAAAAATGGAAAACCAATCACTCTTACACCTGAACCAGATACATACTTCTCGTATGCATGGAGTTACCTTATTTTAAAACGCATTAAAGGTGACGCTACACACTGCATCGAAACGAAATTAATCACCCATACCCATGCCCGCTTTTCCAATTACATAAAACAAGGTGAGGAATGGCTTTTCTTCTACCAGATCGGACTCCACACCAAGCTTTTTTATCATGATCACAATAGCACCATCACTGATGGCTATGATGATGTTGGCGGTCTTAATTTTCGAAAGAGAACTTTAAGTGATCGATTTGAATCGCTTATAGCACTTACCTATGAAGGTATGGAGAAAAAAGTACTCTTTAAGCCATCGTTTATACTTTATATGCTACTTCGTTTCTTAAAATTATGTATTCCAAAAATACAATTTAAAAAAACTATTACTTAGATTATTCAGTTACACCCCAACCTGGTCTATAAAGACTTGATACCCCATGACCATTAGTTTGCTTTGTTTGACGACCGATACCAGATAAATTCTCAAGAGCAAAAACAAGATCTCCGTCACGAGCCCCTCCTCGACCAATTATATCTCTATCAACCCCAACGTGGAACTCAATAAAATACGTTCCATGCGCAAGTGTATTCTTTGGAATAATAAAACGCTTTATAGATCTACCTAATGGAAGTGGACTTGGAAGTGATTTATTGTGTGTATCGTCCCATAGACAAAAGGCAAGCTCATATCCATACTCTGACCAAAGAGTCATACCAACAATTGCATGGTCTATATCTTTCTCAGCTTCAATTTCCATGCCAATTTCAATATCAGTGCCAGAATCATACTCCTTATTTTCACTTAAGCTTGTTACCCATGTGTGCAATAATTTTACATCTTTTGTTTTTGTTTCACCTTTCCATTCTGTTTTCTGGTCAGAGATTTTTTCTAGATATGCTTGGACAACTTCATTGGTTGGACCAAACATTTCAAGCTTTCCTTTATCAAGCAAAATACATTGCGTACAAATACTTTTAATCGCAGATAGATTATGACTCACAAAAAGCACTGTTCTTCCAGCTTTTTTGGTAACTTCTTCCATCTTTCCTAAACACTTCTTTTGAAACTCTGCGTCCCCTACTGCAAGAACTTCATCAACAAGCAAGATGTCCGGTTCCATGTGGGCTGCAACTGAGAACGCAAGTCTCATATACATGCCACTTGAATAATGCTTTACAGGAGTATCCAAGAACTTTTCCATTCCTGCAAATGAAACAATTTCTTCGAACTTCGATTCAATCTCTTTTTTAGTCATCCCAAGTATTGCGCCATTAAGGAAAATGTTTTCTCTCCCTGAGAGTTCAGGATGAAATCCTGTACCAACTTCAAGCAATGATGCAACTTTACCTCGTAAAATAATCTCACCTTCAGTCGGTGGAGTGATACCAGTAAGAATCTTGAAAAGTGTTGACTTACCTGCACCGTTTTTACCAATCACACCAATCACCGATCCTTTTTCCACGTTTAAAGTAATTCCATTTAGTGCATAAAAATCTTCCTTGACCTGTCTACCTACAATTATTTTTGTTTTTTGCTTAAGAAACCTTAAAGGGTGCTGGATGATATTTGCAAAGACATCACGAAGTGCAACATACCTGCCAGTATAGTGGTTAATTGTGTACTTCTTTTTTAAATTTTTAATTTCGATTACTGTTTCCATATTTTTATACTAAATCTGCAAAATATCGCTCGACTTTCTTAAAATATACAACACCACACGCAAGTATTATTGAACACACCACAAACGATATTCCAAGGAGTGTAAAGTTAACCGGTGCAGTGCCAAGTAGTACCGCGCGAGCATTTTGAATAACACCGGTCATCGGATTGATTGCCAAGATCCAAGAATACTTCCCTGCGACTGACGCTGGATAAATGACTGGTGTAATAAAAAGAAGTAGTTGAATAAAAAAAGGCAAGATAAAACGAACATCACGATACTTAACATTAATTGCTGCAAGCAATAGTCCGCTACCTAGTGTGAACATACACGTAATGACGATAAGAATCGGTATTATAAAAATACTTTCTATCCCCGGCAGTTTGTTGAAATAAAACATCATCCCGACAAGAATTAACGAGGCAATACAAAAATCGATGAAGTTAGTAATAATAGTTGAAAGCGGCAGAGTAAGTCTTGGGAAATACACTTTCGTAATAATTGATTGGTTAGCAATCAAAATATTACTAATTTCTGAGAGTGACGTAGAAAAGAACTGCCAGAAAAGGAGACCAGAATATACGAAGATCGGGTATGGCACACCGTCAGACGGAATTTTAAGAAGATAACCAAAAAACACCGAAAAGATAATCATCGTCATCATCGGCTGAAATACTGCCCATAAAAAGCCAATTGTCGCCTGCTTATACCTTACTTTCAAGTCTCTCCATGTGAAAAAATAGAGCAATTCTTTATATTGCCAAACCTCCTTTAAATCGTTAATGCTAAATACTTTTTTTGGTCGTATAATGACTACGTTATTGTCCATGGGGTAATTAAATATACTTACGCACATCAAGATAGTGCTTGTAGAGAGTGTATCTTTACATACTACCACAAAAATATAGCACAGTTAAAGGGACTACAACTATACGACAGTACACGTATGTTTTAGTGTATACTGTGGTAACTACTGTAACCAAATAATTTGATTATGATTACGTTTATTTTACGTGTAACCCGAAAGATTAAAAGAATGCCGACCGAAGCTCGTCTTCAGTGGAAGTGGTGGGCAACTATTAGGCCTCTCTATAACAAAGACGGTATCGAGTTTGGTGGACCGACAGAACTTTTCTACCACCCAATGCATAGGATGAAGCTCTATCCATACATTAGATCGCTCGACGGGTGCAACATCTTTGAGAATAATTTTTTTCAAAATAACTTATCGAGTGTTTTTACCTATTACAAAAATAAAACCGGGGAATGTTTCAACGTCGACACAGCTGATACAGAAAGCTTAAAAAAAATTACCAAAAAGTATGACTTTATCCTTTCATCACATCATATTGAACATATTGCCAACCCAATCAAAGCAATAACTGCATGGAAAGAGATTTTGAGACCAAGTGGATACGTGCTCGCAATCATTCCACACAAGGAACATACATTCGATAAAATGAGACCTCTTACAGCGCTTGATCATATAATTACGGATTACAACAATAACACTAAAGAAGATGACCAAACACATATAAAGGAACAATTAGCACTTCAAGACTGGTCGATGTGTGGAATGAAAGATTTTGAAAATCTAAGCAAAAGAAACCTTGAGACAAGAGTTGTACACCACCACTGCTTTAATCCTGAACTTGTTAAAAGCATGTTTGAATATAGTGGTTACAAAACAATTCAGTGCTACTATATTGGAAATGGGAACATTGTTTACTTAGGACAAAAATAAAAACAACAATATGAACGACACATTAATTATTTTTTTAGGAGTTACAAAACGACAGGAATTATTTTGGAAATCTTATCATGCACTCACCCCTGGACGACCACATGATATCTTAGTTGCATATATCGACAGATCAGTCATCTCTGAAATTACAAATAAAACAGGAAAAGTATTTTATGAATCTAAAATAGTAAACGGCAAAGATATCCCACATAAGGCATACGGTGGGTACCGTTACTTTTTTAACAAATATAAAGACCAATATACATATTTTGCATTTATTTCTGATGACGTCATTCTTAGGTCAGATAATTGGCTGCAAAAATGTATTGAACCAATGGTCAATCATAAAAAATTAGGGTGGGTCGGTACTCAGAATTATTCTACAGTGAGTGGATGTTTCCCAAATCACTGTAGAGCTCACATTTGGTTTGCAAAAAGTGAAGCACTGTCGAAAATAAAGTGGAAGTTTAAAAATGACCACGATGGTGAAATTTCAATGGCGGATCAATTTCGTCGCGCAGGTTATTTCGGAGTACAGATTGGTCATCAGTTCGACATCGCGTATGATTCACTTGAAAATGGAAGCTTAGGGGTGGGAGACGGTATCATCTCCTGTTTTGAAAAGAAATTTTTCCCTGAGAAGAAGCTCGTTGAACCGTACTCAGCAAAAGAGATTAATGATTTTGAAAAGGAAGTCTGGGAATCAATCATCTCAACTGACGTTTCAAAGTGGACAGCAACGTCCCCTCATGCTCATATTAAGGAGAGAAATTTTATAACGGAATTACAAGGACTAAATGGTCAGATTTATGTACCATCACTACCAATTGCACGTAAACATGCAGAGGTTTTAGAAAACCCTACATTACACATCCAAATTCTCAAGGAGTATGCTCCAGACATGCCTAATTTACCTCTTAGTAAAAAGAAGCCTCTCCACCACGTAATTAAAAATTTCTTTCTAAGCTCAAAACACTAAATCAACCTCTATGGGTCTTTTAGTCTTTAACGACGTATGCAGTAGGGCACATAAAGTCTAGAATTTTAATTTCAACTTTTTTGTCTGCGAAGAATCTATCCACTGCCTGTGATTCACTCCATTGATGATATGCATATTCGTCAAACACAACCAAACCTCCTCTTGAAACCCTGTCCCACATCGCCTCAAGTGCAGCATATGTCGGCTTATCGATATCAAGATCAAGGTATAGAATTGAAATCTTAAGACCTGGTCGACTATTCATAAATTCAGGACCAGTCTTGTGAATGTCCCCTGCAACCAGTTCATAATCTGCCTTTGTAAAACCTGCATCTTCAATAAAACCACTAATTATTGAAACAGCGTCTTTTGTATGCTTAAAATTTCTGTCTACAAACAATTCATTCATTCGTAGCTTATCAACCCCTGAAAGCGAATCAACAAGACTTTTAGTGTCGAAAAAATCAAACCCAATTACTTTTTTCATTGAGTTCGGGAATAAGATTTTCTTAAGTTTCAACCAAGTAAGTATTCCAGATCCCTTAAACACTCCAACCTCTACAATATCACCAGGAATATATCGAGTTCGTTCAGCAAGTAATGATCGAGCAACAAGCTTACCTAAAACTTTAGTATCATTACTAAAAATAAAATCATTAAAAGCATCATAAATTGCTTGACTTGTATTAATTTCTGCTTTCTCTGTATTTGAAAACTCAGCAGTCGCTTTATTTACTTTCTTTGGTGATACTTTTTTAACTGTCATGATTATATTTTGTACTTTTATTTATATTTAATAGCGCAGATACGTAGACACCTTGAACTTTAAAATAACATGCATCTAGAATTTACTTGATTCACATTTTAAAGAATGTGTAAAAACTTTAGTAGTATAACATACACCCACATATCAAGAAAAACATGTCTCCTAGAGACAGAAAACTGTAAAAAGAATATACTGGACGGGTAATGAAAAAATATCTTATCTGTATCCTCCAGCACCGAAATAGCTCATACGCCATAACTGCTTTTTTGCATATCCTCCAAGCCCTCCGCGCGAACCCTGCTCTTACTAATGAATGTAAGATCGTGTTTGCAGCTACATCTCGAGGTGACAAGGAACTCCGCAAAGTTATACAATTCTACGGGAACGAAGTTGATGTTGAAATTTTTGAGTGTAATCCATCTTACCCAGAGAAAATGAAGGCAGTACTTGAAAACTACCCGCCAGAAGATTTTAAATTCTTCATTAAACACGATGAAGACTTATTCTTGTCACCTCACTCTTGGGAGAAGCTACTTACTCTTTCTGAAGAGACATTAGAAGATAGCAAAAATCTCCTCACAACAGTTAATCTCTCTACAGGTATCCCTACCTGGCATGCTTTTGCAACATCATTTTTCCCAAAAAATTTACTTATTACAATTCATGACAATCTTCACAACGACTCTATCCCAAATGAGTGTTGGGGTAACAACTACAGTACTATTAATACTGTAATTCGCACCATGAGTCCGAGCTGGGATGAGAACCTGTATTGGCAAAACATAAATGCTTTACCATATGACTATAAAGGTATACACCCGGTACGAACAAATATCTGGTATACAAAAACCATTAATGAATACATTTCGAATAACTATACTACGTTAATGAAAAGTGTCCCGAAGTCCACGTTCACTCATATTTCTGACAGATATTTTTGTAATAGTTTTTTTGTCATGAATTACAAAACATATAAAACCATTTTTGAAGACAGGACACTTTATTCGGATGCGTTTGATGAAGTACCAATTAATAGATACTTACAGAGGCATGCTCTTTCTTTCTTAACTCTTGATGATTCATGTGGAGCGCATATTATGTATAACTCAGTCTATGGTCAAAAAATAAAGTTCTGCAACACAACATATAATGGCGCAATGCTTGAGGAAGAATTTTCTCGATTATATTTTAATCATATTAAAAGTGCACTAGCCCCTACTGATAGCCTAGTTAAAAAATTCTCGTTTGTTGCAACCCCTATTCACCGTAAACTAAAAGCAACAATTAAACAGACAAAATTATACAGCAAGCTTTATAAAAGTGCATCCCAAAACAGTTATATCAAAAAACTGTACAAATCATTCTTCCAAAAATAGCTTTTTGTGTTATCTGGGTTTTCCTTGTATAATCAAAATATGACTGAAAAACCAAGATACAAGGCGATACTTTTCGATTTAGATGGCGTCTTGGTTAACATGCCGGACGGCCATTATGAAGCACTCAACCAATCACTTGAGCTTTTTGGAACTCGCATCAATGAAGAAGAGCACTACAACTACTTTAACGGCCTCCCGTCCAAGAAAAAGATTGAAGAACTAGAACGCCAAGGACGACTCCCGACAGGACTTCGTGATTTTATTAATGATGTAAAGCAGAAGCATACTAAAAGTATTATTCCTAAATACTGTGTACCTGATTACTCAAAAATAATTCTTATGGGGCACCTTAAGAATAATGGCTACAAACTCGCCTGCTGTTCTAACTCTATAAAAGAGACTCTTCACCTGATGCTTAAGTCAGCTCACCTCTTTGATCATTTCGATCTCATCATTGGTAACGATGAAGTGTCACAACCGAAACCTCATCCAGAAATTTATTTAACAGCATTCACACGGCTTGGAGTAACTCCAGAAGAATGTATTATCGTTGAAGACTCACCACACGGTATAGCTGCAGCAAAAGCTAGTGGTGCAACAGTGTATGAAGTACGAAACACAGATGATGTTAACCTTTCATTATTCTCTAAGGTGCTTAATGTGTAACTATGAAAAAATATAAACTAGAAAACTTCACACGTGGATGGGTGGTGGGTGACTTTGAGCCAAACATTATTCGAACAAAAGATTTCGAAGTGATGGTGCGTTACTACAAAAAAGGAGACAAAGAAGCGAAGCATGTACATAAACTAGCAGATGAAATTACTATTATTGTCAGTGGTAAATTTTTGATGAATGGAGAGTTGCTCGAAGCTGGAGATATTATTCATCTATCTCCGAACGATCCAACTGATTTTGAATGCCTTGAAGATGGTTCAAACACGGTAATAAAAACGCCATCAGTTATGGGAGATAAATATCTCATTGATTAATGCAATAATAAAAGCGCACCGTCTATGAAGACTGCGTGCGCATATGTTGACCTACGTGAGGCCGGACACGATCAGAACTTGAACGAGTCAGTCACCGTCGACTGGAAACCATGTTCCGGGGAGACGGTGTAGTAGCCGGCCTCGACTGCAACGAACGGGTAGGATTCACCTCCCATGAGCGGGTTGACGCCATTGCAATACTTGACCAACTCTTGAACCGCCGCCGGTTCGATCCGCTTGGCAACGCGACCAAACGAAATGTGGCTTCCCCAGGGCAGTCGGAGTTCGGTACCCAGGAGTTGCTTGCCCATTTCCTGCATGAATTGTGCCTCCGCAAGATGACTGTCATCCAGTGGATGCCCTTCGAGCATGAAGGTGTTGGCACTGAACAGGAGGTCGCCGTACTTGGCCGAAGGACGCGAACTGCGCAGCTTCGAAAGTTCGGCGATACCCTGGGCAATCTGACCAAACGCACTGACCACCTGAGCGTGGCTTGGGGATTCCGACGGGTTGAAACCCGCCGCCACCATGTAATCGGTGTAGGTGGTGTGAAGCACTTCCCCCGAATACACCAGCACCTCAGGCGCGATGGCAGAGATCTCCTTGCCGACACGCTCGATGGCGTAAGCGACTTCGGGGTACGGACGACGGTAGAGGAAGTAGCCCCCTTTCCGTTCGGTGATGAACGCGTCAGCATCCATCCCCGACACCGAACACGTGTCCATCTGTCCGCGGAACTTGTCAAACAACGCATTGCTGCTCGTCTGCCAGGCAGCAAAAGTGCCAGGAAGGGCTGTCAAAAAATTCATACCAAAACCTCCAGAGAGAAAATAACAACAAATAGACTAAAAGCGGATCTGCCCTCAGTCAATATTATTATATAACGTAATTAATGTATTGTCAATTTGACAGATGACATAATTATGGTTATAATTGTGTTTGTAGAAATTGTCTCTGTACCTTGTTTTAACCCATCTAAAGAAAGGCTGACAATGTCACTCAACGCTAAAGAACTCGACCAGCTTGAAGACTTACTGTCCAGAATGGACAACACGCAGATGCGTGGACGGGTCTGGAAAGCCTACGTGAAGAAGTGCATCACACCTGCAGTTGAAGCATGTATAGTTGATGACAAGGGTGACGTCTTTTTGGCTCATCGCAAAGATGACGAGTTTGAAGGGTACACATTCCCTGGCACCGTCATCAATGACTGGGAAAATCTGGCCAAGGCTCGGATACGACTGATGACGAATCCGAATAACGAGATCGCCCTTTCGTCAATGACCCCACTTAAGCCCATTGGGTATATTGAAGCCCCCCGTGGTAATGGGCCGGAAGACAATCCGACCAGGAACACTCTTTCCTTGCTTCATGTGGCACGATATAAAGGTGTATTCCCAAGACAAAAAGATGCTGGTTTCTACAAGTTTGGAGACCTTCCCTCGGATACACTTGGTACGCATCGCTTTCTCTTGCGTTACTTTGAGCGCTATATGAGGACTGGCCAACCGATCCTTGGGGAATAACCCCCTTTTTGCAACCGTGCCCAGCGTCCCCAGACTCAAGTCTTGTGGGACGCTTTTTTATATATGTATTTTTATTATACAAAAGAAAAACCCGCCTTGTATAAAATCATTCGATAGCGGGCATATACATACCAATCTCAAGTCTAGTATTTCACAACGAGGTGAGTATCTCGCTTAAGCGGTTATCAATTCTTGCACATAATCAGGATAATCGGTGCACATAGCGTCAGGTTCACATGCAACGATCTCTTTCAGACGTTCGGATAGTTGTTCAAAAGATTTTGCATCAGGGTGTGCCTCTCCTCCAAGAAGCCCGGGGGACGTGCCATGAAGTTCAGGCGTAACTAGCCCAACCCACAGACCGTTTGCCTGGAACATGCTGATCAGTTCTTTGGTGTAGAGCTTTTTGGTAGCTCCGCCACTATCAGAAAGATCCCATTCGTCTAACCAAACACCACTGAATAGATCCCTGTTAGCAAAAACTTCCTCAACTGACAGTAGCGTGCCTCCGACAACGCCATTGTAACGCTCAATGTCATAAGGGAGTGCAACAGACGGGGCGATCTGCAAATCCTTGTTTTTCAACTTCAAATACTTCGCAGTTTCGATTGTGGTGTCGAAGATAAAAAACTTCGAGGTGTCGCGACCGTCTAAGTACGTGGCAATCAAGTCCAAGTCCGCTTTCCCTTGAGACCCGATCTTCAAGTGAATCGCAGATACCGCACCTGGCGCTTGTTTTGTCTCGATCAAATCAAGCAAATGATCAAATGTTGTAATATGTGAACCATCAAAATCCATCGCACAAATTTCTGCAGCTGTAATACTACGAATTTCACGCTCATCGTTCCCTTGAGTAACCCGCTTGAGAGTTGCATCATGAATGATCACAATCTGACCGTCACTTGTCACTCGCAGATCAAACTCGAGGCCATAGCCACGTTCAAGTTGATCGACGAAAGCTTCGAGCGAACTTTCTTTGAAGTACGTACCTTTTGACGGGTCCAGACCTCGGTGGGTAATTATTTGCAGCTTTTTCATATTGCTCATTATGGTACCCTACCTACCTAGTATTGTCGAGACAGAAAATGTCCAAGATTCTATAAATACGTTATACTCATTCTTAATGCAAAATAAAAAAGTAATGCTTAATGTCGCTTCAGGAGTTTTTGTTATGGAGGATTATATCAATATCGATAACAGTGCATTCCTTATGCTTACACCGTATTATTTTTTTCTACGGTTTTTCCTCAAAAAAAGTTACCGCGTGAGAGTAGAAGAATTTATCGAAGCAAAAAAAAGAACTGAGCTTATTCGCTCAGACTGTCGTAAGCCGCTTCCATTTTCACATAACTCGGTGGACCATATTTTTTGTTCACATTTCTTAGAACACCTTTATCGTGACGATGCAAAAGAAGTGCTCAAAGGATTCCATACAATCTTAAAGACTGGAGGCACTGTTCGAATTGTTGTCCCAGACATTAAAGTCTATGTTGATCATTACAACATAACAAAAGACGCTGACGAATTCATCGAGGGAACAACATTGAGCTGGCCCAAGCGACCATCATTTCTTTTTAGACTCTTTAGTGTCGTTGGTGGTTTTGGATTAACTCATCTTTGGATGTACGACAGAGCATCTCTTACAAAACTTGTTGAGGAAGTTGGTTTTAGTGTTATTCCTCTTGAACAAACACCATCTCCAACTGTTGAATCATATAAAATGGTTGCACAAAAAATGGATGTGAACTTGCATCTTGCAGTGATAAAAAAATAAAAAAAACACCTAGCTAGTTGCCTAGCTGGTGTATGAATTCACCGCCGCTTCACAGACCTAGCAGAATCTGCGAAAGTGTTTCAACGGTATAAAGCGAGTTCCCTGTCACAAGAAAATCATAGCTGTACACGTCTCGCGGGTCACGGTCAACCCAAACGCCGTCATCCCCTCGAGAAAAGGCACGAGCAGCACCACCGGAGGCAAGAACAAGGGCAACCGGTGCCACATCCCACGGACCACCGAGTGCAGTTGTGATCGCACCAGCGACTCCTTCACCACCGTTGGCAACGAGCGCATGATGAAGGCCGTTTGAGCCCATCATGCTCACAGCAGATACTTTGCCATGAATACCGTTAAAGAGCTTCGACTGCTCTTCTACCGAGAGAGTTTTGCACCCAACTCGAGTGAAGCCTGGATACAGATCCAAGTAGACTGTCGACTTCGGGTTGAGTGACCCTTTCCAGACATGTCTTGGAAATTGATGGTAACCATCCACAAGCGGCAGAAAATGTGCAAAGCAAAACGAAGTGCCAGCTTTGAGATTCTTGCTTCCCTCCATTGCCTGCCAAAAGTATTGATTTGCCGGGATTCCAACGAAGCACCCAACAACTTGTTTGATGGTGTTGTCATATAACCCAATGATCACTGTTGAAGTGGGGGCGCCACATACAAACGGGCGCGTCCCATCAAGCGGGTCAAAAAGTACCGTGTACTTTCCGCCACCTGCAAGAATACTTCCTTTTGCTAGAGGGAGTTTGCCACTTTCTTCTGCATGAACAGCAATATCACTGAGCCAGTTCAGACCAGCGCGCTCGCTTGCTATGTCTGCCAAGGCAAGAAGTGTGCTGTCAGGCTTTACCACTTTAAAGTGAGTAGCGTTACTCACATCTTGGTAGGAAAACTTGACTGAATTCATCGAAGCTTCGAGTGCCGAAATCATCGCGTGGACAATTTTTTTATCAACCATGTTGATTTCTCCAGTTTGTGTTGAGCTAATTCCAAAATTATAATACATTTTAATTTATTAATTGTCAATATATCCTTTTTAAAGTTGAATGTTAGAATGAATATTATATTATCTAGTAAATTTATCTCATGAAAATTATCATTCCAATGGCAGGTCTTGGCTCACGATTCCAAAAAGCTTCTGATACCAATCCAGAATACAAAAAACCAAAACCATTTATTCTTGTTAATGGAGTTCCTATGGTGAGGTGGGCAACGGGTGCGTTACCATTTATTGAGCACCCAGGACAAACAGTTAGCTCCCCTCTTCGGGTCACACCAAATGATCTTATTTTTATCGTCCTTAAAGAACACGATGATGCTCATCAATTAGAAGTAGGATTAAAAGAAATTTATTCAGATGCAATTACGGTAATTATTGTCCCGACACTTACTCGTGGCGCATCAGAGACTGCATTCCAAGCTAGAAAGTATGTTGATGATCATGAAGAAATTATCATCACTGACTCAGACCACTACTTCGACGGGAAGCAGTTCGAAGAAGCTATTCTTAAGCATCGCGATCGCGAAGATCTAGCTGGTATCATCCCGGTGTTTGTTCCACCAAATGATAACAACCCAAGATGGAGTTATTCTCTCACAGAAAATGGCGGCACAAATGTACTTAAAGTTGGAGAGAAAGACAGAGCCCTCATGGAAGCTGGAGCACATGCTAATATCGGTGCATATTACTTTAGAAGAGCTAAACACTTTTTTGATTTATTCTTAGAGATTGAGCGGGCGAATAAGATGTTTGGTGAAGAGGGTAAAAAAGAATTCTACGTGGCTCCAATGTACCAGGAACTCCTTGATAAAAACCTCTGTGTCGAGTGTGCAATTCTTCCTGAAGTGTGGGGATTAGGTACTCCAACAGACTTAGAGCACTTTCTTGCAGAGAGTGGCAAAAAAATGCCATAATAAATAGATGGACAAAAACTACCCAAATATAAATATTGTCATCCCGATGGCAGGTAACGGGCGAGCCTTTAAAGAGGCTGGCTATGCCTTTCCTAAGCCATTAATCGATATCGGAGGGAAGACGATGATTGAACTTGTTACACACAACATTAAACCTGAAGTGAATCACAAGTTCATCTTTATTTGCCAGCGAGAACACTACACTAAGTATGACCTCCATAATGTTCTTAAGAATGCGACTGACAATAACTTCGAAGTAGTGCCAATTGCAGGAAGAACTGCAGGCGCAGCATGTACTGTGTTGTGTGGTATTCAGCACATTAACAATGACGATGAACTTGTAATTGCTAACTCAGATCAATTTATTGATTTTAGTATGGATGATTTCTTAGCAGTTGCTCGTAAGCAAAAAAGTGACGGACTTATTATGACGTTTACTTCTAACCACCCAAAGTGGAGTTATGTACGAATTGGAAAGGGTGGCCTAGCACTCGAAACCGCAGAGAAAAAAGTTATATCTAATAACGCGACAGCAGGAGTTTATTATTTTAAATCAGGAAAAGACTTCGTAGAAGCTGCACAGAGTATGATTCACAAAGGATGTCACTACGATGGTGAGTTCTATGTATGCCCTGCCTTTAACGAGCTAATTCTTAAGAGCAAAAAGATACACGTTTACCCAGTCGACGCAGAAAAAATGCATGGTCTTGGAACCCCAGAAGAAGTTAAGGATTATCTAGAAAAAACTCGAGGTAAGTAAGTTAACCCCTCAACAAAAAAACATCCGCACCATGCGGATGTTTTTTACATTACTCAACTTTATTCTTAACTTTCTTTTCAAGGAGGAAGTTACCCAAAGCAAGGAACGGTAAGCCTGAGTGCTCAAAGGTTCGTAGAGCATCGAGTGGGTTTTCTACATTAGGCTCACCATGAAGATTAAAACTTGTATTTAAGATACCTCCTTTTCCTGTAATTTTCTGATACTCAGAAATAAGTGTGTGGTAATCTTCATTCATATCTCTCGTTACCATCTGTGGACGTGATGTAAGGTCATATGGGTGGAGTGCTGCAATAAGATCATTGTAAGCGAGAGGTTTTGTGTCAAAAGTAATCGACATATAAGGAGCGAATAGATTTTTTGTATGTACAAGGTAATCACTTACTCTTTCGAAAAGCATACTTGTTGCAAATGGCATCCAAAAATCACGCCCTTTAATCATTTCATTAATTAGCTTAACATTATCTCGAGACGACGGATTAGCAAGAATAGACCTATTGCCGAGCGCTCGTGCTCCCCATTCAGCACGACCCTTTAGTCTCCCTACGACGTGATTTTCTGACAATAGCTCAGCAACTCGCTTTTCTATTCTAGAATCAGTAGACGGATTAAAGTACGTCACAATACATTCTTTTGAAAACGGGTACTCATCAATCGCTGCTTTTATTTCATTGTCAGAATACTCACTACCCAAATACAAATCAGTAACAGAGGAAAGTGTATCTACATCATTATTATTAAGAAGAAGTTGCATATAAACTGCGGCACCAATTGCGAGTGACTCGTCCCCACACGATGGCGCAACAACAAGAGAATCTACAGCATCCAGTTCGTTGACTCTCTGGTTAGCTTTTACGTTCATAAACACCCCTCCTCCGACTGCAATATCGCGACAATGATACTTTTCTATTGAAGTGGTGATCATTGTCATAATAACTTCCTCAGCCAACTTCTGAATTCCATACGCTAAAGAGTCGAACCTATGCTGGAGAAAATCATTCGCTAGTAAATAATAAATACCGTATGTCCCATATACTTTGTCGACAGGTATTTTTGATACTACTGACATTTTCTCTTTATCAAAATAAAGAATATCTTTTAGTTTTTCGTATACTTTCTCCCCTGCGCTCTTCTTCGCATATGGAGCAAGCCCCATCACTTTAAACTCGTGTTCATTTCGTGACATGCCTAAAATACCCACAAACGCAGAATAGAGTAGCCCGAGCGAATCGTTCACCGGTATTGCGTGTAATTGCTTAATACTGCCATCCTCATAGAGATTGATTGAACCTGAGCAATCATCTCCACTTCCATCTAAGGTAAAAATAAGTCGCTTCTTATGATTTGGATAAAATGGAATTGTGGCGTATGCATGAGCTAAATGATGATGGATATATTCAATCTTTGCCCCAGGAAATCTTTCATTAAAAAAATCTCGAGCATCTCTTTTTTTACTAAAACTAAATAGTCCGAGCATACGCGCACGCACATCATACAAGAATCCAACAAAAGGAAATTTCACCCCAACTGCACGCAAGAACCACTTCCCTTTAGGGGCGTTTACTGGGTTCCTCCAGTATGCATTTTCTTCAAGCGTTATAAAAGCTGTCCCATTATGATCCTGATTTTCTCCTACAATACATACATGTGTATGATTTTGTATACCATACTTTTTCTCAATGTATGCAAGTGCCAAATGCGGAAAACCAACGTGTTTTTTCTGACGACTTAGTCGTTCTTCGGACATCGCTTCAATTATTTTACCGTTTTTCATGAGCACAACTGTCGAATCGTGACCGTAGTGAACCCCGAGAATATAGCCGTTTTTCTTGCTCATTTCTTTACTCATAGAGTTGATAATATCACACTTCAACCACAGGGTACAGTTATGATATTCTTGCTTTCTTTTACCAAAAAATGCCATACTGTCTAGACTAAATCATGGAAAAATCAATTCGCGTAATCACTCATCGTGGACTTAGTCCATCGATACCAAAACACTCAGCAGTTTGTACTGATTACCCATATACATGTAAAGTATTACAACATTCGTATGTCACTCACTAGTAAATTTCAAAAAATATTCAGAACAGTTGATGAGAAAATTTCTGATAGAGTTATTTCATTCCACGCTCGACCACTTCTTTCATCTGAATACCGTCTAACCTCGCATCCAAGAACTTCACCAGAAAAAATAGCTATTGTTATCCAAGGACCACTGTTACTTAAAAAAGACTTTACCCTAGAAACAGTTAAGCTCTACAGAAAAACATTCTCGCCAGACACAATCCTTATTGTCTCAACATGGAAAGGTGAAGATCCTGTAACTATCCAAAAAATACGAGATCTTGGTGTAACTGTTCTTACTAATCAAAAACCAGAGAAAAGTGGTATTAGTCATATTAACTTCCAGATTGTTTCTTCTCTTGCTGGTATTAACGAATCAAAAACACATGGAGCAGACTACGTCTTAAAAACAAGAACAGACCAACGCATGTATGCAACTGACGTTGAAGAATTCCTGCTAAGCACCATACAGGCATTCCCTTCCCTGTCACAGTATTCTCAACAAAAAAGAATTATAGCAGTAGGTCTTAATACATACACCTATCGTCCGTACAGTATTTCAGATATGACGCTATTTGGTACAACAAGTGATATGCAGCTGTTTTTCGATGCTCCACATGATATGCGTGATCATTTTTCCTTCCAAGGACTTAGTCTACGAAATTGGTCTAAAGGAAAATTTAGCGAGGGATTACTTGTCATAAACTTTCTCGAAAAAATTGGAAGAAAAGTAACGTTCACACTTGAAGATTCATGGAAAGTATATGCTGATCACTTTTGTATAATCGACACACAGACACTAGGTATTTTCTGGTACAAGTATGAATACTGGAATGAGTACAGAGCAACAGACTACAGCACGATGAAGAACAATCAAGAATTAACCTATAAAGACTGGCTAACCCTTTATACACGCTTCCCGAAAAAAGAAACAATTCCTGAATATATTATTGATTCTGAATTCGCTGAAAGAATTAAACCTACACATTAGACACCTACTTGGCAAATAGTTTCCGGAGTGAAAGATAAACGTACCTATAATAATAATTATCTAAAATAACTCGGTGACCAGGAATTTGCTTCCATCCTGGAACGACCAAATCTTTATTTGTAACTGGCGAAGATGGGATATACCAATGTTGTGGCATGACTACTTGCTTAGTCTCGTGCTTATTGAGATACGCTGCCCACCAACTAAAACTCGACGGTGATATAACAATATCTTTACATAACGTCATTAAATAGAAGTCCTCATAATCTTTATTCCCTTCAACAAAAATAGTGTTCGCGGGCATTTCTCCTAAATAGTTCTTAACCTTCTCTACACCCTCAGAAAAAACAATAATATCCCCTTGTGGATTAAGATATCTAAGTGCATCCTTAAAGTACTTTGGGGTTGGTGTATAAAACATTAATGAGCCCTCTTGATAATCTCCAAGTCGAACATGGACAGCCACTGCTTTCGTAAAATCAATTGCATGATATTTTTTTAGGACAGGTTCTGTAATTTCATTTTTAAATGAATACCATTTCGTAATATCATCATGCGAAAAATATAAATGACTCTGGAAGTACCCCGCAACATCAGTGTTATCTTGTATCTGTATTGCTTCAGAGCTAAAACCATGTTGATAAGGATCTTCATTGTAAGTCTGCACAGCTTGAAAAGCGTCACCTTTTTCTTCTTTGTCATGAAGATCAAAAACGCTCTCGCCGTACCACTTTGGACAATAAAATGTAACACCTAACCTTTTGGCTTGTGTTCGTAAAAAAGCATACTGGAACAATTGATTCCCTAATCTGGCACCAGTTTTCCCAAGAGAGCTAAAAGATATCATGTCTACATGATATCACACCAAAACTAACTGTTTCTACTGCACTTTATAAGAATATATACCACACATTCTGACTATACATTGCATGTGTATGTATGATAAAATGTGACAAATGGCAAACTCTCCGGTCACCTTTAAAACTCATGTCTTTAATATTAAATATAAGACTATTTATGTAGTTAAAAGAAACCTCAAACGACTTCTTGTTGAAAAATTACACTTAAATCGCACAAACAATTATCCATATATTTCAGGTGATGGATTTAGGAATCTTGCACAACATGTGTATGATGAGTCTTCAGACTTTCATCCAGAAAATGTACAGACTGGTGATATTGTTTTTATGAACCCTGATTTCATTGAAGCTTACTTTAGGTACAAGCACCCACAAATAAAAAATAAATATATTCTTATCACCCAAAATAGTGACTTAGGAATTGAAAAGCATCATACGGATCTTATTGATGACACTATTGCACATTGGTTCGCAAAGAATGTTCTTCATAGTCATCCAAAAGTAACCCCTATCCCAATTGGGCTTACGAATAATTTTTTAAACAAAATTGGTACAACGTCTGACATGTCTACAATACGGGCTACTGACCTCAGTCACAAAACAACTGGGATATCTTTTGGGTTCTCACTTGCTTCAGGGCAAGAACGTATTAAGCTACAGGAATCTCTAAAGAAACATACGCTTGGTTTTCATGTATTTGAAAAGACTCAGAGTGCATACTTCAAAAAAATGAGCACCTATAGTTTCGTTGCATCTCCTGAAGGGAATGGTGCTGACTGCCACAGAACTTGGGAAGCACTCTACCTACAATGTATCCCAATTGCTAAAGAAAACTATTTCATTAACCATTTTAAAGAGTTAGGCATGCCAATTCTCACCATTAAAAATTGGGGCGATGTTGAAAAGTTTGATAAAGAGTATCTTGATACGCAGTATTCACAACTTACAAGTGGCTTTAACCACCCTGCTCTCTTTATGGATTACTGGATTGAGTGTATCATTAAAGAAAAGCAAAAATTATTTTCATAACTATGGAGCGCTATAATAAAAAAACAATGAGCATCTACTCACTTGAGTATGACCGTCTCATCCAAAAAGAAATTGAAGCTTGGAGTACTTACAAAAGTTCAGAGGATGAGGTGAGTAATTTTGCTGCACTAAAAAATACACACTCATATCTAACATACAGAAAAGGCACTATTGAACTTGAGCTTGATTATATTAGTAAAATTGGAAAGGACATTTCAGTTCTTGAGCTTGGAAGTGCTGACGGGTGGCTTAGTAACGAAATCATTAGCCTACCAAACGTAAAAGATATTACATCAATTGATATTTCTCTTGAAAACAATAAAAGTCGTTACAGTAAAAAAGCTTTTGCACTTCGTGGTGACCTAAACAAAATGGAAGAAATTACCTTTGATCAAAAATATGATTGTATTATCACTCATGGTACCCTCCACCACCTTGTCGACCCTCGAAAGACACTAACATTTTGTTTAGATAATCTTCTTAACGAGGGTGGACTACTTATTGTGAACGACACATGGATTCTAAAAACTGCACAGTTACGAATTAATGCTTTTTTCTATCTCTCAATCAATAAATTAGGTCACGCAGTATTTAGTGGGGATGTGAAAGAAATATGTAATCTCCTTTTCAAGAAAATTCCAAAAGTTTTAACTAATAGAGACTACGCAAGTAGAATTGCACATGCTCACGACACATCACCATTTGAGTCAGTATCTTCAGCAGATGATTACCGAGAACTCTATGAACGTAACGACTTACAATTGCTTCACTTTGAACGCAGATGCGCACTACCAGGACTTCAAAATAGTTGGATGAAATCCCCTCGCTTTATAAAAGCAATTATTCAAGCTATGGATACGTTCCTCATCAAAACAGACCTCCTCCCTGGAGATATGCATTTCTGTATTCTTAAGAAAATTAAATAAACATTTTTCTAGTCCACCAAGAGTTGAGAGATACCTGGGAATTTAGCGTTAATAACTTTGTACGGAGCACCACAACCTACAATCTTTTTCTGATTATACTTTATCATCCATTCAACATTATCACGCTCTTCTGTGCCACCCTCAAAATAAACAATGGCTCCATTCTTAAGCTGATTACGTACCGCATTATAAAGTGTCTCAATCGTATCCCCTTTGTTAGAAATATCTAAGTGCATGAAGTCAAAATCTTCTGGATTTTTTATCCACTCCGTAAAATCCATCTCTTTTATTTCAACATAGTTTGATAACGAGTATGATGCTATTGTATCGATAAACTCTTGCTTAGTTGCATGTTTATGAGGATATTTTTCAAATAAATCATACACTATTATTTTACCCGTATATTCACCTCCTGATTCTTTTACTAATTCATCAACTGCCATTGCCATAGCTACTGTTGAGTACCCAAACAAAACACCGAAATCAATGATTACATTTGGTTTATGTTCTATAATTGCATCATACAAATTCTTACCAAGATTATTTTCTTGATATGACGATTCTATATTTGGATTAGAGTACTGCATTATAATTTAATTAAAGAAGTAAGTGTCTATTATTCGCCGCGTCATGCCACAACACACCGAGTTTATCTACGGTTGTAAATTCTGTCTTATTCGCAAGCAAGAACTTATAAACATCATCCTCAATACTAATTTTTTTAGCAACCATGTTTTCTAGGTCAGTATTCATACAGTACTTTTCAAAATCCTCACGCGAAAAACAAACAAGTCCAGTAAGAACCTGGTGAACCATAATTGGAATAATCTTAAATTTCTTTACTTTCTCATGAATAACTCTAAAATAACTTCCAGGCTTCGCTAGATATGCTTCGAAGAATGAATAGTTATCAAGCTTTTGTCGCGGCTCGAAACTAATGACATAGTCGTAGTCTTTAGAAATTTCTGTAAGCGCACCCTTCCAACCAACAATGAGTCCTGCTCCTTTATTTTTCTTTCCGTATTCGTTGCTATAAAAAAACGCCTTACCTTTAAGAGTTGGAATAGTCTCTATTGCTTCCAGGAGTCTCGGGTCAAGGTTTGAAACTTCTGATATGGTGTTGTCAGTGACAAAGACGTCGAATTCTGGGTGTTTAGTAACCAGTTCTCCGACTTGCTTAAAACCATTAATAAACTGATTAATTCGTTCCTCATCTTTTGAGATACCCATTGCTGTTGGAAGTATAAGTGCTGTTTTCATATATTAGATAATTCTATCACACAGTTTCACTGTAACCATGTACAAAGTTTCCTGAACCTTCCTCTATAGGAACGAGCGTGTACTCAAACGAATAGTTATGTTGCTTAAGAATTCTTGGCATATTGTAATCAACATCATTATGCTTAAGCGACAAGATATCTACGTCGCGAGTATATTCAAGCTTAGGACTCTGATACGCTGTGTAATAAAACCATACGAAATAATCAATTTTTTTAGAAAGGAGATCTTGTAATTCTTCAAACGTCATAAAGTTAATAACACCATTACAGATTAGGATTGTCTTTTTATGAGGAGAGCTCTTTATGTGAGTATTAAGTGAAGATACTAAGTCCCAAGAAATATCTTTATATAAAATAGTATTATACTCCATTGTTTCTTTTCGGATATCAAGACCAACAACATCTGCACCTTTATATTTCTCTTTGACCATTCGTGTCATCACCCCAGCCCCACAACCAAAATCAATAATGGTAAAATCCTCTTCGTTTTGATTCTTTAAAATTACATCTAGGTATTCAAAAGAATATCTATAATTATTTTTATATGTCTTTTTATTAAAATATGAGTGAGCAAGGGCGTACTTAAGATCAAGAATATATCCCGCATAACCTGCGTAGGATGGATTCTTAAAATGATTGCACTCTTTTTCAAAAAGCTTATCTAATATATAAAAACATAACCTCCTTAACGGGAAGAAGTCTTTGGTTTGTAGGTATAGTTTTTTTCTTCCTTTCTCTGTCTTAAGAGAGTGAGTTAGAAAAAGATATACGAACGGATACAGTGGAGATTCTAGGAGCAGAAGACCTTTATCTTGGAGTTTTTCGATACGTTTTTTGAGATTTTTCATCTAAAATAAATTCTGGCAAATATATTTAAAATAGTATACACTATAAAGTAAATCTAAGAAAAATACTTAATTATCAGCAATTATTTAAAATTCTACACAATGACAGAAAAAGCACCAAAACTATTAATAACTGGAGGATTAGGGTTTATTTTCTCTCATGTTACTGAATATTTCGTTAAAAAAGGCTGGGATGTTGTAGTGCTCGATAACGAATCAGAAGGATCTCATCCAGAGATAGTTGACTCGTCATTTACCTATCACAAGATAGATGTTTCTAAGCCAGAAGCAATCCAGCTCATGATTGATGAGAATCCTGAGTATGTGATTCATGCAGCAGCAATCTCTGATGTTGATTATTCAATCAGAGAATCATATACAACTATGGTGAGTAATGTTATGGCTAACATTAATGTGTTTGAAGCATGTAAAAGTATTCCTAATCTTAAAAAGTTTATTTATGTTTCTACTGATGAAGTGTATGGAGAATGTGAACACAAGAAAAACGAAACTGAAATTCTCTTCCCTAAGAACCCATACGCTTGTTCAAAGGCGGTTGGTTCAATTATGCGATACGCATATGATAATAGCTGTATAGAACTACGCGACAAGACTGCAGAGACACGTTTCTGTAATGTATTTGGGCCTCGACAAGACAAGCGAAAGATCTTCCCTGCTATCAAGGAGAGCTTAGACGGGAACTACTCCATCCCTCTTCACCAAGGAGGAAAAGGTTACCGAGAATATATTTATGTTAAAAATATCCCTCCAGCAATTGATCTTATCTTAGAAAAAGGAGACCGAACGTATAACCTTACCCTTAATGATGGTTACACCGTTGAAGAAATCATCGCACTTTCAGAAAAAGTTACCGGCAAAAAATGCCTCACCCACCCTAGCCATCGCGAGGGCATGGATTTGAAATATCAGATGGATGCTACTCGCATCCACAAGCTGGGATGGAAACCACTTTATACATTTGAGGAGGGCTTACAAGAATATCTATGCAAAAAGTAAAACTATTTAAACCATTTGTTTCTAAAAAAGCTATCAGTAATGTTATTGAAGTACTTAACGGAACTCAGTTAGCTGAGGGTCCAAGAGTAAAAGAGTTCGAGCAGAAGTTCGGAGAGAAGTTCGGGCTTAAAAATGTTGCTGCTCTTAACTCAGGAACTGCAGCACTTGAGCTTGCGTATGAAATTGCTGGTATTAATGAGGGTGATGAAGTAATCACTCCTGTGCTTACCTGTACTGCAACTAACATCCCGCTTATCCATCGAAAAGCAAAGATTATTTTTGCTGATACTGACAAAGACCTAAATATAAATATAGCTGACGTAAAACGAAAGATTACCCCAAAGACTAAAGCAATTGTCTTTGTTCATTTTGGAGGCAATAATCGTGGCCTCAAAGAACTACTAAAAATTTGTAAAGATAAGAAGATTATTCTTATTGAAGATGCCGCACAAGCAGTAGGAAGTGATTTCTGGGGTAAGGCTGATTTTACTTGTGTATCTCTCCAAGCAATTAAGACTCTCACTTGTGGCGATGGTGGATTCCTAATTTGTAAAAATAAAGATGATCATGCAAAAGCAAAGCGCTTGCGTTGGTTCGGATATGACCGTGAAGAAAAGCAACGACTAGGTGATGCTGATCTTAAAGAAGCTGGATATAAATACCACATGAATGACATCTCAGCAGCGATTGGACTTGGCAATCTCGCTGTTGTTGATAAGCTCATCGCTCATAGAAAGAAGCTTATGGCAGTATATAAAGAAGCAGGTTTCATCACTGGCATATGGATGACAGCAGTACTTAAGGACTATGCTTTCTATAAAGAAAAGCTTATAGAACATGGGTATGAGTCAGGACAGCACCACTACCGAAATGACAAGTACACACTTTTTGGTGGACGTCAGAAGTTCGAAGTAATGGATGAGATTGAAAAAAACTACTTCTTCATTCCTATGCACCATGACGTTACAGTTGCTGATGCTAAAAAAATTGTAAAAATTATCAAGACTGCAAAATAATAATCAATAATACTGTTACGTATCTACCCTGTCATGCTGCCTGATATCGAAAAAAAATACACCGAGGAAGAATACATGAGAACACCTGAGCCGTATGTTATGTACTTACGAGCGCTTGAAAAATTTTTCGATTTTAGTATCGTTGATAGTTTTGCTGACCTTGGTTGCAGTAGTGGAAGACTTATTGAACACATGAAACTAAAATATCCTCACGTTGAGGTATTTGGTTTTGAGTACTTCGAATGGGCAAAGAAACACGCTGATCCGTCCATTAAAGATTTTATTCATCTTGGCGACTTAAGTAAGCCACTTAACCATACCAAGAAGTACTCTATTGTTAACTGTACCGAAGTTGGTGAACACATTGAAAAAGCAGCTGAAGATACACTGCTTGCTAATATTGTTAGTCTCGTAGACGATATCCTTATTCTCACTTGGTCAAATGAAGAGCACGACGGGGATGGGCAACATGTTAACCCACGCACAAAAGAGTACATCATCACAAAACTTTCAAAGATGGGGCTCCTCTTCTGGAAAGAAGGAACAGAAGAATTAAAGAATACACTTGATCTATCTCTTGAGGGAGTCGGGCACAACTGGTGGGGAGATAATATCATGGTATTTAAAAAAGCAAAATTCTTAGACACAAAGAGTAGATACTTCCTCCAAGGTATTCACACTGATGACGCAGGACATGCTTTATATCTTACAGAGAATAATATCAGAAACTATGGAGATCAATCACTTCAAGCAGAATACAAGAAATTAATTTCTACCATCCAGACATCAGTTGCAACAAGAACTCCGCTTAGCATTCTACGAGCAAGTGATGGAGATTTTCTATTCCTCCGAGAAATAGAAAAAGGAAGTGCTAAGCCAGGTAGACGTGCACTCACAAAGAAGTACAACGAAATAAATACTTCCCTCTTCAGATCAATGTTCTGGCATAACGATATTATCGCAACAAATCTTGGTCCGGATTCTGTATGGAGTTGGAGAACGTTTATCACCCTTGAACTTCCAGAAAAAGTTCTCCGTAGAATCTTCAAGAATCGACTAGGATTTACTCAAAATAGCTACCTACGATATGCGATAGATAAGATCACTGCCCCGTTTCTTCTCTTTGGAACACTTCCAACTCTTATTGCAAAAATATATTCTATCAAGCGTGGAGATGTGTACTACAAGAAAGCTCTCACTCTTATTGATGGAAAGGCTGTCCCATGTGAAGCAGTGTATGCATTAGTTGCGACACGTCATATTTTTAGAAACTACGAAAATGAAATCGGTATTATCGCAGGCAAAGAAAAGATAGATGTTATCAAACAACTCATGCGTAGTGAGGACTACAAGAAGTATCTTGGGATTGATTCGTTCTGTGAGTATATTGAGGCACCACAAAAGGGCGCTGCAGATACCGTAGAGAAACTTGCTCAGTCATACCAAAGTATAATAAAAAATAGTAAAGCAAAGATTTTCTTAGTTGGTGCCGGAAGTAGTAAAATTGCTCTTATTCCGCTTCTTCAGATGTATAGTGATGCGGTATTTATCGATGTTGGTGCAGGGATCGATGCCATTGCGGGTATCGTCTGTCAGGATCGACCATTCTTCGCTAATTGGGTGAATCACAGGATTAAGAATTATGACTATTCTAAAGTCGATTTTATGGACAAAGACAACCCTGCGTGGAACAAGGATGGCTACGTCACAAAAAGTATTCAGTTATAAAACATATAGAAATATTGACAATAACGTGTCAACCAACTAGTATACATACAGACAACTAAGCATACCTGCTTAAGCATTTTTGAAAGGTTGTTCTCTTGAACTACTCCAAAAAGAATTTTGCGAATCTCACAAGTGGAGCAATTGGATTCCTTGCCCCCTCCTACTTTGCTTACAAAATTTACCAGGAACAATTACCTCAAAATATTGCCACATGGATATTATTCTTAACCCTTGATGTACTAGGGCTGATACTATCTATTCGTGCCGGAAACAAAAAACCTTTCATGCAAATTGGATGGGTAGCTTCATCGCTATGCATCGTACTTGCAATCATTCTCCAGAAGACTTCGTGGAATTGGGGGACAGTAGAAACACTTTCAAGTATCAGCGCAAGCATTACAATTTTGTACTGGACAAGAAAAGGTGCAACGAATGCTTTGCCGTTGTACATTCTCACAGCTTACATTTCGGCCACACCTCAAGCAGTTGAGTACTTTTATTCCCCTCAACCAGAAACATGGATCCCGTGGGGTTGGTCTATTGTTAGTTGCGCTCTTTCAGTATATGGCGCAGAGAAAAAAGACTCTGCACATATTCTTATCCCTTCATCATTGGGTATTCTTAACCTACTCATGTTATTCTTGGTTCTGCGATAACCGAAATAAGCATGAAACTAAAACGAGCCTCAGGGCTCGCTTTTAATTTTAATTAGCATTCTTTAGAAACTCCTCGATGTGATCTCGTAAACTATTCTTTGCTCTCCATCCGAATTCATTTTTTGCACGAGTTACATCTATATATGCTTGCATACGATTACCTTTTCTTTCCGGGAGCATTATTACTTCACCTCCAAACATCTCAGCAATTTCTTTAATCGTAAACGCTTCTTCAGAACCAAGCCCATAACCATCCCCGTCACCATGCTCACCAACAAGCATCAATCCCTCAACAATATCGCTAATATGAGTGAAATTTCTTACTTGTGTACCTGGCGCAACAACGGTTAATGGTTGATTCGCTTTTTTCTTTTCTTTAAAAATTCCAATGAGTGTTGCATACTTACCCTCATTAATTTCACGGTGACCGTACACATTATAGAAATACGTAATTGCATACTTAAGTCCATACCAACCACCGTAATTAATCACAAGCTCAGTGTTAGCTGCTTTTGTCCACGCATACGGACTCTGGTCCCGCCCCATACCACCATCTGCAAACTTGGTACTCGATCCAGCATACACAATTTTTGCTCCATGCTTTCGACAGAACTCAAGGACTGCAAACGTTCCGATTTTATTAAAATCAAAAACTGTCGCCACATCATCAAAACTACTTTCTACACGAGAATATTCCCCAAGATGAAACACAAGATCAGGCTTAACAGTAATATGTTTATCAATATCCTTAGTATGTCCTTCAATATACGTTACTCCATCTATATGATTTGATGTTTTACCGGTGAAATAATTATCAAGAGAATACACCTGATATTCAGGGTTTCTGGCAACCAAATTTTCAATCAAGTGTGAACCAATAAATCCAGCACCCCCTGTTACAACGACTATTTTTCCTTTATTTTCTGTGGATTCATTATGCATATCTTCTTAGTATAAAACAAAATTAACTTTATTTCACGCCTCTTTTAGAGCGTGCCCAAACTGACGCATCAAGCAAAGAATCAAACGTCCCGGCATCTAACCACTCCCCATCTATTACACTAACTTCTAATTCTTTGTTGTGGAGGTACTGATTAATAACATCAACTATCTCAAGTTCCCCTCGAGCTGAGGGTAGACAAGATTTTGCAGTCTTAACAACTTTGTTATCGAATATATAGAAACCTGTTATTGCTAAATTAGAAATAAACTCTTTTGGTTTTTCAACAATTTTCTCAGGTAGGTTATCTTTACCAAACGCGACTACACCGAATCGTTCTGGGTCTATAACTTCCTTAGCAAAAATATGTGCCCCACCTTTAAACGCTCGCACTTCATTTTCAAAAGAGTAATCAAACAAATTATCACCTAAGATAAGCACAACATCATCAGAGCCAATAAATGTTTCCCCAAGAAGAAATGCTTGAGCAATCCCCTCAGGCTTGTCTTGAATTTCATAGGTAAACTTTGCACCAAATGAAGAACCAGATCCAAGTAACTTAAGGAAATCTCCTGCATTGTCAGGTGCTACGATAATAAGAATATCTTTAATCCCAGCACTCAAAAGAGTCTCGATTGGGTAATAGACCATTGGTTTGTCGTAAACAGGCAATAGTTGCTTACTTGTTACCTGAGTGAGCGGGGCAAGTCTAGTCCCCTTTCCTCCAGCTAAAATTATCCCTTTCATAATTCAATACTAACACTTTAGGCGCATATTTTCCATGACACAAAATATCTAAACTCTCGTCCAATTATCAAATTCAGCATCCTTGTTTGCTTGCTCCCAAGATGCAGGAATGTACCATTTTTTAGGTGAGAAGATTCTCTTATTTGGGTCCTGTGCAAGCCAAGCCCCCCACCAAGAGAATGTGCTGTTAGAAATTATAAAGTCCTGACACAACGACATGAGCATCATCTCCTCATAGTCAGTGCACCCCTGTCCACTCACCATGGTGTAATTTCTATTTTGTAGCGCAGCTGCTAGCCACTCAACATTATCTGAAAAGCAAAAAAGTTCAGCTTCGCCATTAATATGACTGAGTGCATTTTTAAAATATGTTTCATCAACATTTGCAAAAACACTACTCCCAACATAGTCTGTCTTTCGAGCGTGAATCATGACAGGGTTCTTAGCACTTTTAATTTTTTTCTCCCACGCTATATATGCTTCACTTTTTTCCCGAAGAACAATTTCTTTAAGTAACACATCTCGGATTCCTGAAAAATATTTTGGTGACACATAGTACCCGTCAGCAATATAATTGTCTTTTGAAAGATCAACAGGTTCATATCTTACTCGTTTTGACGGATCAAGTTTTAGTAACACTCTAGTTAGTAATTTTTGTTTTGGGTACGAAATAACCGTTCGAATATAATCAGTCAGCAAAAATTTATCTAATAAGTAGTTACGCTTAGTGTAAGTTGTATCCTTAGCAAAAAAACTAGTATCAAAGATGACATCTTTTCCTTTTTCCATCAAGGCTCTACCAAAAGCATACTGGAATAGTTGGTTTCCTAGACCACCCTGGAGAATAACGGTTATCATAATTGCTTCAGTATACAATGTTTACTTATTTAATAATATCTTAGAGAATACGACCGTACCCTACTATCGTGAAAAAAATGATTTAAAGAAGCTTGCTAAGCTGGTGTCTTTTGTATCTTTTTTAGTTACCACTTTTAATGTATGTAAGGTTGATGATGAAACTTGAGCACCAGAGGTAGCGGATACAGTACGAACTATTTTATTTTTTACTTGTAGTGACGAAAACCTTTCAATAGTTGCTGTGTGACTTACTACTGTAGCACTCTCCTTGATGTCCCCTTGAGTTATGCGCACTACTTCATCTTGATTTTGAAACAAGAGTCTAATAATTGTACTTGATGAAACTGTAGTACTAGCAAACCCCATTACACTTCCAGGAAATCGTGTGGCACCCTTTGCAAGTAATGTATTTTTTGGAAAGGAAAACGGAACCCCGTCGATAGTTATTTTCCATAATGATATATCGATATCATACTCATTTGGATTAGAAATATCTATATACGGGCCATACTTCCCATATGCAATTGGTGAAATACTAATATCAGGTGACACAACTCGCACATTCATTCGTGCGATCCCTGCAACTAATCCATTTGCGCCCTCAACTTGTGCAATATATCTCCCTGGATATAAATATCGGTAGAGAGTTGAACTCCCGCTTGCAAATCCACCATCACCAAAACCCCACACATAATTCATGCCATCAATTACCTTACCTGCACGAGTAGAACCAGTAACAGTAAATAATGTCGGAGCCCCGGCAACAACCACTTTCTCAAGCGGAAGATACATAACGATATCGGCAGATGGTGGAGCGCTCTGAGGTAAGGTTGACTGTGTCGTAGTTAGTATTGTGCTTGGGGTATCTTCAGTACTTACCTCTGGTTTATTTTCTTCTCCTGGGCTTGGAACCCCAGTTCCAAAACTTCCGGAAAGGAGAGAATATGACGAACCTTCTTTTGCTGCAGCATACGATGAAATTGCATCTACAGTTGATCCATCTATTTTAATTTCTATTGATGTTACACCTGTGTTTACCAAACTAATAGAACTCCTAAAAAGTGGGCCAGAATATACCTGATAATCTTGTATGAAGCGCGTAGCACCACTTACTGTGGTCCCAATAATTGCGTACCCGTGTGCAGGAATACTTGTACCGCCTGATACTGGAGTAATCGGTACAAATGCTGCGCCTTTAATTGATATAGTAAGAGTACTAAGATCCACGCTATTCTCAGAAGCATTATAGATTTCTATCCACTCTCTTCCACTATCGTCCCCTACTGGGTTAGACATTACTTCATTAATGTTAAGTGAGTGAGCACTTGTAACGGTAGTAATAATGAGTGAAAATAAAAATAAATATCTCATACCAAGAACTTAATCTTCTAGTAGTTTCCGAAGAACTTCTTCGTCAATTTCTTTTCTAATTTTTAGCTCTATTCTTTTATTGTATTCATTATCACCTTCGTCATCGTATCTTTTATGTAATCTTGGCTCTTGTGTAACAGGTTTTTGCACTTGGGGCTGTACTTCTACTTCTTTCTTGTGTTCACTCATTGCCTTAGCAAGAGCATCTTTTAATGATAGCGCCGGCTTATCATCAAAGGTTGGTGTAGAGATATTCTTAAGAGGACTTGATTCTTGTTGGTTACGATCATACGCAACACTAGTATGTTCAGGTTTTCTTGAGTGCGATGATTGAGGCGGCTTATGGAACTCTTCTTCAATTTTTCTATTCTCAAAATACACATCCTGTTTTGTTGGCTCCTTCTTAACTTCTTCACGTTTTGGTTCAATGCGCCTTGGTGGAAGTGGGGTTTGGTCTGTAATTTTTCTTACAGGTAGTGTTCGTTCATTTTTAGGGGTAAATCGAGCAGCCTCAGATGTATTTTCTGATCTTCTAGGTGGAGACTGTCTTACATCTTGTTTGTCTCTTAATTCAACGTATTCTTGTTTTGAACTATCATTTAACGGTTCTTTCTTTGGTTCCCTTTTTTCTTCTTTTTGAATAGGCGCATAAAATGCCACTATCTCATCTTCAACATCAAACCTTGCTCGACCGTACGTCGCTCGCGTATGGGCGATAATCGCTTGAGTAAAAGAACTTACAGGCTGCGGAACTGGAGGGAGTGTGCGTGCAGAAAATGGAGATGAACTGACACCGTCAATCATAAGACGAAGATAAATTTGGGCAGCTGAAAGATTCACAAAATCATCAAGTATAAATGTAGGGGCAAATTCTTTTTCGAAAATTTCTGCATCTGTTGCACCCACTCTAAACACAATCATGGTACCAACGTTTCCAAATACTGCAGATTTCACTTCATCCTCCATTTGTTCAACATACTGATGAGCAACTGTGAGCGCTAGATTATACTTACGCGCTTCAGACAAGATGGAAGCAAATGATTCATTGGCAAAGTTCTGAAACTCGTCAACATAAAAATAAAATGGAGGCAATCGTTCTAGTTCATATGGACCAACATCAGCACGAGACATTGCTGCGAGATAAATTTTTGTAACAAGAAGTGAACCAATAAGGTTCGCGTTCCCCTCTCCCACTTTTCCTTTTGAAAGATTCACAATGAGAATCTTTTTTTCATCCATGAGCTTACGAATATCAAACGATGTTTTCTTTTGACCGATAATATTTCTAATGAGAGGGTTAGCTACGAATTGCCCAACTTTGTTTTGGATAGCTGGAGCAGCTTCAGCAGCAAACTTGTCAGTATAATTAGCATATTCTTTCTCCCAGAAATCTTTCACTGTTGGGTCAGTAACATTAGAGACAATAAATTTACGATAATCCTTATCAATAAGCATTCTGTTTACACCCAGGAGTGATTGACCGTCATTTTCTAGAAGAGCAAGAATAATATTATTAAGGATATATTCCATTCTTGATGAAAACTGATCCTTGAATAACTTTTTAAATGCAGCCATCACACCGTTAGCAACAAGAAATCTTTTATCTGGACTAACTTTTTCTAGCACATTTAGACCAATTGGGTGATCTCCATCAAACGGTGCAAAATAGACAACATCTTTTATGCGTGACTCAGGAATATGATCAAGTAGCTTCTCCGCCATAGAACCGTGCGGATCAAGCACACATAATCCCTCCCCATTATTGATGTCTTGAATAGCAAGATTCTCAAGAAATGTAGACTTCCCCATACCTGTCTTCCCAATAACATAGGTGTGGCGTGTTCTATCACGCTCTTTAATACCAAAAGGAATCTCTTTGTTACGAAAATCTACTTTACCGATATAGGTTACTTTCTGTTGATCACTCATGGTCTCTAGTATACCTGGATGAAGTGCGTGTTACTAGTTGATAGAAAACTATTGTGTCTTTGTGGTAACTGGGGAAGATGTAGCACTTTGAACTTTTGGTAAACACTCTTTATAAAAGTCTCCTGTGCAATTTTTAGGCGTTACAATCTCCGAAATTCGTCCCTGTATATTATAGAAATAATTCTTATCTTTTGCGTAGTAATACCCTGAATCAGGTGCTAGTGGCACAATATACTCAAACGTCAGAGTATCAATCTCTTGTAACCATGTAGACAAAACTTCCTCAGATCGCTCACCCTTACATTCCTCTAGCGTATATCTAAACAATAAAACTCTTGACTTATCTTTATACCAAGAAACTGTAGTCTTATCTGTCCCGTTACTGGTATAGTCAGCTGTCCCAACAAATGAGAATGATGGCACATCAATGTTTGTGAGTTTATAAAACAAGACACTCACTTCCTTTCCGTCGGTTAAAAAATTTCCAGGTTTAGCTTCAGTTATTTTATTTGAATCTGAGAATTGTAATTTCGTCGCAACCCTGTGTGTTGTCTCTCCACAAGAACTGTTAAACCATGGGACATAATAGATGTCGGTATTAACTTTGTAGAAATTACCGCCAAGTCTTTCTAGTGACGCTACATCCACAGTTGTGGTAGAAGTTTCGGTATACCGTAGATGTGTACCATTATCAGTAAGTTCAATAACAGCACTCGTTGCAGTTGCTCCCCATATATCCTGTTTCTGTCCACGAACATCTTGAGTACTCGTTGCTGGTTGGCTTGTGTGTCGAGGAACACGCTTATATGAAAATTGCGGATAGCGATTAACATACGTTATATGATCATCCAATACAAATACACCAAAGATAAGCACAACGCACAGTATAGTTGTAATTAAACTTAACACTTTTAATACAGGTGGCATACGTACCTAAAGTATACCTCATGGCATCTTATTATAACTGTTACTCTGCAAAAAGTGCCTCTGGGGTGTACTTATTTGCTGGATCCCACAGCATCCACGAAGTAACACCAAACTTCTCCCCTGAGGTAATCTGTGCACGAACCATTTCTTTAGTATAGGTTGCTCCCATATCAAAATCTTGGTACCACGGACGAAGTTTTGCGATAAGCGAACTTGAAGATACTCCGGTTGAACTTGCAGTACTAGCTGCAATACTAATCGCACCTTTTGTTGAGTACGTAATTATCTCACCTGGATATGCTGCAGGATTACTATACCCTGCAGTGCCCGGATAAAAATGTGATGGATACACCATAAGAGAGACATAATCAAAGCTCGTGAGCGCGTCACCCAAATCCTGGCCTAATGTCTTAGTTTCGTTAGAATTAGTTGCAATGATACCAAAAAGATCACCTGAGATTGGGATACCCCGTGGAGAGAATTCATCATGAAGGAATGTATAAAATTCTTTTATTATAGCCCTCTTATTAGTTAATCCTTCCTCTTTTGAAACTGGATATCTCATTGCTTTTAAGTCTCCATCTGTTGGGAATCGAATATAATCATAATTAAGCTCATCAAATCCAAGCTCATATGACTTCTTGCCAATCTCAACAAGATAATTCCACATTTGCTTACTGCCTGGATCAACCCAGGGCTCACCTTTTCTATCGCGCCACACTTTACCAGTGTTCACATTTGTTACTGCAAGATCAGGATAAAGTTTTACATACGCCGGATCTTGAAATGCTGCAATACGTGCGATTACATAAATATTCTTCTCATGCAGTTCCTCAATTAGCTTATCTAAATCTCTTACACGACCATTCCACGAAAGCAACCCTGTATTATCTTTTACATCGATAACCACTGCATTAAGTTCTGTATCGTCGATTAGCGTAATTAGCTTCTCACGCACTGACGGAGTACCAGCCACCCAGCTCGACATATAAATAGCCTTTACTTGTTCTGGAGTTTTAATATGCGTAACTTGAGGCTCTGTAGAAGTTGCTGTTGTAGTTGCAACATGGACTGACGTAGTAGCTGCTTCAACAGTTACATCATTTTTTGTATACGACTCTGAACCTAACTTTGTCCCAACATGAAATGTCGAACTCTTAGTCCCTGCTAACCAATAAATTAAAAAAGAAAGAAAAAGAAGAACAATGACAAACTGTTTCATGCGTTCACAACGTGCTGCGTAAGAGGCCTACTTTCTGTCTCTTGATGATGTTCACTATGAACAACTTTTTTTCTAAGATCAAGTGTACTAATGTAAAGGAGAATACCAGCTAGAATAAAAATAACATCTTTAAAAACACTTGGAATAAAAATCCAAGGTGATAATAATAACAAGATTGCAACTGATCGTTTAATTCCAAGCGGTGACATAATATGTCTTAGTTTATAGGTTTTATAAGGAAAACACAAATATATACTGCAACTGATATATACTATAACCAAGGAAACCTCTTACCTTGTTAACAATGTATGCCCAAAAACTCTGAAAAGTTTTTCACGTTTCTTAAAAAAATATTTGTTTATGGGTGTATCATCTATGCAATTTCTAGACACTTTTTGGTAGCTCTAATCTTAAAAAACCAAGGGTATTTTACTGGGAGTGCGGTAATTGCTATGGGATTAACTTTAATTGTCGTGTGGGTAGTTATAGGAGGTTTTATACAAAAAAAACTACTACATACCTATTATCAAAAACTCACGAAACCTACCCGTTCACCTGTTATATATTTCGTGATTTTTGCAACAATTCTTGCATGTCTTGAGGAAGCTGTCACAGTAACCATAACTAACTTGGCTCAAGTATACGGTGTACCTTTTGGTCAGGCCTACATAACTGCTTCAGCTAACTATTTAGATGTGATAACAATGCACAGCGTTATTATGTTTGTACCTATGTTTATTACTCTAGGTTTACTACTTAAGCGATATGATATTTCTCCATTTAAGACACTTATTATGTGGGGAATCATTGGAGTGCTAGCAGAAGCACTCTCAGGTGGCATACAAGCATTATCCTCATTTACAAGTTGGATATTTATTTACGGACTTATGGTTTATATTCCAGCACACATCTTCGTAAACACAACAAGAAAAAAACCTTTCTTTTTACTATACCCTGTTTTCATTATTATGATACTCTTCTCTGCAATAACAACCGTATGGATACCAAACGCCTTAGATCACCCTCAGATTCACTTTCCGCCAATCACGCTCACAAATTAATTATTTTCCACTAACCACAACTACGAATTCCCCACGGATGTGGTCTTTATGAGTTTCAAAATATACCTTAACTTCTTCTGCTGTCCCACGTATTACTTCTTCATGTAACTTTGTTAGCTCACGTGCAATAACCACCTTACGCTTCATATCAAGACAGTGTGAAAGTGATTCAAGTGTTTTTTCAATTCTGTGAACAGACTCATAAAACACAGATGTGTGACCACTGTCAGCAATAGTTTTAAATAATGTTTCACGCCCCTTTTTATGTGGCATAAATCCATAAAAGGTGAATGTAGAAGAAGTGACTCCAGAAGATGAAAGTGCGGTTGTGAGGGCTGAAGCACCAGGAAGCGCCACCACTTGAACGTCTGACAATTCATTTCTCACGCGATCTACCAGAAGTACTCCTGGATCAGAAATAGTTGGAGTTCCAGCATCAGAGACGAGTGCAAGAGATTTTCCATCTTCCAGCATTCCCATAATCTTCTCAATATTTTTTAGACCGGTCTGAGCAAAAAAAACTGTAGTCTTGGTTGTTATATCATACTCTTTAAAAAGTCGCTGCGTTACTGACGTGTCCTCGCATAACACCATATCAACCTCCTTAAGCACACGAATAGCTCGAAGTGTCATATCTTCGAGATTACCAATTGGGGTCGGGACAATATAGAGTGTTCCTGCAGATGTTTCCATATCTTGACATCCTATCATACAAAAGAAAAACCGCACGACATAAATACATCGTACGGCAGATATCAAACACTCCGAAAGGTAACTAGACAAGCAACGCGGGAAACGACTCAGAAAAGACTTCCACCATCTCATCCCCCGCCTCGGTGAGGTACCCCTGATTATCTGGAGACCAACCAATCGGAATTGTTCGGCCGTCAGAGAATAAAAGCGTGTAAGCAACGTCTCGTGTACCACTAAACGAGACTTTCACTTTCGCTCGCTCACCAGTGTTGTGTATGACCACTTTCCCGCCCGTTACTGAGCAGCGAGCTAGTGTCAATAATTTTAATCCCATCGAAAGAACTCCTCGAATTATTATCTCGTAAAAAGAAAAGTCGCGCCGAAACGATTCCCGGTGCGATATTAATATAATAACACAATTATAATAAAATAGCAAATTACTTGCTCATACTTTTATGCAATAAAATTAACTTCTTTTTCGAGCAGTATCCCGGTATTTTCTTTTACTTTTTCTATAATTTTATAAGCTAGATCATTAACTTCCTTTGCATCTCCTTGGCCAAAATTTACGATTACAAGCGGTTGAGTAGGCCAAGTCCCAACATCGTCCATCCTCACCCCTTTCATCTTCGCTACGTGCTCTATAAGCCATGCTGCAGGCACTTTATACCCGCCATCAACTTCATGAAATGGTAGATCTTGGTATTTTGCTAAAACACTATCTAAAACGACTTTTGATATGATAGGATTCTTAAAAAACGATCCAGCATTAGGATGCTGTACCCAATCAGGAAGTTTTGCTTTTCGTGTTGCAATAACTACATCACGAATCTTATGTAAAGTGATATCATCTGCTCCAGCTAATGTGTCGAGTGGCTTATAGGTAAGTATTGACTTAGGAGTTGTAGAGAGAGCAAGAGTTACATTACAAATTACATACTTACCTGGAGAATGTTTAAATAAAGAATCTCGATACCCGAATTGACACATCTTGTTAGTTACTTCAACCGTCTCAAGTGTCTCAGTGTCTATAGCAGTAAGCGAAACGAAAACATCTTTAAGTTCAGTTCCGTATGCACCGATATTCTGCACTGGAGCTGCACCAACGGATCCCGGTATATAAGAAAGATTTTCAATCCCCCATAATCCATGTTCCACTGAATAAACAACCACATCATCCCACACCTCCCCTGCCCCACAAGTAACAAGTACCTCACTCTCACTGTCAGACTCTCTGACTGTCTGACTGTCTAATATCTTTACCTCAATTCCTTTGATTTCATTTTTTATTACAAAAAGATTTTCTATGTGTTCATTAAAATATGAGTTAGTCCCACCACCAAGAATATGCACACGCTTCGCTTCACGTTTTGCATAACGTAATGCTTCAATCATTTCACCTTGACTTGTAACCACCACTAAATCTGCACCACCTCCAATTCGTAGTGATGTGTAGTCTCGTAGAGATACTCGCTTAATTTCCATTGTGTAAGAATACCAGAATTTATAAATATTAACACTTCTACACCAATCATATGCTTCTTATTCCTTGTTTTTTAAAACGTTCCATGTTCCACTGTGTACGATATAGTTCTTGAACAATACAGGCCAAGGAAGGGACAACTCTATGACACAGAAAATTTGGTTTGTGCGTATACCAATAGATCAAGTACGTCAGGAAGCGGACGCCAATCTTCAACTTTTCCTCAATTACATTGGGAGAACCGCGGAAAGTCTTTTGGACGAAGGTGACCGGCTCAAGACTGACGTCTTTCGAGATAGCAATTTGATTGACATCACCATACCTGCTCCGCTCCCCCAATCTCACCCTAGTACTCCTGCACTGGCAGCCATTCTTGCGGTACTCGTACACGCAGAAGACGACATAGTGGTGGATACAGAAGTAATTGGACAGATGCGCATCTACGATGCCAATATGCCAGTCCCAGCTGACCCCGAAGAGACTTTTAGTGACATCCTTTTGGATTACCGGGCTAAATCTGGTAACGGTGTGCTGATTTACCTTGGGGAGCTCGCAACTGATCGCCACAAAGTTGAAGGCACTTCCACCATTAAAGGAATTTATAGAGAGGGCCTCATTTATGCGTTAGAGCAAGAGTGCATTTATGCGATTGCTTGCATCCACCCTAAGCGTGTAAATCATTACGAAAAACGCATGGGCTTTAAACCGATATCTGAGGCTCGATACATAAAGTCTGTCAACGATTTAGGCGTCTTGATTTGCGCCTCTCCTGAAGGGATCAATCTTGACTATTTTTTGGAGAAGAAAAAAGAAACCCTTTGAAGAAAGCACCCCCGGGTGCTTTTATTTTTTGTAAGAACCAAGATTTATTACAAATTGCTTATCACTACAGATTACAACAAAAGACACCCGAGAGGTGTCTTTCCATACTGCACACAGAATCACAATGTGTGATGTCAACGTTTAAATGCAACCGACAAGTCATGACGATAATGCCCTGACGACTTTTCAAAAACATCAACACACACTTCGGTTACGACGCTAACTTGATTTGTACCAAAACTGACTCTGAGGCCTCCATTTTTGAGCTCTTGCTTTATATGAGCAAGTGTTTCAGAAAGCGTACTTGTTTCAGTTTCAATACTTGGTATACGCATTCCTGCGTAGTAACACTTAACCAAAAATAAACCCATTGCAACACCCTCCATATAAACAATATCTTTTCTCATACTATAGAGAGAGGAGAGTTTTGTCAAAAAGAATATTTAAAAACTAAAAGCGAACAAAACTTTGTTTTGTTCGCTTTTAGTTTATTATCTATGGTGCGCGAACCAAGATTCTCCTACAAGTTCCTCATCGCCGTCGCGATTCGGACTCGCAGGCCACTCCTCGCTATCTCGCCTGCTGGCTCGATAAAGCTCCGGCTTTCGAATCTTGACGAAGAGTTTACGTCTCTCGACGCGATTTACTAATCGGCAGATTACTTTCTGTTCGCGCACCATATTAAAAATCCCCTTACGGGGGATTTTTAATATGGTGCGCGAACCAAGATTCGAACTTGGGACCGCTCGAGTATCAGTCGAGTGCTCTACCAGCTGAGCTATTCGCGCATTTTATTATTTTACTACCGACAAACTGTGTGCACGTATTAACAATCTACCAGCTGCGTCGTCCGCCTGTTAGCTTACGACATCTTCGCAGCCGAGCCGTCTCGAGCTATTCGCGCGTACAATACCAATTATTAAACCACTTTCGTACCTGCTATACTACCATAAATTAAAGAATCAGGAAAGTCTCCAACCTAGGCTATAAATAATTATAAGCATATCCATAAACTTGGAAATGACTTAACAATCATGTACTATGTACAAGGAAATAACAATCAATCTTATGCGGAGGGCTATCAATGATTCTGCTTGCATTATTCTTCTTTTTTATCCTGGCAACAGGAACATGTCTTGCGCTTCTCGTAACTTCCGCACTGAAAGCGAAATACATTATTCCACTTGATGGTGCGATGCGAGGAGAGAAGACTCGATTACAGAAGCGCCACATCTACTGGGTAAAGTGGTATTATCTGATGGCACTGATTTCAGTCCTTCTGATAGTCCTAGTTGTCGCTGAAAACAATGGAAGGTGGGGGCCTATGTGGCTACAAGAAGCCCACATGGTACTCACCAAAATTCTGTCACCGCTTCTCATTCTGTCGCTCATTTTCAACGGGAAAAAGTATCCAAAAATGCATGTGATCTGTGTTTATACTCAAATGCTCGTCTTTACACCGACACTCATCACTGGAATGAGCTTATCCCTTTTACACCCACTTTTGTTTGGGTGACAACACCTGCCGGTCGAGCTAATTTGCACGACCGGCATTTTTATATAAATAAAAAAAAACGCCACGACAGTGCGCGGCGCTTGGAGAGCAGAACGGCTGCTCAATCCTGGGACGGGAATTCTGGCCCATGAACCCAGCTCCCCATCTGCTCCCCTTGCGGAGCAGAACTAGTGGTCGCAGAGACCACAGGAGGCTTTTTGGCTTGGGGCCAGATAGTGGGGGTCATGATGACCACTCCAGCCAGCACCAGACCTACCAGGTACATGCATGCAGCCTTGAAAACGCTCTCCCCTTGTGTGTAGGAGATTAGGTCTCCTCCACAATTCTGACGAAACTGATCCGAATAATTCATGATCACTCCTTGGTTGAGGTAAAACTATTATAGCATATAATAGTACAAAAGTCAATGATGCTAAAAACCCTTGCACTATTTGACAGAACCACAGTTATTTCATAGGCTTGAGTTCAGTATTTGTTCTTATGCTAGCAACAGTTAAGGAGAGTCTCATGTCATTTTCTGAAGAGCAAATTAAACGTTTAAAAGTTCGCAGATGGGCCATCTACACGCAGTGTGCGACTACAACGCAACATATTCTCACGGAAAGAGAGAAGCATCCTCAGCTGCCTGAGTTAGAAGGTGTAATCCTTGGCAAGATTCCTGTGTATTTTGTGCAGCTAGAAGTAATCCTCTTTCTAATGACTATTCCCCGACAGTGCAACTATATTCCTTACCACAAAGAACGAAAGACCGCCATGTGGGCTGTCTGGAAACAAGGTAAACGAACGGCTGTAGGGGGAATCATTAATACTGACCATCTTTTTCGCTCTCAACGTTGGGATAGTTCTAATCCGACACTTCCTCGATAGTAACTGTATAGATCACACAAAGGAGAACTGTTATGGGGCAAAAATTTCTTGACGGCTTGGGGAAAACTCCAAAAGTTGCGACCGCACTTACCGAGGCACAAAAACGTGTTCTAGCGCGAGATGAGTGGTTCGCGGAGTACACAAATACTGATACCCGAAATGCTATAGCGCAAGGACTAGAGCTTGTGGACCATGGAGGAGATTCCATTTTCTATTCAGGGGCTGAAAGGCACGGCTTCAAAGTAAGCTTTGATCAAGTAATGTATCTGGTAAACAGTAAGCACATGGGTGTCTTCAAATTTATTGTTTATCACAAGACTCCAAATGAAAGAATTTACCATGTATGGCAAATGAACAGGAAAGCTCCGGAAGAAACCCTCAAGAAGCACTCTAGGACGGGCCATGTTAAGTCCGGTGCGCTATAAGACGGTTAGGAGGTAGTTCGCAGAGCGAACTACCTCCTTTTTATATATTATAATACAAAAAATACCCTCTTCGGGCTCTTGTTTTCTTAAAAGAATATATAGAGTGATCCACTTTCTACTCTCTACATTCTATTTTCTATACATTTTACACAAACTGTGATTTTTAATCTTTCTTTTGTCACACTCTAGCGCTT